>MRWG01000506.1_pt1 | contig 42681 bp, 35 predicted proteins | sample 1013341 | NCBI WGS metagenome assembly MRWG01 (sample SAMN06117577, study PRJNA244670) | biofilm metagenome | biome: Water; feature: Cathode Biofilm; material: Biofilm; isolation source: microbial consortium enriched at the cathode of a solar microbial fuel cell | place: USA: District of Columbia ... | reverse complement strand
ATCAGGCCCACAAGCTGGCACCAATCCTAAAAAGTACGCCGCTCAATACCCGCAGGATCCACCAGTCTCACGAAAAGCGTCACGAGCGCGGCTAGTGCGAGGCGAAGTGTCCCCCGAAAGCGGAGCGTACACGCCAGTACGTGAGCATTTCGGGGGACGCTTCAACGAAGCAATAGCAAGCGCAGTAGCTTTCCAGATCGAAGCCAGCTACCGAATCAGCTCGCCGTATTGCCAGTATTGTTCTCTTTTGGTTCCTGTGGGGTAATAGAAGGTGCCTTCCCCATGCTTGTCACTGGCAAAAAAACCACCTTCATAACGCTGCCCGTCTTCCCAGCGGTACACACCCTGCCCCTGGTAATGATCATTGACGAATTCACCGCTGTAGTTTTCGGTGTTCTCACGCAACCAGAATTCCGTGTGACGGTTTTCTTCCCAGCGCGGCAGATTGAAAAAATAGGAGCCCTGGCCATTGCGCTTGTCATCGCGCCACTGGCCGATGTAGAGATTACCCCGGCCGTTCCAGTGTTTGCCACGCCCTTCTCTTTCACCCTCACGCCATTGACCCACATAGACCTCCTTTTCCAGAAAGGAGATGGGAATTTCCAGGCGACCGTGGCCATGAAACTCGCCATCGGCAAATTCACCGATATAGCGGCCCTTGCCCCACTCGGTGCTTAACTCCAGCGTGCCATCGCCGTTCTGGCAATCACCACGCACACATTCCCGCGCGGTAACCGAATCCAGCGGCAGGCTCAACAGGGGTTGGCTGACAAGGAATAACACGCCCGACAACAGCAATTCCCGCCAGCGGCGAAGCATCGCGATTTCTGCATTCCTCAAAGCGATCATAAACACAACTCCTGACTAATTTTGCTGGTTTCACGATTATAACTGGATTTTGGCATAGACTTCAGACATGGATAATCAATTACAAGACTGGCTACTTGAAAACAGCTACGGGCGCATAGTCGGCACCGAAGGCCTGCGTGGCGGCAGCATCAGCGAGGCCGGCCGCCTGTTCCTCGACTCCGGCAAATCCCTGTTTATCAAACGTAATGATTCGGCACCCCAGGCCATGTTCCAGGCCGAGGCCGACGGCCTCAAGGCACTCGCCAGGCATACCGATCTGCGGGTGCCCGAGGTGCTTTTCTTTGCCGACAATTTCATCCTCATGGAAGACCTGGGCACGGCAACTCGCAAGCCGGATTTCTACAGTCGCCTGGGGGCCGGCCTGGCCAGCCTGCACCAGTCGCAGCAACAGTCTTTCGGCTATCCTATTAACAATTATTGTGGCTCAACCCTGCAAATCAATACGCCTATGGACGACGGCTTCGCGTTTTTCGCCGAATGCCGCTTGCTGGCGCTGGGTATCCAGGTCTTCGATGCCGGTTACCTGCCCCCGGAAATCATGAAAAAGCTGGAGACTGTTGCCGCCAACCTGGCGCGCTGGATTCCGCCCCAGGCTCCGGTGCTGCTGCATGGCGATTTCTGGTCCGGCAATGCCCATAACGACAGTCGCGGCGCCCCGGCCCTGGTGGACCCCGCCTGTTACTGGGGCTGGCCCGAGACAGATCTGGCCATGACCCAGCTATTCGGGGGCTTCACCACTGACTTTTATGACAGCTATGCCGAGATCATGGATCTGGATCCCGGCTGGTATGAACGCAGCCCGATCTACAATCTCTACCACCTGCTCAATCATGTGCTGATGTTCGGCAGCAGCTATCTGCCACCCATTACCGAAACCTGCAATTACTACGCGGGCAAGTGACTGCCGGGCGAGCGACAGAAATATTGGCGACAATCAGACCATGCGCCGCAATACAGTCAGCGGAGAAATGCTCACCACCTTGCGGGTTGCGCTGACCCCAAGCAGGGCGATGAGGATCGTGCCCGACAGCGGTCCTGCCAGCCAGACCCAGAAGTGAAAGGAGAAATCCTGCTCAAACACTTCTTCCTGCAAGTAGGCCAGGCTCGCCTCTGCGCCGAGGGTGGCAATGAAACCCGCCAGCAGGCCAATCACCGCGAACTCGATTAAAAGACTGCTGAGAATCAGGCGCCGCCCGGCACCCAGGGTGCGCAGAATGGCATTCTCGTGAAAGCGTTCATCCAAAGAAGCATTAACACAGGCCAGCAGCACCAATGCACCACAGACCAGTACCAGCAGGGAAATCAACTCAATGGCGGAAGTAACCTGGGCAATGATGGTCTGGATCTGCTCAATCAGTGCATCGATTTCGATCACCACGATGGTGGGGAATAGTCGAATCAGGTCATTGAGCAGCATTTTCTGTTCACTCTCCATGAGGGCGGTGGACAGAAAAGTGGCGCCCAGATGGTCGATGCTGCCGGGTGAAAAAATAATGAAAAAATTGGGCTGCATATTATCCCAGCGCACGCTGCGAAAACTGCTGACCTCGGCAGTGACCAATTGCTGGTTTACCTCGAACTCCAGCACATCGCCCAACTCAAGATCCAGCCAGTCAGCATATTCTTCTTCGATGGAGACATAACCCGGCTCGGCGTTTTCGCCCCACCACTGACCGGCTGTAATGGCATTGTCCGGCGGCAACTCGTCCGCCCAGGTCACCTGTCGGCGCGACAGTCGCCGCGGCGCCGCTTCACCCTGCTCACCCTCGGCTGCAGCAGCCCCGTTTGCAGATTCAGATGCCAATCCACCGCCTTCACCATCACTGCGAGCGGCCTGGTTGGCAGCGGTTTCTTCTTCAATACTGACCGACTCGGTGAGCGAGCCGCCTTCATTGTCTTCCTCTTCATCGCCGGGGTCGGGCACGGCGCCATTAATACCGGTAACACGGGCGGAAATCAGCGGGTAGAAGGCATTGGCCTCGATGCCGTTGTCGGCGAAAAAAGCCTCGATGCCATCGATCTGCCCGGCGCTGATATTCATCATGAAATGATTGGGGGTGTTCTCCGGCAGTTGCGCCTGCCATTCATCGATAAGATCGGTCCGCAGCAGGGTCAGCACCAACAGCGACATGATGGTAATGGCAAACACCATCACCTGCAGAATATTCTGACGCCGCCGTCGCCGGGCGGCCGTCATGGCCAGCTTCCAGGCGTTACCAGCTTTCATACCGGCACTGCCGGTTGACTGTAGCAGGGCATAGGAAATTACCGACAACAACAAGGCAATGCCCGCCACCGAGATCACCAGCACCGATGTCAGCACCAGGTCCTGGCTGTACCACAGCACCAGCACAACCGCGCCAAGTATCCCGAATAAATAGGGCACATTGTCACCAATGCTGGTCTGGCTGATGTCCTTGCGCAGCACCCGCAGTGGCGGCGTCTCCCGCAGGGCCAGTAGCGGCGGCAGGGCAAAGGCCAGCAGACAGATAAAGGCAGTGAGGCCACCCACGATGTAAGGCTGAAGACCGGGTGCCGGCAATTCCACCAGCATGATGGATTGCAGCAGAATCAGAATACCCTGGTGCACCAGCCAGCCCAGCAGCCAGCCCACCACAACGGCAATGGCAGCCAGGATCAGCTGGATACTCAGATACAGAATGGTAATCTGCCGGGACGTGCATCCCAGGGTTTTTAGAATGGCCACATAATCAAAGTGGCGCTCGCTGTAACGCTTGGCAGTGAGGGCAATTGCCACACCGGCCAGTAATACTGCAAACAGGGAGCCAAGCAACAAGAAGGACTCGGCCCGATCGAGGGCCTCGGCAATCTCCTCACTCTCTTCCCGCACATCCCGGATACGGAACTGGCGCTCATACTGCTCGCGGACCCAGGACTCGAAATCATCCAGCACCCGCAGGTCGTCATCGGCAAACAGATAGCGATAGCTGACCCGGGACCCCAGCTGCACCACATTGGTGGCAGGTACATCATCCATGTGCAACATCAGGCGCGGCCCGGCATTGTCGATCATGCCGCCGCCGGACCGGTCCGGTTCGGCGATAATAATCTGGCCAACTCTCAGTTCGGCTTCGCCCACATAAACCACATCGCCCACGTCCACATCGAGAGCCGGCAAGGCTCTGGACTCCAGCCATACCTCACCTGGCGGCGGTCCGCTCTGAATGGGTCTGCCGCGGGTAAATGGCGCATCGGTAATAATGACTTCACCACGCAGGGGATAGGCATCACTCACCGCCTTGGCTGCCACCAGCATATTGCTATTGTCGGAAAAGGCCATGGAGGTGAAGGACAGGGTCCTGGCTGTGCGCATGCCCCGGGCTTCGGCTTCCGCCAGAATCTCTTCCGGTGGCTGCTCCCGTGAACCCAGAACCCGGTCGGCCGCCAGCATATTGGCAGACTCAAGCAGCAATGCTCTTTCCAGGCGGTCGGTAAACAGGGCAATACCGGTAACGGAAGTCACCGCCATGACCAGGGCCAGGAACAGCAATTTCAGTTCGCCACCGGACCAGTCACGCCATAGCAGGCGCAGTGCCAGTTGTAACAGTCTGGGTCTGGCCTGGGTATTTATCTGTCGCTGCTCAGGCACTGACTTGCGCCCCGGTTTTTTCATCGCTGACTATCTCACCGGCCACCAGGCGCACGGCGCGGCCACATTTCTCTGCCAACCTGTCGTCGTGGGTCACCAGCACCAGCGTGGTGGAAAACTCCCGGTTAAGGTCAAACAGCAATTCGATAATGCGCGAGCCGGTGGTGGTATCAAGATTACCGGTGGGCTCATCGGCAAACAGAATTGGCGCTTCGCTGGCAAAGGCCCTGGCGATGGCGACTCGCTGTTGCTCACCACCGGAGAGCTGATTGGGGTAGTGATGCCAGCGATCATTCAGGCCCACTCGCTCCAGCAGTTGGCGGGCCTTGTCCCGGGCCTGTTCATCACCCTTCAATTCGGTGGGCAGCATGACATTTTCCAGGGCCGTGAGACTGGGCAGCAATTGAAAAGACTGGAATACAAACCCCACCAGTTGACCTCGCAACAGGGCTCGCTGCTCTTCATCCAGCGAAGCCAGACTATTGCCGTCCAGCAGAACATCACCGGAAGTGGCAGCATCCAGGCCCGCCATCAGGCCCAGCAGCGTGGATTTGCCGGACCCGGAGGCGCCGACGATTGCCACTGCTTCGCCGTCGGCGATATCCAGATCGATGCCGTTGAGGATTGTCAGCTCACCTTCACTGGTGTCGACTTTTTTAACGAGGTTTTGTACCTGAATCATATCGTCCTGTGCGTCCTGGCGAGCTAATCGAAACCCGCATTCTAGTCGTATTCCTGCCCAAGGTCGTCTGTTGGTCGCGGTTTCTCTGGTTTTGACCCCTGGGCCCGGCTTGCAGACCACGACGCTGTTACACTACGCTTAAACTTCAACAACCGGTTTAACATATTCCTGCTTGCCGATAGTCATGAATACGACGAGTTCCCTGATAATCCGATTGGTAGCCCTGCTCTGGCTGCTCGCCTGCAGTCCGCTGCTGCAGGCCGAAGACGACGCTCCGGTCCTGATGGTCTATGGCGACAGCCTGAGTGCGGCCTATGGAATGGCCGATGAACAGGGCTGGGTACAGCTACTGGCCAACAAACTGGCAGCATCAGGCAGCGACTGGCAAGTCGTCAATGGCAGTGTCAGTGGCGAAACCAGTACCGGTGGTCTGGCTCGCCTGCCGGCCATGCTGGAAAGCTACGAGCCAGACCTGGTGATCCTGGAACTGGGCGGCAATGATGGCCTGCGCGGCCTGCCCCTGGATATTCTCAGGGACAACCTGTTGACCATGATCAGGGAAATACGTGCCAGCGGTGCCAGAGTCATCCTGGCCGGCATTCAGATCCCCCCCAACTATGGCCCGCGCTACACCGTGCCCTTTTACCAGATGTACGGAGAGATTGCCGAACAGGAAAACCTGCCTCTGATACCTTTTCTGATCGATGGTATCGCCCAGCAAGCGGAGCTGATGCAGAACGACGGCATTCATCCCACCGCCGAGGCGCAGAGCATGATTGTCGACAATGTCTGGCCGGTACTGGAACCCGAACTCTGATCAGATCAGTGCATTATTCTGTGCTCTTGCGGTAGTAACGCAGCAGCATCCAGCCACCCCAGCCCAATGCCAGCAACAGGAGACCTGACCCTGTTGCATCGGCAACCGTGGCGATACGAATATCATAGTCCAACCAGCCCCGCGGCCCGAGTAAATTGGCCCAGTCATGTCTGCCGGGACTATCGGCACCGGTTCCGCCACCCAGCAGCGGCAGGCGCAGGGCCCTGGCATCGGCGATATAGGGCGCCACATCCATCAGGCTTTGCCCGGCCCACCAGAGACAGACCGAAGCCGCAAAGCCATCCTTGTGCAAACTCAGAAATACGCCCATCAGCATCAACGGCAGCAGCACCTGGAACAGCGAACCACCCAGAAACATCATGCTGCGACCAAAGGGCATGAACAATATATGCCCTGCCTCGTGGAAGATAAGGTTGACGTTGTGCAACCAGCTACGGCCAATTTCATTGCTGCGAAAATCCATGGCAATGAAATCCAGCCCCCAGAGCAGCAACAGGACCCAGATCAAACCGTAGAACAACAGCTCGCCACGCCCCAGACCGGGCTTGAGGGGAAACAGCCAGGCAAGCCTGGCGACAGGCAGTTTCAGGCCTGCGGACTGTTGCTGTTTCGCCAGCTCCAGCGCGCTGTCATCAAGCACCACATTCTGCAGATACTTGCTGAATACCAGACCACAGGCCGGACAGTCTGGCGAACTGGCCTCTCCTGAAGCAGCATTGCGGTGACCACATTTGGGGCAGGTGGAATACATGCAGGCAGTGTAGCGCCGGAGGGCGGAAAAACAATGGCTGGCGCCCAGGGCAGCGGGGCCAGGCTACTGGTGGTGATTGGGCCGCCGGGTTTCGGTACGGCTCTGATTACCATGACCCCGGGATTGCCAGCGCCGCGCCTCACGGTTCTGGCGCTGCTGGCGTTGTAACACGGCACTGCCATGATCGAAGCGATGGGCTGAATAGCTTCTGTTGTCGCGCCCTGTGGAGGAATGGTCACGGCTGTCAATGCGCCTGCTGTCACGCGATCGGGGCGAATAATGGCTTTGCGGCAGCAGACGCTGGTATTGCAGGATCACGCCACCGCGTGGATACAGCGGATACTGACGCGGATAGTAATAGCGTGGTGCCACGTGACGGGTACCGGGGTCATAGTAAAACTCGGCATTGAGCGAACCATAGAGGGCATTGATCTGGTCCATGCGTTGATAAACAAAATCCCGCTGGCGACCACCGTCGATGCGCAGGACGGATTTTTCCAGATCTTGGTAGCGCCTTCTCACATCATCCAGTTGCGAGCGGATCGTAGAGCGGCTGCGGTCCCGGCTGATGGCTTCTACCAGTTGTTCCGCCTCACGGCCCAGGCGCTGGGCGGAGAAGCGCACACTGGAATAACCCTGATAGCCACGCAGGTCATGGGCAAGACGGCTGCTGGTGAAATTGAGCTCGGAGGCCAGTCGTGACAACTCATAGGCGGTAGCGCCGGCCAGGGCCGGCAACAGCAGCAAGGTGGCTAGCAGCAGCAGGCGCGACGACCGCGGCGGACTCACGCGTGAAAGCAAAGTGGATGTGCCCATGTCGACCCCCTTCAGATGCAGTGTATCAGTTTCTCTAACAGGAGTTTAAGGCCAGCGCCTGAACTGGCACTGAATCGCGGGAAAACCGCCAGCTTCTTATTAAGCCGTTGTTATTTCGAGGTATTTCTCAATTACCGGCGCCACTCCCTGGTACAGGCATTCCACCACCAGGGCATGACCGATGGAGACTTCGGCGATATCGGGGATCTCCAGAAAACGGGGCAGATTCTCGAGATTGAGATCGTGGCCGGCATTCACGCCGAGACCAGCCGCTGTGGCCGCCGCCGCAGTATCGGCATAGCGCTGCCAGACCTCCCCTTCTGATTGCAGGCCAAAATGACTGGCATAGTCTTCGGTATACAGTTCAATGCGGTCAGCCCCAACTGCTTTCACCCCTTCAATCAACGACGGCTCCGGGTCCAGGAACAGACTGCTGCGGATATCGGCCTGGCGCAGTTGATCGAGGGTTTCGCGCAGCAGGGCTTCATTGCCCGGCACATCCCAACCGTGATCCGAGGTCAGCTGCTCCGGCGCATCGGGCACCAGGGTGCACTGATGGGGCTTGACCTCCAGTACCAGGGCCATGAATTGTGGCGCAGGGTAGCCTTCGATATTGAACTCGACCCCGGGATGCAACTTGACGAAATCCCGAATGGCAAACACATCACTGCGCCGGATATGGCGCTCATCGGGCCGGGGATGCACGGTGATGCCCCGGGCACCGAGGCGCACGACGCTGTCTACAAAATCGATGACGCCCGGGTAATCACGGCCGCGGGAATTGCGCAGCAGAGCAATCTTGTTGACGTTAACACTGAGCAATGTCATTTGCTGTTTTCCTGAGTCGGCAGCGCTTGCTGCTAGTCCTCGCTGGTCAGAAAGTCCTGCACGATTTTCTGAAACACTTCGGGCTTGTCGGCATGCAGCCAGTGACCGCATTCCATGATTGATTTGACTCCGGCCTCGGGAAACAGTTCCAGAATCTCGGCCTCATGGGCCTTGCGCACATAATTGGATTCATCGCCGCGTACAAACAGGGTCGGGCCCGTGAATGGGGCTCCGGCAACGGGTTTCTTGCGCAGTTCATCATAGTGCTTCTCAATGGCCGCCAGATTCAGACGCCAGCGATAACCGCCGCCCTCTTCCCGGATGATATTGGTCAGCACGAATTTACGTGTGGCTTCATCCTCAATGTAGTCTTCGAGAAACTCCTCCGCCTCACTGCGATTGACGATATCGGCCAGATTGAGGGCATTCATGCCTTCCATCACACGCAGATGGCCATCGGCCTTGGCAGCATATTGCACCGGTGCAATATCCACGATCACCAGCTTGCGAATCAGTTGTGGATAGCTCAGCGCCAGTTGCATGGCCACCTTGCCACCCATGGAATGGCCGATGATGTCGCATTGGCTGATCTGCAAATGTGTCAGTAATTCCCTGACATCCTCAGCCATGACCTGATAATTCATCTCATCATCGTGAGGTGAATCACCATGGTTGCGCAGGTCCACTCCATAGACAGCGAAGTGTTCCGCCAGTTGCTTGCTGTGCCAACCCCAGTTGGACAGACTGCCAAACAATCCGTGCAGAATCAGCAAGGGCTGACCCTGCTCCGAGTATTGACGGTAATTGAGTAACATAAACTTCCTAATCCAGAGTTTTCAAAATAGCCAGTACGTCGTCATGGTGGGTTTTGGTCTTTACCTTGTCCATGATGTGACGCATGCGGCCTTCCTTGTCGATGATAAATGTCGTGCGGATGATGCCCATGAACTCTTTGCCCATGAACTTCTTCAACCCCCAGACGCCGTATTTTTCTGCTATTGCATGATCTTCATCCGACAGCAGGGTGAAATTCAGGTCCTGCTTGTCTTCAAATTTCTTCAGTCGCTCTACCGGGTCAGGACTGATTCCCAGCGCCACCGCATCCAGTTTGGCCAGCTGCTTGTTGCTGTCTCTGAGGCCACAGGCCTGCACAGTGCAGCCGGGTGTCATTGCCTTGGGATAAAAATAGAGCACTACATTTTTTTCCGATTTGAAATCTTTCAGGCTAACCTTGTCACCGTTCTGGTCGCGCAAGGTAAATGCCGGTGCCTTGTTACCAATTTTTACGGATGCCATATTCCCTCTCGTTGATTGCTTGCTTGACTTTCGCATCGCCCTTGCCGTGGCGGGCGGACTGCATTATAACGGTTGCCATGCAAAACTTCCCCCGCTCGATCGTCATATTGACTGGCGCCGGAATTTCAGCAGAATCCGGCATCAAGACTTTTCGCGCCGCCGAAGGCCTCTGGGAAGAGCACCGGGTCGAAGATGTGGCCACGCCGGAGGGCTTCGCCCGCAACCCCAGCCTGGTGTACGAGTTCTACAACCAGCGCCGACGCCAGTTACTGTCCCCGGACATCAGACCCAATGCCGCCCACAGCGCCCTGGCCAAGTTTGAACATGAATTTCCCGGCGAGTTCCTGCTCATTACCCAGAACATAGATAATCTCCATGAGCGTGCCGGCAGCAAACAGTTGCTGCACATGCATGGTGAAATCCTGAAAATGCGCTGCACCCGGAGCCAGCTGCAGTTCGATATCCGTGAGGACCTGACTTTCGACAGCCAGTGCCGCTGCTGCAACTGCCCCGGCAATCTTCGCCCCCATGTGGTGTGGTTCGGTGAAATGCCCCTGCATATGCAACAGATCAATCAGGCGCTGGAGCAATGTGACCTGTTCATTGCCATTGGCACGTCCGGCAACGTTTATCCCGCCGCCGGCTTTTACCAGGCCGCCAAGCGCTATCAGGCCCAGACCGTTGAGATGAACCTGGAAGAAACCGGATCCATGTTCGATGTGCATCTCTACGGCCCGGCCACCGAGACAGTGCCCCGCTATCTGCAACAGCTGCTGGATCAGTGCCGCTAAACTGTAGCGCTATGGCAGTGACAGATAGCGCGGCAAGCTAAAACAGGTAATGCAAGCCAAACCCGTCACCGTATTCCGAATCTGTACCCAGCGACAATGAGAACTGCTTGCTCAGCTGATAACGCAGGGCATAGCGATATTCTTCCTCGGTGTTCCAGCGCCAGTGAAATCCCACCCGGCGACTGAGTTGCAGATCCGAATCCAGCTCCAGGCGAAACTCGCCATGGTCATCCACCCGCCATTCACTCTCCACCAGTAGCGGCAAAGTGAGATTGATACCGGCAATGGCTTTGCTATGACTGGTCTCATGATGATGCTCGCGGGTTTCAACGCCGGCAAAGGCCGACAACAGACGGCCGAAGTGATAGCTGTAGCTGGCATCCAGTTCGTAGGTGTCATCGAAATCGGCATCAATCTGAAACACGAATTCGTGCCGCTCATCACCGACGCGCAGTTCCAGTTCGGTAAAGCTGTTATGACTGGCCAGTTCGCTGCGACTGAACCAGCGTTTGTAGGGCTGAATGCCCCGCTCTATCTCCGCATCGAACAGGGAAGAGGACTCATAACTCACCACCCTGTTCATGCCAGTCTTCATGTGATACTGGTTATGACAGTGAAACAGCCAGTCAAGATTTTCAGTGGCCGAAAACTCAATAACCACTTCCCCCATGGGTGGCACATTGACCGTATGCTTCAGGGGACTGAAATCACCCTGTCCATTAAGGACCCGAAAGAAATGTCCATGCAGGTGCAGAGGATGATGCATCATGGTGTCATTACTGATACGCATGCGAATATTTTCACCCTGTTCGATCAACCACTGACTCTGCTCACGCAGGGTCAGGCCATCGAAGCTCCAGACATAACGCTCCATATTGCCGGTCAGGGTGACCGGTAGCTCACGCCAGGGCCTGTCGGCGGGCAAGGCGCTGGGTTCAAGCGCACGCAGCTGCCGGTAATCTGTCATGTGAGCTATCACGTCAGACATCCCTCCAGCCATCTCCCCAGCCATGTTTTGGTGAGTTTCATGTCCTGTCTGTCCATGCCCCTGATGCCTGGGCTGGCCATGGGATGATGCCGCCTCCTGATGCACCATGGCAGGCATACTGCCCTGCATCTCCATGTCGGCGTGGCTGTTCAGAAACAGATTGGGTGGGGGAATAGTCGGGGCGGCAACAGGCTCACCCTGACCCAGAAACAGACTGCTATGGCCGCTACCATCGATTGAGCTGGCTCTCAGCTCAAGGGCCTGCCCTGCCTGCAGGGGAACCAGCACGTCATAGGTTTCAGCCGTAGACATGCGCAGGCGCTGAACCCTGATTGGCTCAACATCCAGGCCATCGGCTGCCACCACGGTCATGGGGCCGCCGGCATATTCAATATCGAAATAACTGGAAGTAGAACCATTCACCAGTCGAAGTTTGACTGTTCCCGCCCCGGCATCAGGCACTATCCTGTTCGTCCTGGCACCGTTGACCAGAAATGCATCGTAACCCACATCGGCAAGATCCATGGGCGCCATGCGCTGCAAATTGGATTGCAAACGATTACTGATAGCCTGACTTCCGTTGGCAATCACCCTGTCCCAGGACTGGACGCTGTCCTTCTTGAAAGCATAGTAGTCATCGTCTTTCTTCAGATTGGCCAGAACTGCGCCTGGCGCCTCATTGGTCCAGTCGGAAAACACCACCACTTCTTCCGGCACTGACGCATCCGGTTCTGCCTCATGAAACACCAGGGCGCCATAGACTCCCCGCTGTATTTGCAGATCGGTATGGGAGTGATACCAGTAGGTACCGGCATGGAGAATCGGAAACTCGAAGGTGAAAGTGCCACCCGGCGGTATGGGCGCAGTATTCAGCACCGGCACGCCATCCTGATCGTTGGGCAACAGGATTCCGTGCCAGTGCACAGAGGTGGCCTCGTCGAGGCGATTGTGAAAGGTGGCGCGCAGGGTGTCTCCCACTTTTGCAGAGAGTGTCGGCGCGGGTATCTGACCTGCAATCGCCAGGGCCTCAACCGTTTCACCAGTGATATTGATTGTTTTGCTGTTTATTTCCAGCTCATAGCTGACTACCGCCGACAAGGCATTGCCGGAAAACAGCATCGATAAGCATAAAACCAAGAGGCAGGTACGCATGACCAGGCTCCTTACTTCGTGAACACATGCTCGAACAGAACAACAACGAGCGCTTTTAACGAGAGTCAGGGTCAGGCGTTGGGTGGTGGTAAAACCAGATCGAGGGCAATGGATTGATAGAGGTCAGAAAGAAGCGCTGCATTTTCATCATGCCGCGGCGTATGGGGCGGCAAGGAAAATGAGCCCAGATCAAAACTGCTGAGGCAGCATAATTCGTCGCACAGACAATCCTCATTCTGGTCTGCGGACAGGGATTCATGCATGCTGTGATCCATTCCTGACATATCACCATGCTGGCCATCCCCTGTCATTTCATGTACCGGCATGGATTTTTCATGGGCATGGGCACCGTGCACAGCAGACTCAAGCGCCATACTGCTGCTGGCGAGCAACAGCAAGATCAGGGCAAGAGCCAGAGTTTGATGGGTAGTGCGCAGCACGAAGCAGGTCCAACAACAGGGGATAAGCGGAAAGTTACCCCTATCAGGGCGCGCTGACAAGCACTGATTGCCAGCCACTTGACCTTCAACCTGAATGAAACTTTAGTATTCAGCAACAGCCATCACGATTAGAGAGCATGACCCAAGCACATCAACACTGCCACCAGGCTGAACCCGATCATCCCTGTCACAGTGGCGACAAGACTGACTGGTTGCTGTGGACCTGTGCCCTGCTGACCGCGCTGGCCTGGTTCGGGCATCTGTTTTTTGCTTCCAGTCTCGGCAATCTGGGGGCACTGCACGAAATTGCCCACTCGGTCTTTGAACTGGTCAACACCATCTGGTGGGGTGTGCTGGTGGGCTATCTGATGATCTGCCTGCTGGGCCAGGTTCCTCGCGAGTTTGTCAGCAGCCTGCTGGGTACCGGTCGTGGGTTGGCGGGAATTGTCAGGGCCACTCTCGCCGGCGTACTGCTGGACCTGTGCAGCCACGGCATCCTGATGGTGGGTGCCAGACTCTATGAACGGGGCGCAAGCACCGGGCAGGTGATGGCCTTTCTGATTGCCAGCCCCTGGAACTCGCTGTCCCTGACCCTGATCCTGATTGCACTGATCGGCTTGCCCTGGACACTGGGCTTCATTGTGCTGTCAGCAGTGGTTGCGATTATCGCCGGCCTGATATTCGACCAGTTGGTGAGAAGGGGTGTATTGCCCGAGAATGCCAACAAGATTGAAATCGACGACGATTTCAGGTTCTGGCCTGAAGCCAAACGGCGCTGGCAACAATTCAGCATGACTCGCGGCTTTGTGGTCTCTGCACTGAAGGATGGATTATCCGAGTCGCGCATGGTGATACGCTGGATATTGTTCGGTGTGTTGCTGGCCAGCGTGGTGCGCGGACTTGTCCCTGCCGAGATGTTCCAAAGCTATTTCGGACCGACGCTGGCCGGTCTTGCTGTCACTCTGGGCGTGGCTACCATTCTGGAAGTTTGCTCTGAAGGCTCCACACCTCTGGCAGCCGACATATTAAACCGGGCCCAGGCGCCAGGTAACAGTTTTGCCTTTCTCATGGGCGGAGTAGCCACCGACTATACCGAGATCATGGTGCTGAAAAACACCACCAACTCCCTGAAGACGGCATTGTTTCTGCCCCTGATTACCGTGCCGCAAATCCTCCTGCTGGGCTGGATCATCAATCTGCTTGCCAGTTAACAATCCCGGCGTTTCCGGTCCGGGTTCCTGCTATACTCCAGCCTTTTGCAAGCCAAGCAGGGGGAGCCAATGCTGCGAAAAATCATGAAAATACTGGGTGGACTGGTCCTGACCGTGATCGTTCTGGCCCTCATCGTCTACCTCGGCAGTGGTCCGCAGCGTCCTGACTCCGACTCCGTGAGTGCCAGCTGGCTGGAAGCCGGCCCCTTTGCCGTCGGGCAAGTGGAGCGGGTATTTGAAGACAGCAGCCGGCCCACCATGGAAAACCGTGGCGTGCCGGGCCGGGACTCGCGCATTCTCAATACCACCATCTGGTATCCCGAGGGACTCGACGGACAACTGCCCCTGATCGTGCACAGCCACGGCATTTTGTCCTCACGCAATGAAATGCCCTACCTGATGGAAGCCCTGGCCAGCCATGGCTATGTCGTCGTCGCCACCGATTATCCCCTCACTTCAGGTGCCACCCAAGGCGGCGCCAATGCCGAGGATGTCATCAACCAGCCGGCCGATGTTTCCTTTCTGATAGATTCCGTGCTGGCACTGAGCGGCGACGCCAAACCCTTCAGCGGTGTTATCAATCAGGATCGCATTGGCCTCAGTGGTTATTCACTGGGGGGCCTCACCACCTATCTGGCAAGCTTTCATCCTGAATTACGGGATCCGAGAGTGGCGGCGGCGGTAGCTATCGCCGGCCCTTCTGCACCCTTTGCACCGCGATTTTTCCAGACCAGTTCAGTGCCGGTACTGGCAGTAGCCGGCACCGCCGATGCCCTGATCGAATACGAACGCAATGTCAGTGATCTGCCGACACGACTGCCTGGCAGCGCTGTGGTTGCCATTCGCGGCGGCTCACATCTGGGTTTTGTCGGGGCGGCCGATCCCACCTTCCGCTTCATGCACAACCCCGACAGCCTCGGCTGTGCCGCGGTGCTCAATGCCCTCGGTGAAGATCCCAATGCGGTGTTTGCCATTCTGGGCAATCCGGCCCAGGGCGTGGATATGAACCGGGATTTGCCAGGCATTTGTGATGAACAAACCATGCCCGAAGCACTGCATCCGGGTGAGCAACACATGATTACCCAGATCGCAGTATTGGGCTTTTTCGAATCGGTATTCCATCCGGACCCGGCGCGCCGGGATGCGGCGCGGCAGGCTTATAGCACAGCCCTGGCCCGGGATTTCGATGCTGCCGAGTTTATTGAGTAAACGCGTCACACCAGCAGATGCAAAGTCTCCGGCAACAGGCAACGACCCGGTTCGCATAATTGCAGCTGCACTTGCAGTGAAGCAATGTCAGCATTGCCGTCTGCCTCGACGCGGCGGCGCAAGCTGAGCGGCACCGTGAATGTGCCACTCAGGGCCTGCACCTTGCCCAGCTCTCCCAGATCCAGATCATTGGCTGCTGGCATTTGTACCGCCTCCAGTTGCCAGTGGCCGCCGGCAACCCCGATAGCCAGACTTTGCAGTTCAGCCATGCTGCTGTCTTCGTCGGCATTCAGATGCCAGCCCGGCAACAGACTCACCCGCAAACTTAACCGCAGCTCATCGGCAGCCTGCTGCTCGGCCTCCCGTTTGATGGACAGTCGGGCCCTGCCCTGACCGGCCCAGGCGAGGCCGAAATACCTGGCCTGTTCTGATTGGCTGTAGGCGCGCAACATGCTGCTATGCCCCAGGGGCTGCTCATTGACCATGGCCGCCAGACCGCTTAACAATTGTCTGGCCACCGACTGATAGCGCCGCCCACTGACTTCGAAATCAGCGCCGAGCAAGGCACAGCGCTGCTCAAGAGCCAGCAGATTCATCACCATGCCGGCCACCGGAGAAAGCGTGGCTCCATCACCGGCATTGACCGAGCGCACCAGCATCGGCCCCTGTAATTTGTCCGGGCTGAGATACAGGGTCTGTGCCTGATCATCATAAAAATTGTCCAGCACATAATCACTCAATGTGGCCCCATGCTGGAGATAGTCAGTCTTTGCAGTGGCGTCAAAGAGACTGATCAGGCCGCTGATAAAATGGGCATAATCTTCCAGTTGCCCGGCGATGGAACAATCCCCGTCCAGATTAATACGCAACAGACTGCCATCGGCCTGGATATTATTGACGATGATTGAATCGGCGGCGCTTTCTGCGGCCTGTAGCCAGGATTGCTCGCCGGTTTGCAGAGCCGCCAGCGCCAGGCTGTTAATCATGTCACCGTTCCAGGCCACGATACGTTTGTCATCACGCAGGGGATGTTCACGGCCTTCACGCACCTTGTACAGGCTCGCCAGCGCAGTATCCAGGCGTGAGTAAAAGTCCTTGCCCCATTGTTCTGCCAGCCTGTCCAGCCGGTCGCGCTGCATCAGGATGTTGGCAGCCTCGAAATTGCCACGCTCGGAAATATCAAAGACAAATTCCAGCAGTTTGTAGTCATCCTCGGAAACCGCCGCTGCCAACTGGGCCGGAGTCCAGACAAAAAACAGGCCCTCACCGCCTTCGCTGTCAGCATCGGTGGCGGAATAAAATCCTCCTTCCGGCGCTTCCATGTCCCGCAGCACATAATTCAGGGTCTGGCGCAGCACTCGGTAATAAAACCCGTCACCAGTAAGCTGCCAGGCACGCAGATAAACCAGCGCGAGCTGAGACTGGTTATAGAGCATTTTCTCGAAATGGGGCACCAGCCATTGTGAATCGACACTGTAACGATGAAAACCGCCGGCGACCTGATCGTAGATACCACCCTTCGCCATGCCATCCAGAGCCCGGCATACAAAGGCCAGGCTTTCACTGTCCTCACTACGGGCCGCCTGATCCAGCATGAACAACAGCAGTGGCTCCTGTGGAAACTTGGGCGCCCCCGCCAATCCACCCAGAGTCTTGTCTTCCCTTTCCAGCAGAGCCTGAACTGTTATTTCATGCACGGAATCAGTCAACTGCGCCTTGTCAGTCGTGCTTCCTAACAAACGCTTGATGGCACGATCCACACTTTCAGCGCTGTTCAGCAATTCCTGTCTCTGACTCTGCCAGGCATCGACAATGCGATTGAGCAGATCAATAAAGGTGGGTGGCGGGAAGTAAGTGGCGCCAAAGAATGGTTTGCCATCGGCAAACAGAAAGCTGGACATGGGCCAACCACCCTGTCCGGACATCAATTGCACACCCGCCATATAGATCTCGTCGAGATCCGGATACTGCTCCCGGTCCATCTTGATGCAAATGAAATGCTTGTTCAGCAGACGGGCAACTTCCACATTGTCAAAACTTTCCACTTCCATGACATGGCACCAGTGGCAGGTGGAATAGCCGATGGAGAGGAAGACTGGCTTGTCTTCGGCCAGGGCTGTCTCGAAGGCTTCCGCCGACCAGGGATACCAGTTCACCGGGTTATGGGCATGCTGCAGCAGATAGGGCGAGTCCTCCAGAATCAGGCGATTGATAAAAATTGCCCGACCCTGCTCGTCCAGATGCTCGGTGCGTTTGTCGTAACTGCCTTCGCGCGCTGCTTCGGCTTGCCGCAGGCGTTGCTCCAGGCTGTCTTCAGAATTCATAGCAAGTCTTGCCTCATAGTGATTGGGCCCGGCCAGGCTGCTGGGCCAGAAAAACCGGAAAAAAGATGTGGATTTACGACTGCCTTTGGCTGCAATAAAAAGCATCGCCGGCGGGTCTTGTAAGTGTCGCGTTCTCCTTGACGCGACCCCTCAAATGCCCTTGATGCCCCTGTACCCCGCAGGGGCTTTTTTTATGCGGGCAGGGTCAGCCATCGCCAAGCAGCGCCTCCAAAGAGGAAGGAAACCAGGGCCGGCCCCGGTCATTGACCGCCGTGGTTACTATTTTCGCACGCACTGCCTCTTGCCCGTCTGTCGCCCGACTGATGACTTGCGAGAATACCAGGCGCACTTTGGAGGGGCGGCTGGCTACCACGCTGACATGAAAATCGTCGCCAGCACGCAGCGATTGCAGATAGTCGATTTCGGCCCGGGCCACCACAATGATGATGCCGGCGCGGGTCAGCTCGGCAAAGCTGAGACCCCGTGTTTCCAGGAACTTGTGCCGAGCGTGTTCGAGATAATGCTGGTAGATGGCATTGTTGACGATGCCCTGCATATCGCATTCGTAATCGCGCACCTGCATGGCAAGGGAGAATTCTTTCATCAAAGCTGAAACAGATTGTTGTGTGAGGGGCACAGACTAACCCATAAAAAAAGCCCCGGGAAGGATCCAACTCCCGGGGCTTGCTGTGAATCGCCTTTTCCCCTGGACGATTCAGCAGTCTTGCTGCCTGCGCAGAACTGTTCTGGTATTACTCAGCGGATGCTGTGATCAATTGGTGGTGATGCTCAGCCGAGACAGTTTCCAGCTCCCGCGCCTGATTGATCAGCCAGTTATTCACATTGTCATGGGGCACCAGACCCGTTTCATCGGCCCGGTAGTCAAGACCTGCCAATACCTCATGATAGGGGCCGAAGCCCATGACCCGGTAAGGCACCACCAGCACAGTCTGCCCGCGGTCGCTTGCCTGCTGCATATAACTGCGAATCTGTTGCTCCGCTTCCAGCCGTTTATCCTGCCAGTCCTCTCTCAGGGTAAAGACCCGCACATCAGCGAATCCCAAGCGGTCTCTGGCAAGTACGGTACGCTGGCTGATTTTGTCGATCCAGCGCTGATTCTCTGCATCATCACCCGGCCCATGGGCCAGCACCACCAGCACTTCCCCGGCCGGATTCTCACTCAATGTCGCGGCCCGGCTCAGCACCACCTGATCCATTTCCCTGGCATCCGCCAATCCTTCTTCACTCAGATGAAATTGCAAATCCGTTTCAATCTGCCAAAAGCCCATGGGCATGCGCATCGGTGGGCGCCTGGCCTGCTCGGCCAGAGCCGTTTGCTTGTCCGGGGCACCACTGCTGTTGCCGAGAATCTGCCGGGTACGCTCGTACCAGCTCTCCCCGGAAACAAACAGACGCACCACACCAACGTGTTTTACACCCCGGGCTTCCAACTGCCGTACGGCCACTTCGAGACTTCCGGCATCGGCCATCCCAAAAGCCAGGGCCACCGGGTACTCGGATTCCAGATCGCTTACGGCTTGTTCAACGGCCGTATTCCATTGCTCGCTGCCGCCATGGGCCATGACCAGCACACCGTAAGCCACGTCATCCTGCCCCGTGCTGGGGACAGTCTGACAGGCATTGAGCAGCAAGACTGACAACAGCAAGAGCACTACCGGCTGCAAATCCCGGTGATAGTTATTTTTCATTTCAGTTCCTCGGCTTTCATTCAGAATTCAAGATCAAGAGACAGTCGGAAATTCCTGCCAGGCTGCTGGGCATTGGCAATATTGTCAGTAGCAGTCGCAGCCAGCCCCTGAATATTGGCCCAACGTGCATACTGCTCATCAAGCAGATTGAACAGCCCCAGGCGCAGCGTGGCCGATTCGGCCAGGTTTACCCAGGCCACGGCATCTGTCACTGAATAGGCATCCGCCGTCACCCGATCCGCCCCGGATACCCGGTCTTTCTTCGCCACCACAGTCAGCAGCAGTTCACCGCCCCAGCGGCCATTGGCCTGGTCATAAGCCAGGCCCAGCACCGTAGTCAGCGGCTCCACCGAATCCAGGGCTGAGTTATCACTTTCATTGTCACCCCGGGCATAGGCCAGGGACGCCCGCAATTGCCAATTCGATGTCAGCGTGACATTGGCGCTCGCCTCCAGACCACGAATCTCCACAGCACCGATGTTCTGATCCTGAAACAGGCTGATGCCATTGCTCATGCCGACGAAATTGCTTTCGATAAAATCCTCATACTGATTGTTATAGACAGCCAGGCTAATAAAGGCCCTGGCAAAATCGGCCCTCAGCCCAACTTCAATCCCCTGACTGGATTCCGCCTGCAAGGCCGGATTGGGCACCGTGGCATAGCGATGTCCCAGATTGACAAAGGCCTGATTGCTTTCGTCAAAATTGGGCGGCCGGTAACCTTCGGCATACTGGGCAAACACCGAATAAATCTCATCAAAATCATAGATGGCCCCCAGACTGAGAGAGGTCTGATTTTCCTCTACTGTCGATACCAGAAATCCATAGCCTTCAATCTCGCCGGTGCCGTCCAGCAGGGCATCGGGGCGGGGCTCCAGCTCATAACGGTCGTAGCGGATACCCGGAATCAGGGTCAGACCACTGTCGCCGAGTCGCACTTCATTCTGCAAATACAGACCGAAACGCGTGGTTATGGAATCCGGAAAGGTCTTGTTCGGAAATACTTCCGGGGCGGCGAAAGGATAGCTGGCAATGGCACAGGTACTTGCGCCACTGGCCAATTCCTCTTCGCAACGGTTGCGGGGCCGCTCCGTGTCCGTTTCATCATAGTTAAAACCGTAGGCCAACGAATGACTGACAGTCGTGCCGGCATGATCTTTGCGCAGATTAAGATTCAGGGCCCGGGTTTTCTGATTGAATTCAAAAGCGGTGTCACGCAGTGCCCGACTGCCACTATAGGATGAAGGGTCCATGGGCTTGATGAAGGAATAACTGATACGATCCTGGCTGGTGTGCTGCAGGGCATCGGTATGCTGCAGATTGGCTACCAGTTGCAGGCTGTCCAGCAATACTGAATCTGCCTGCAACCGGTACTCCACTCCCAGCCGCTGGCGCTCGGTTTCATCACGACCCCGGGAAGAAAACACGGAGGCGGACAGGTCCGACTGAATATCGGTGAGCACTTCGTCTTCATAGCGATCAAAACCGAACACAAGCTGCTGACTTTCATCGATGTCCCAGACTCCCTTGAGCATGAGATTTCCTGATTCACCATCCTGGGAATTTAACTGGCCCGGCCCGGCCACCTCCTGCTCTGCAAAGCGCCGGGTGGTGAACTGCAACAAGCCTCCCAGACTATCTTGCTGGACAGCAGCGGTTAATCCTGCCTTGTACTGGGCATCTGCATCGGCGGCTGAGCCGTGCAGGCCGACATAGCTGCCGCTGTCGGCGCCGACATAATCACGGGGCTGTTTACTGCTGAGCACAACGGCGCCGCCCATGGCATCGGCTCCATAGAGCACCGAGGCCGGGCCGCGGATAATTTCCACGCTTTTCAGAGTGTCCAGCTCAAAGCTGTCTTTACCGTAGGATGACGGGCCCGCTGCGTAGATATCATTGCTGCGCACACCATCAATCACAGTCAGCACCCGGTTGCCGCCAATGCCGCGAATGCTGAAACCCTGATTACCACCGCGGGCCGCGGTATCAAGGCTGACACCCGGCTGGAAGCGCACGATATCGTCCAGATCATCCGCCAATTCTTTGTCTATGGTTTCCGCGGTCACCACCGAGACAGTACCGGCAATCTCTTCGAGAGTACGCGGTAGCCGTGTGGCGGTGATGGTCACTTCTTCCGGTGTCTGCAGGGCATCTTGGGCACTGACCGGGTTCACGGCACCGATCAACATGCCAGTAGCTGCCGCCTGGGCAACTGCGATGGGACCGCAAAAAAATCTGAATGAAGGCTTTCTGATAGCATTCATGAACAAGGCTCTCCTGATGTCGCTAGAGAGTCTGGCTCGCTGCCTCAGAAACGGGGGGCTGGCTGGACTCTTTTCATCGTGTGCGGGCGCTTCTGTCGCGCCACTAGCCGCGATGAAAATTCTATTTTGTGAGTATCAATTTGTTGTTCGAGGTAATCCTCAAGGTGTAGTGCTCGCCGTTGTGTTCGATATTGAGGCGCTTGCGCTTACCCATTAGTTGGCTGCTAGTGATGCTGCCCTGGTCACGTGCCTCGCTCCTGCCCGGCGATGTCTGGGTTGTGTCCGTCATGATTCCAATACCGAGAAATTGAGCCTGGCAACTGTGCCCACGGCACCAGGACCAGACCGCTTACTTGCAAGCTGTTTTCAACAATAGTGTTGCGGCTGCGGCAATTTAACGCAGCAGAAAGAAGTGTAGAGAAAAAAACAGAGCTATGCAAATGATAATTGTTCTTATTTGCATTCGCATAGCGAAGGTGGTGGCAAATCTGTCAGCAGGACTTCAGTCGACAGTACCGGCTCGGTCGAAGATACGCAGCAGCTCAATAGGCTCGCGGAAGGAGTTGGGCTGGATCAGCATGTCGATGCGTAGCCGGTTGCCACCATCGATCAGGGTGTAGGTCTCGACGGTAAAACCACCGTCCCGGGGTTGCCCTTCCACTACCAGGGCATTGTCTTCGAAATAGCCGAAGGACCAGTCGCTGCCACCCTCGGTATAGAAGTCTGCGGCGGTGCTGCGTCGGCGGCGGCCATCGGTATGAAAGACCCGTTCGAAACCGTCTTCATAAGTGAAACGAAATTCAGGCTCCTGAAACCGGATGCTGAGTACATCGTCGTAGGAGATACGGTCGTAGAGTTCATGCTCCGGCGGGCCGCCCCGGTAGAAATCTTCACGGTTATTGAACAGCCCCCTGCCGCCACGGCCACCCCCGGCCTCAATGGCTTCTTCCACCTGATCGTCGGTGTTGTCACTCAATTCATCGTTGATGAGCCAGCGACCGGCAATCTGCTGGCGGATATCCACCTGGGCAAGGCCGGGGCCAGGATTGGCAACTGCCAGCAGCAGAACCAGGCTGAACAGTCGCGACCAGAATGCATTGTCGAAAGTACTGCAGGATCTCATTACACGCCTCAATTGCTGCCACGAGCATACAACGACAGCGGCCGCAGGCCAAACCTGGCTCCTTAATGCGGTCGCCTGAAAAACTGGCTGCAATTGCTCACCAGCAAGCGGCCCGCCAGCAGCAAGCCGACGAAGAGCAGTAAATAATAAAAAGGAAAGGCTGTCAGGGATTGTTCAAACACCTTGTTTTCCAGCGCCTCATTGCCCAGCTCGCCCGTCGCCTGACCGCGCAATGTAGCCACCAGGGCTGTGTAGAACAGACTCGCCAGTCCCAGCCCCAGATTCAGGGCCAGACCCCGAAAGCTCAACACCGTGGCCCGGTGGGCCGAATCCACTTCCCGGTTGATATAGAAGCTGGACTGATACTGCACCATGCTCATCATGGCAAAGGCCCCAATGGCAAAGATTACCCCGTAGTAGGGAATCACCAGTGCCAGCCCGGTAAGCCCGGTCAGCAAAATGGCGGAGAGAATCAGGAAATTCACCAGCGGCGACTGATGGTGTACCAGATAACGGGAAATCCTCGCATTAACGATGCCCAACAGGGACATACCGGCACCCACGAAACCAAACCAGGACACCGGAATCTCAATGGCACGCCAGTACTCACTGGCCAGCACCACAAATTGCCGGCCCACCGAATCCAGCGCCAGAGCCGCCAGGATCACAAAAAACACGAAGCGATGACCGAGGGTCCAGCGTCCGGCCTCGATGATCTGCCGAAAGGCCGAAGACACTGCCTGCACGTCCTCCGCCAGCGCCTCCACCGCACCCTCTGTTGAGTCCTGCTCCGGCTTGTCCAGATCATACAGTCCCAGCGCCGTCACCAGCACCACCAGTGACGACAACAGGGTCAGCAACACCGGCAGGCGGATAATGGTTTCCTCGGTCAGTGACCAGTCGGCGTTAAGCATCCCCAGAGCGCCATTGACGATGGCGGGGTCGTAAACAAAAGCACCGAGAATCATGGCGGTGGAAAAGCCGATGGACATCACCACACTGTTCTTCTCCAACAGCGCGGACCATTCTTCTTCACGACCGAGCTGCTTGAGAGAATCGTAGGCAAGGGCCTCATCGGCGCCGCTGGCTGCCGCCTCCGACAGGCCGGAACAAACCCGGTTACCAAGAAACATCAGAAACAACAGCCAGGAAGAATTCATCGGTGCCAGCAGAATCAACAACATCTCCAGCACCATGATTGCCGCGGCAAATACCACCAAACGCTTGCGGCCCACTACATCAGCCAGCGCCCCCGAGGGGACTTCGGCCAATACGATAGTGACGGCCCAGATCATATTGAGAATGGAGAACTGCTCCAGACTCAGACCGTAGTCGAGAAACAGAACCGTAAAGACGGGATAGTAAAAACGCGCCGAGTAAAACAGGCGAAACACGATAAAGCGTCGCACATTGCCTTCCAGGCCGCGCCGATCAAGTTCGGAACTGGTCATCTATTGATTATCCGAATGGCATTTCCGGTTGCATACGTCCGACCCGAAGCCACAGTTCAAGGCAGGCTGCGGCGCCAGGCGGCAATGGCCTGACCGATTTCTTCGGGCGAGTCTTCCTGGATAAAGTGACTGCCGGCCACCGTCACTTCCTGCTGGTTCGGCCAGCTACGACAAAATTCCCGCTGCCGCCCGATCAGGATGGCACCAGGATCGGCGTTAATGAACAATTTCGGCACAGCTGACTCCCTTAACCAGTTGGCATAGCTCTGCACCAGTTCAACCACTTCCACCGGCTCGCCATCAATGGGAATCTGTCGCGGCCAGCTCAATGTCGGCCGTCGATCCTCTCCGGGTTCGAGAAAGGGCCGCCGATACACCGTCATTTCCTCATCGCTCATTTTTCGAATTACCGAGCCAGGTAACACTTTTTCGATGAAAACATTCTTCTCAAGAATCATCTCCTCACCCGCCTCAGAGCGAAAACCCTGAAAGACTCCACGAGCCGCCTCGGGCCAGTCATCCCAGTTAACGGGCATCACAATGCCTTCCATATAGGCAATGCCCATAACTGCCTCGCGGTGACGGTTGGCCCAGTCAAAACCCAGGGCACTGCCCCAGTCATGAATCACCAGAGTCACCCGCTCTGTCACCCCGAGCGCCTCCAGCGCCGCATCAAAATAGTCCCGGTGCTCAAGCAGGCTGTAGCGCTCCGGCCCGGAATCATCCAGCTTGTCCGAATCCCCCATACCGATCAGATCCAGGGCAATACAACGCCCCTGATCTGCCAGATGCGGCATCACATTGCGCCACAAATAAGACGAAGTGGGATTACCATGCTGAAACACAATGGGATCCCCTTCCCCCATCTCCACATAGGCCATGGTCTTGCCCATCACTTCAATGGTCTTCTTAGGGTGCTCGGCTGCGCTGATAGACATAGTGCCCTCCTTTTCGGTTGCCACTCGAGCTTAGCCAGTCGTTATGCCGATTGCAAAGACGATGAACATGAGCACTTAAGCCGCTTAAGGGGGCGGAATATCGCTCTTCCGTTCCAATGGGCCATCCCTGGCCCGGTCCCGCGCCCTCCCTGGCGCTAGTCACTACAGAGCGACATCCCGCCCCCTTAAGCTCAAACACTGCCAACCGACTAACACAACAGCTCTTTCAGCCTGAAACCTGAAACCTGAAACCTGAAACCCAATACCACACAACAGCCAATCACTTATCTGCAATAAACCTGAGCCAATAAAAGCAGCGACCACTCCACCCCACACAACTCGAAGCCAAAACACAAGAAAAGTCCCAATCACTCATCGAAGGGATCCCCCCTCCCCCAGTGGTCAGTTCAATCCTCCCTCGAAAGAAGCTACTGATCCTTCACCCGCTTATCAGCAACAAACCGGAATTCATCGAGAGCCGTGGCCGGAGTGCTTGCGGAGCGACTAGCGCCTGGAAGCGCCCATTACTGCAAAACCAGATGCTCACGAACCCGATCCCCTCGAGGTCAGTTCATTACCTGGCTTGCAGACTAGCCAATCGAAGGGATCTCCCCTCCCCCAGTGGTCAGTTCAAACCCTCCTTCGAAAGAACCTACTGATCCTTCACCCTCTTATCAGCAACAAACCGGAATTCATCGAGAGCCGTGGCCGGGGTGCTTGCGGAGCGACTAGCGCCAGGGAGGGCGCGGGACCGGGCCAGGGATGGCCCATCGGAGCGGAGCAAGTACCCCGGCCACGGCTCGGCCCATGCCCATAAGAAGCACCCACCAAACCAAATCAAATCAAACCAATCAAAAACAACAACAGAACACCAATAAACCCGGACCAAGCGAATTGAACTGACTCACCCTTATCCGCTATGCTCGGTGGTCTGCTTTGTCCAGAATAATCGACAAGAATTTTTAACGGGGGACCACTGAATGACAATGCAAAACACACCACTGCTGATGTCCAGAATTCTTGGCAGGGGCGCAACTCTCGACCCGGATGTCGAAGTTGTCACCATGCAGGCCGATGGCACACACCGGCAAACGCTCAAGCAAACCTGGGAACGCGCCAGCCAACTGGCCCACGCCCTGAACAATCATGGCATCAAGGTCGGCGACCGCATTGCCAGCTTCATGTGGAATAACTACCGACACCTGGAACTGTACCAGGGTGTCCCCTCCATGGGTGCAGTGTTACATACCCTGAATATTCGCCTGTCTCCCACGGACCTGGAATACATTATTAACCACGCCAATGACCGGGTACTGTTTATTGATGAAGACCTGCTGCCATTGCTGGAGCCACTCAAGGGCAAGATCGATTGCGTGGAACTGATCGTCATCTGCCGCCACGGCGAAGGCGGGGAAACCAGCTTCGAAAACACCGTGGACTATGAAGATTTCATCAAGGACCAGCCCAGCAGCTATGACTGGCCGGAAATCGACGAAACCTCACCCATGGGCCTGTGCTACACCTCTGGCACCACCGGCAAGCCCAAGGGTGTCATGTACACCAACCGCTCCACCTATCTGCATACCCTGACCGAATCACTGACTGATTCCATGGGACTGTCGGCACTGGATTCCCTGCTGGGTATCGTGCCCATGTTCCATGCCATGGGCTGGGGCCTGCCCTTCGCGGCGTCCATGGTGGGCTGCAAACAGGTTTACCCGCACCGCTTCATGGTGCCGGACACTTTTCTGAAGCTGATGGCCGAAGAGGAAGTCACCATTTCGGCCGGTGTACCTACTATCTGGCAAGGCGTACGGGCAGCCCTGACCGCCGAGCCGGACAAATACGATATCAGCAAGGTCAGCCGTCTCACCTGTGGTGGTTCCGCACCGGCGGTGGAAATGATGCGCTGGTACTGGGACACCTACAATATCGAAATGATTCAGGGCTGGGGCATGACCGAAACCAATCCCCTGGGCACCCTGTCGCGCAAGATATCCAAGCGCTCCCAGGTCAATCTTTCTGAAGATCAGCAGTTCGAGAATATCGCCAAGGCTGGTCTGGCAATGCCGGGTCTGGAAATCGAGATTTTCGACGAAGAGTGGAATGCCCTGCCCCATGATGGCGAGGCAGTGGGTGAACTCTGCATCCGTGGCCCCTGGATTGCCTCGGAATACTACAATGATCCGCAGCCGGATAAATTCCACAACGGCTGGCTGGTCACCGGTGATGTGGCCAAGATCGATCCGGAGCAGTACATCATGATTTCAGACCGTTCCAAGGATCTGATCAAATCAGGTGGCGAATGGATCTCCTCGGTTGACCTGGAAAATCACATTGTCGGCCTGCCGGAGATCGCCATGGCCGCCGTTGTGGCCCAACCCCACCCGAAATGGGATGAGCGTCCAGTGGCCCTGGTGGTACTGGCAGAAGGCAAGGAACTCAATGCCGATGCCGTGCAGGCCCATTGCGCCAAGGTGTTTGCCAAGTGGCAGCTGCCTGATGAAGTGGTGGCAGTTGAAGCCCTGCCTCTCGGCCCCACCGGCAAGATCGACAAGAAAACAATTCGTGCCAATCTGGAAAAAGAAGGCTACAAGCTACCGGATTTGCGTTAATACGAGAGAGTGTGCAGAAGAGAATGGGCCCCGCAGGGCCCATTTTTTCTGTCTGACTGAAAATCAGCCCCAGTTAAATGGACCACTGACTTGCTGTGAGCGGTCCATGCCCTCGGGCATGTAATGCACCACAAATGATTTACGGCTCAAGGCCGGGTTTACCACAGCATCGCCGCCATGAATCAATAAACCATTCCAGAGCAGTACATCCCCCTTGCGTGCCAGAAACTGGCGCCGCTCGAATCCCTCGGCAGCCTTGTTCAACTGGCGGTTGTACTGATGGGTCTGCAATAAAGAGCAGGTGCGCAGATTTGTCTGGGGATAATTGTCGAACTTGTCGAACAGACCGATTTTCTGTGACCCGGGATAATAGACCAGCGGCCCACTGTCGGCAGCTATATCCTCACAGGCAATCCAGGCACCGATCAGGTGATTTGCCGGAAACACATGAAAAACCGCCGTATCCTGGTGCAATTCCTGGCGACTGCCATACATGAAGTTGATGCTGTAGTGGGGCAGGGCTTGCTGATCGAAAAGTAGCGAACAGGCCCGCCGCACAGACTCGTGTTCAAAGACCGCTCTGGTGCTTTCGGAAAACCGGTAGTAGCCGTGAACCCGCCAACGCTGCTGGCGACGCATCTGATCACGCTCCGGCCAAGGGATCGCCAGCAAGTCCGCATGGGACATGCCGTGGGGATCAGCCTTGCTGCGCCGCACTTCCTCGATCTGCAGGTCCGGGAAAGGCTGCTGCGCATGCCAGAGTGCATCCACGTCATCACACATGCGATCAATGGCCGCCTCATCCACCATTTTCGGCAAAATCACATAGCCGTCGCGGGCCCATTTTTCCAACAAGCTTTTATCCGCCTCATCGAGGTTCTGTTCAGTGCTGCGACGGGCGACATGCTGCAGGGCATCAGGCTGGTCATACCATGGCAGGCTTTGCCTGAAGTCCGGCCAGCGTTTAGGCCTGGGACGAAACGGGTTCAAACGGGCAAGTACATTGCTCAGCATGCCTGCCGCGCCTGTAACAGAGATTTATTGCCCGGGGTCTGTTGGTGCATAGTCATTGCCCTCGACTTCAGCGCGACGGGCACCGGCAAGAATACCGGGCAAGGCGTAATTGCCTTCATGGCAGGCATACTCATAGACATGATCATCGGTCAGGTTCATGGGCAACTCGCCACTCCAGGTCTGGGTATAGTTTTGCGGATCATCCACTGTAAACTGATAGAGAATCACATCATCGGCCACCCGGGTGAAGCGCTCGGTCACATGCATCTGCTGCGAACCATAAAAGCGATGCTCCAGTGAAGAGCGCAGGCTTTGCTGGGGATGGAAATTGGTGGTTTCCACCACCAGGGTATCCCCCTCGTAATAACCGATGGAGTCTCCCATCCAGTAATTCTGCGGCGGCTCCAGAAACTCCCCGCCGATACGAATAATGCGGGCGTCGTGATTCATTTCCGCCATTAGCACCACATAGTCTTCAGTCTGCACGATTTCGGTGAGATTGTTATAGAGCACAGGCAATTTTGGCGGTCCGCCGGTGGAACCAAAACCCACCGTACAACGCTCACCCAGTGGTCGCACCTCTGGTCCATCATAAGAAGCACGCTGCCGCATGGCGGCCTCGTAATTGGCGCGTCCCTGCTCAGAGTAAGGTAATTGACCATCAGCGGGATCAATCAGAATTGAGGTACGAATCTCGCCGTTCACCAACGCCAAACGCTCACCAGGGTCCATCCAGAAAGTATTGTAGCCACCCACACCGCTGCCGGCTGCAGGGGCTTCCCGATTCGGATCACTGGGTTGATTGGAGGCCTCATTGCGGGCCCGCACCCGGGCCTCGATCTGCAGGGCCTGCTCTTCGGAGATCACCAGATTGCCTTCGAAACGCTCGGCCCGCTCCAGATTGGTCTGGGTGGCAATAGACCAGGTGCCCTGCAAATCCGGTGCGCCGAATTCAGTGCGTGGCGGCAGATAGCCGGTGTCTGCCGCCTGGGCAAAGCCGGCGGCAATCAGCAGACTAGCGGAGAGAATGGGCTTGAGCTTTTGCATAGGGTCCTCACAGATCAGGGTTAGATCCCTTTCCAGGCGCTTTACTGCTCACTGCACCTTTTGATTTTTATACAGGTTTCGGTCTTTATAAGTATTGACTATGAAGCTGTCATGACAGTCGGGTCGATTAAATGTCCCGCGCAATCAGCAGCTTCATGATTTCATTACTGCCGCCATAGATTTTTTGCACCCGGCTGTCGATGTACATCTTGGCGATGGGATATTCCATCATATAGCCGTAACCGCCGAAGAATTGCAGACACTCATCAACAATCTCACATTGCTTCTGGGTTATCCACCACTTGGCCATGGCAGCCGTCGTGTCATCCAGTTCACCCGCCGCCAGCTTCATGGCGCAGTCGTCGACGAAGGTACGCGCCAGCCGTGCCTCGGTATAACATTCGGCCAGCTTGAACTGGGTATTCTGAAAATCCAGCAAACGCTTGCCAAAGGCCTTGCGCTCCTTGACATAGTCACTGGTCAGTTTCAGCGCGGCCTCAATGGTGGCGCAGGCACCGGCGGCGATAATCAGGCGTTCCTGGGGAAGCTGTTCCATGAGCTGAATGAAACCCCGGCCTTCCCCTTCGCCCAGCAGATTTTCTCTGGGCACTTTGACATCATCGAAAAACAATTCTGAGGTATCCTGGGCCTTCAGACCTACTTTCTCCAGATTGCGGCCCCGGGTGAATCCCCCTTCGCCCTCACAGGCAGCCGCTTCTACCATCAGCAGTGAAACACCCTTGGCCCCTTCATCGGGATTGGTCTTGGCCACTACGCAAATGAGATCGGCGCTCGCCCCATTGGTGATAAAGGTTTTTTGACCATTAAGCAGGTAATGATCTCCCTGATCGATGGCAGTGGTTTTGACAGCCTGCAGATCAGAGCCGGTACCCGGTTCCGACATGGCAATCGCAGATACCAACTCGCCGCTGGCCATCTTTGGCAGCCAACGCTTTTTCTGCTCTTCACTGCCATAGGAATTGACGTAGTGGGCCACTATTCCGGAATGCACGCCATTGCCGAAGCCGCTGATATTGGCATAGGAAAACTCCTCCACCAATACCATCTCATGGCGAAAATCGCCGCCACCACCTCCATATTCGGCGGGGATGGAAGCACATAAAAGACCAGCGGCACCGGCCTGCTGCCAGGCTTCGCGGTCAACATAACCCTGCTTGTCCCAGGCCTCACTTTTTGGCACAAATTCCTTGTTGATAAACTTGCGCACGGCATCGCGCATGATGTTGAGTTCTTCATTCATCCACGGCGACTGATGTTCGGGCATTGTCACAACAGCTCTCCTCAGGCGCTTACGGCATCCATGCGTTCGATAATCATGGCGTTGGCAGTGCCGCCGCCTTCGCAAATGGCAATCAGGCCGTAGCGGGCCTGACGTCGCTCAAGCTCATGCACCAGGGTGGTCATCAGCTTGGCACCGGTACCGCCCAGGGGATGGCCCAGGGCCTGGGCGCCGCCATTCACATTGAGCTTGTCCATGTCGGCACCCACTGCCTTGGCCCAGGCCAGGGGCACGGAACCGAAGGCTTCATTGACTTCATACAGGTCGATATCGTCGATACTCAGGCCGGCCTTGGCCAGCACTTTTTCGGTGGCAGGAATAGGACCTTCAAGCATGATCACCGGGTCGGAACCGATCACCGCCAGGGAGTGAATTTTTGCCCGCACCGGTAAATTGTATTTCTTCACCGCCTCGGCATTGGCCACCATGATGGCAGCAGCACCATCGCTGATCTGGCTGGCGGTGCCGGCCGTGATAACGCCCTCTTCGCGCAAGGGATTGAGAGACTGCATGCCCTCCAGCGAGGCCTCGAATCGAATGCCTTCGTCCACTTCATGCACATCGGCGCTGCCGTCTTCCAGCGTGATATTCAGCGGCACAATCTCCTGCTTGAAATAGCCTTCCCGGGTCGCATGGGCGGCACGTTGATGACTCAGCAGGCCAAAGGAATCCAGTTCCTCACGGCTGATGTCGTATTTTTCCGCCAGTAATTCGGCACCGTCGAACTGGCTGAACTGAATGCCGGGATACTGGGCCTCCAGGCGCTCCCCTTTGGGCACACCCCGGCCATGCTCCAGGCCATCACGGATATTGGAACCGATCTCTACCGTACTCATGGCTTCCACGCCACCGCAGATCACCACATCCTGGGTACCTGACATGACCGCCTGGGCACCGAATTGGATTGCCTGCAGGGAAGAGCCGCACTGGCGATCAATTGTGACACCCGGTACCTCGAGATCGAGCTTCGAAGACAGCGACACATTGCGCCCCAGATTACTGGCCTGGGCACCAATCTGCATCACCACGCCAAATATCACGTCATCGACCTTGTCGACAGGAATACTGGTTCGATCAACCAGTTCATCCACTACAGCGGCACCCATGTCGATCGGATGGATCTGACTTAAACGACCTTTCTTGCGTCCGGTTGCGGTACGCACCGCACCCACTATATATGCATCAGCCACGATGGCTCCCCCTTTGCTCTTGATACAGCTTGAATTGTATTTGATTCGATCAGATGGCCGGCATGCGGATTCCCGCATCCAGACGAATGGTTTCCCCGTTCAGATAACTGCAATTGACGATATGCGCCACTTCCCGGGCGAACTCTTCCGGCTGGCCGAGGCGCTTGGGGAACTGGGTGATGGCGATCAGGGGCTGCCTGACTTCATCCGGTGCGGAGGCCAGCAGTGGTGTTTCGAAAACACCTGGCGCCACACACATAACCCGAATACCGCGCTTGCCCAGATCCCTGGCGATCGGCAGGGTCATGGAAACGATACCGCCCTTGCTGGCGGCATAGCCTGCCTGACCGGTCTGTCCGTCAAAGGCAGCGATGGACGCCACGTTGATGATTACACCGCGCTCTTCATCATCGGTTTGGGCCTCATTGTTCTGCATCACCTCGGCGCACAGGCGCAGCACATTGAAAGTGCCAATCAGGTTTACCCGCACGATGTGTTCAAATTTGCCCAGCGGCATGGCACCGTCGCGCCCGACGGTCCGGGCCGCGCCGCCGATACCGGCAGAATTGACGTTGATATGAATTGTACCGAAGCGCTCACAAGTGGCTGCTACCGCAGTCTTGACTGCATCTTCATCGGCGACATCGCCAGCCTGCCAGGCCACCCTGTCGTCACCCGACTCTGCACCCAGCTGCGCTGTCACTTTTTCAAGCTCTGCGGCATTAAGGTCATACAGCATGACCCGGGCGCCGGCGGCCAGAAAGTTTTTCGCTGTGGCAAGGCCAAGGCCAGAAGCGCCGCCAGTAATGAAGGCGGTTTTGTCCTGTAATTCCATCCTGATTCCCCCTTTTCGACTTCCAGTATCAGGTACCAGAGCGCGTCAGGATAATCTATCACCCCGTAAAAGGGAAACCGGGCCACGGCCAGCCACCCGCAGGTTGAGACGCAGGGACACTGCGATTTATCCGGGTGTATTTTAGACCTCGTATACCCTATTATGCGGAAGCTATTATTTCGCAAGGAACGAGATTTATGGGCGCTTTGAAAGGAATTCGCGTCATTGAAATGGCAGGCATTGGCCCCGGTCCTTTCTGTGCGATGATGCTTGCAGACATGGGCGCGGAAGTTATCCGCATCGACCGCCTGTCTGACAAGGGCAAGGGGCATCGGGCCCATGTGCTCAATCGTGGCCGCAAGTCCCTGGCCATGGATCTGAAAAATCCCAGGGCTCTCGAAGCAACACTGACGCTTATCTCCAGAGCCGATGTGCTGATCGAGGGTTTTCGACCCGGAGTGATGGAAAGACTCGGCCTCGGGCCCGATGTCTGCCTGCAAAAAAATCCGCGCCTGGTGTTTGGCCGCATGACCGGCTGGGGCCAGCACGGCCCCCTGTCCAGGGCTGCCGGCCACGACATCAATTATATTTCTCTTGCCGGCGCCCTGGGAGCCATGGGCTATGATGATCGGCCTCCGGCACCGCCACTGAATCTGGTGGGGGATTTTGGCGGCGGAGCCATGTACCTGCTGGCCGGGATACTTGCCGCGCTGGTGGAAAGGCAAAACTCGGGTCAGGGGCAGGTAATCGATGCCGCCATGACCGACGGCACCGCCAGCCTGTTGACGCCCTTCTATGGGCTCATGGCCATGCAGCAATGGACCAACCAACGTTTCAGTAACCGGCTCGATGGCGGCGCCTATTATTACGGCAGTTATGAATGCAGCGACGGCAAATACATCAGCATTGGCTCTCTGGAGCCCCAGTTCTACGCCCTGCTGCTTGAGACATGCGGCATCGATGAGCCACTGTTTAAAGAACAACTGGATCAGGAAAACTGGCCGGAAAAACGCCGGCGCCTGACTGCGCTGTTCAAGACCCGCAGCAGAGATGAGTGGTGCGAGTTAATGGAAGGCAGTGATATCTGTTTTGCTCCCGTGCTGGATATGATGGAGGCTCCCGAGCACCCCCATAACCAGGCGCGGGAAACCTTTGTGGAATTCGAGGGCGTCAAGCAACCGGCACCGGCACCCCGTTTCAGTCGTACCCCCGGGGCCATTCAGTCCGGCCCGGCCCTGGCGGGCGAGCATAGCGAAGCAGTGCTGGCGGACTGGGGATTTGATGACCCTGACATCTCTGAATTGAAAGCGGCTGGCGCAATCTGATGACTGCGGCAGCGACCCGATAGGTCAAAAAACATGGAAAGCCAAAGTCTGCTTTTGACCCTGACACTGGTTGCCAGCATCTCCTGCCTGGCGGTTTTTGTGAACTGGGCCAGTAACCGCCACATCCCTGGCTTGCTGGCCATCGCTTGCGGCTTTCTGGTGAACAATCTGGGTTTCGTTCTGCTCAGCACCCAGAGCATGCTGACTCCCCTGCTGTCTATCGTACTGGCCTATATCCTTATCCTGGCCGGCCGGGTTCCGATTCTCGCTGGCCTGGCCCGCTTCTGGGGTCAGGATCATTCCCGCCTGCCCCTGGTGAGTGTGGGTTTGTTCCTGCTCACCGCCGCTGCCATTGTCTGGTTTACCAGCTTCAATAGTGACCCGATCTGGCGAATCCGTATCTACAGCAGTCTGATGGTGTTTTTCTCCCTGGCCAATATCTATCTGATTATCAATGGCCTGCGTGTCCAACGCAGACTGCGCCCGGTGATGTCGGCCAGTTCCAATTTCGGTGCCTTCCTGGCCATCATGCTGTTCGGCTTCAATGCGGTGACTGAATTCATTCTCATGATTGTGCGCACCGGCGAACTGGCGACCCGTCCGGACGACGGTCTTGCCCTGTTGCTGTTGGGCTCAATCTTTACCACCGTGGTATTTGCCTTTGCCATCATCATCATGACCATGGAAGAGTTAACGGTTGAGCACAAGGAGAACGGCGTGTTTGACCCGGTGACCACCATTCTCAATCAACGCAGCTTCATGGAGGTGGGTCAACGCATTCTGGGCGTGGCCCTGCGCTACTCCCAGCCAGTAACCTTGCTCAGCATTAAAGTGGAAAACATGGATGAAGTGGTCAAACGACATGGCTACAAGATTGCCAATGAAATGCTCAGGCATTTTTCCCTGGTTACCACTGATCGACGCCGTCACGAGGATGTCCTGGCCCGGTCCGGGCAGAACCAGTTCCTGATGCTGCTGCCGGGCGTCGATGAAGAGGGCGCCAAAGTGGTTAGCACCAAGATCAGGAATTCTCTCGGCTCGGCCGCTTTTGAATACCGCGGTGAGGCTATCGATGTGCAGATAAGCATTGCCCCCATCACCTGCCGTGAGGAAGATCTCGATCTGCAACAGATGTTGCAGGAAGGTGAGGTGGAACTTTTCAGACTCAGGAATCAGATTGGCATAACTCAGCCGGCCCCGGCCTGAGCGATTAACCATCGCCTTATCAGCATATTCCACTTGCCACTGTCTGGCACCCGCCAAGGACCTGTTCCATGCAATTCAATACCCTGCGTTACGAAATTGAAGACCGTATTCTCACCATTACACTGAACCGGCCAGAACAGATGAACGCTTTCACTGTAGAGATGGCCGACGAACTGATCACGGCATTCAAGGCTGCCGATGCTGACGAGACTGTTCGCGCCATCATTGTTACCGGTGCAGGCAAGGCATTCTGTGCCGGCATGGATTTGTCCAGCGAGGGTAATGTGTTTGGCCTCAATGAGGACTTGCAGCCTGGCATGCAAGACATGCAACAACGTCTTGAAGACCCTGAAATTGAAGCCGGCGTGCGCGATACTGGCGGACAACTGGCGCTGACCATCTTCGCCTGCCGCAAGCCGGTGATTGCTGCCATCAACGGTGCCGCCGTGGGTATCGGTGCCACCATGAGCTGTGCCATGGATATTCGCCTGGTCAGTGAGCGGGCCAGGGTTGGTTTTGTCTTCAACAAGATCGGCATTACTCCCGAGGCCTGTTCTTCCTGGTTTCTGCCCCGTATTGTCAATATGGGAACGGCACTGGAGTGGATCTACACCGGCGACATCATCGAAGCCGATGAACTCTTGAACAAGGGCTGGGCAAACCATGTACTGCCGGCCGAAGAGTTGCTGGAAAAAGCGCGGGCATTGGCCGAACGATTCAGCCACAACAGTCCGGTGGCCATGGCAGTGAGTCGGCAGATGCTCTACCGCAATGCCTGTCTGCCCCATCCCCTGGCGGCCCACCAGGTGGACTCGCTGGCGATTTTCTACACCAGCCAGCACAGTGGCAAGGAAGGGGTGCAGGCCTTTCTGGAGAAACGATCTCCCTGTTACAGTGACACACTTGCAGACAATATGCCGCCCTTCTACCCCTGGTGGGAGTAACGCAATCACGCATATTCCCTGGCTTGTCGGGCATTGTGACAATTATTGGCGGATTGCTGATTTTTCCGCGCAAGCACGGTTATAATGATTAATCCTCAGTTTCCGGGATACCCTTCATTATGATCATGGTTCAAAGCACATTTCATCTGCGTCCAGAAAGCAAGGACGACGCCATTCGCCTGATGAAACATATGGTGCGCAAGAGTCGTGAGGAAGAAGGTTGCCTGAGTTATGAATACTACGAAGGCATCACCGATCCGAACCAGGTGATCCTGCTGCAGGAATGGGAAAATGCCGATTATCTGGAAGAGCATTACCAGACCGAGCATATGGAGCATTTTCTGGGCCGTCTCGGCGAGCTTCTGGAAAGTCCTGTCAGCACTCGCAGCTATATGGCACCCCAGGATCAGGAATCACCCAAGCCCAGCCTCAGCGACGAGCCGCCCAAGCCCGAACAAACCATTCACTGACCCTCAGACCATATCGGCGCGCCTGGCATCGCCAGTATCGCTTGTGTCGTCACCGGCCAACTCACGGTCAACCTCACCTGAATCCAGGCGCCTGAAATAGTCACGTGCCACCTCTCTTACTTTAGGCGCCAGCAGGAAAGTTGAAATCATGGTGGGTATCGCCATGGCGGCGTAGGCACCATCAAAAAGACTGATCACTGCATCCAGCGAGGCCACGGCGCCGGCCGTGATAAGTGCCATGTAGACCATGAAATAGTATTTCTCGGCCCTGGTGCCAAACAAAAAGGCCATGCACTTGCTGCCATAGTAGGAGTAGGTCAGCACCGTGGTAGAACTGAGCACCAGCACCATCAGCACCAGCATATAACTGCCGAAGCCTGGCAAGGCCTGTTCATAGGCCATGGAAGTCATGGTGACGCCAATGGCGTCACTCTGCCAGACACCGGTGACAAGAATCGCCAGGGCAGTGCAGGTACAAACTATCAGGGTATCAATAATCGGCCCCATCATGGCCACCAGCCCTTCCCGGGTTGGCTCATTGGTCTTGGCCGCACCATGGGCCAGGGATTCGGTACCCAGCCCTGCCTCATTGGAAAACACTCCCCGCTGTACACCGATCATGATAACCGCACCCAGCACACCTCCAGCTGCTGCATCACCGCTAAAAGCGTCGGTGAAAATCAATGCGAACATGGCCGGTATTTCACCAAGGTTCTGGAGCAGCAAAACTGCGGTGATGCCGAAATAGAACAACACCATGGTGGGTACCAGACCGGCAGCCACTGCCGAGACCCGCTTCACCTTGCCGATGGCAATGGCATAAAGCACCACCATGAGAATGATGCCCATGGTCAGGTCAAAACCGAAATGACTGTCGGTATCGGTAATGCCGGCTGGCACGGCAATTACATCACGAATAATCTGCACCAGCTGATTGATCTGGAAAACAGGCAGGGTGCCAAACATACCGGCCAGGGCAAACAGCCAGGCCAGCGGCAACCACTTCTTGCCGAGGCCTTCGCGAATCACATACATGGGACCGCCCTGCAACTGCCCGGCGTCATCGTAGCCGCGGTACATGATGGCCAGCGAGGCGGTGTAGAACTTGGTGGAGATACCAACAATGGCAGTGACCCACATCCAGAACACCGCTCCGGGGCCACCCAGGGTAATGGCCACGGCCACACCGGTAATATTGCCCAGGCCAATGGTACCGGCCAGCGCCGTGGCCAGGGCCCGGAAGTGACTGATGTCCCCCGCCACGTCATTACTGCCCTTGTCATAGCGACCCAGCAGCAGGTCAATACTGTGCCTGATATAGCGGAAATGCTGCATGCGGGAGTGAACCATGAAGAACAGACCACCGCCCACCAACAGCACTACCAGATGCGGGCCCCACATAAAACCGGCAAAGGCTGCCAGCGCGTCTTCGATTTGTTCCATCATGACAAGTCAGGGAAAGCTGCCGGCGATCTCACCAAGGCATCACCCGAATAGCAAACTATTCTGGCGAGATCTGGCACGACCGGGACTTTTGTAATGGCTTTTGTTTTTTTGATTGTTTGTTTCTTGCTTGCTTCAGCTTGTTGTTTTTTATCTTGCCTGTGTGCAGCTTAAACAGGCCCCATGCGGATTGCAAACAGGGCCTGTACAGGGATCAGGGGATATTGTCGGCAAAGCGAAACTCAGCCGGTGGCTCAACGCCCTGCAAATGACGCACAAAATAGTCCCAGCGGCGTTTCATGAAATAACGCCGGTTGCCAAAACCATGACGGGCATCGGGCAGCATCAGCAAATCGAAATCCTTTTCTGCCTCAATCAGCGCCTGCACCACCAGCAGCGTATTACTGGGGTGCACGTTATCGTCCAGCAGACCATGGGCCAGCAGTAATTTGCCTTCGAGGTTTTCCGCCAGCAGCTGATTGGCCTGGTTATCATAGTTGGTGGTTTGACGGCCATCGGCGCCGGTTTCATCGTAGACTTCCAGCAGACCCTGCCATTTTTCTGCCCAGTCGTCTTCGTAGTTGCGATTGTCGTGATTACCGGCACCGGACACAGCCACCTTGTAAAAATCGGGATAGCGCAGGATGGCGGCCGTGGATGCGAAGCCGCCGCCGGAATGGCCCCAGATACCCACCCGCTCCAGGTCCATCCAGGGATTGCGTTCGGCCAGTTGTCGAATCGCGCTAATCTGGTCCGGCAGACCGTTGTCGCCCATATTGCCGTAATAGGCATCGTGAAAGGACTTGGAGCGGCCCGGGGTGCCCATGGCGTCCACTTCCACCACGATGAAGCCCAGCTCGGCCAGGGCCTGCTTGTCGCTGCGCGAGGCGCGGAACGAGCGGCTGCCTACGCTGCCGGTCTGAGGGCCAGGATACAGATAGTTAAGCACTGGATAAGACTTGCTGGTGTCGAGATTGCTGGGCTGGTACAGCAAGCCATAAAGGTCGGTCAGCCCATCCCGGGCCTTGACGGTAAATGGCTGTGGCGGCACCCAGCCGGATTCCTCCAGGGCCGAGATATCAGCAGTTTCCAGTAACATCAGTTCATTGCCGTTGCGATCCCGCACCCGCACTGTTGGCGCCTGCACCGGCGTGGATACCCGGTCGACGAAATAGTCACCCGATTCCGAAAAAGTAATGACATGATGTCCCGGTTCCGGAGTCAGGTTGATTAAATTGCTGCCATCAAAGTCGATACGATAGAGATAATGATAATAGGGATCACCTGGCTCCCGGTTGGAACCGAGGAAAAACAGCTGCTCGTTGTCCCGATCTACATGCAGCACGCGCAAAACGGCCCAGTCGCCACTGGTCAACTGCTGCTGCAACTCGCCGCTCTGCAGATCATATAAATACAAGTGCCCCCAATTATCACGTTCCGAGTACCACAGAAACTGATCACGCTCGGGGAAATAGCGCCAGTTCTGGTCACCCTGACCGCTCTCGTAATAGGTCTGGACTGTTTCGTTGAAGACTTCACGCACCGCCCCGGTATTGGCGTCGGCCACCCGCAGGGTTGCTGACTTATGATCACGCGAAGAAGAGATAAAGGCCAGGCTTTGACTGTCTGCGGCCCATTCGACATCCAGAAACCGGCCGTCAAAATCGGCCACATGGTCCGCCGTGGTTGAGCGATGGGGGTCGGCGGGCAGGTCCAGCCAGACTTGCCTCGGCTCCGGCTCGACATGAATGACCAACCTCTCGATCATGAAGATGTGCTCATCACCAGGCAGGGGATACTTCCAGGTATCAACCTCGGGATGTCCCACCTGGGTTGTGTAGAGCGTCATCTCTCCCACTTGCCGGCCATCATGGCGAAAGGTCGCGATCTTGCTGGAGTCCGGTGACCACAGCAGCACCGGCTCGTCATCACGAATCCAGCCGGCGTTGTTGGTGGCATAGCCGTAGTGCTCACTGCCATCAAAGGTCAATTGAGTGGCTTCACCGCTGTCCAGGTCCCGCACCCAGAGGTTGTAGTCCTCGACGTAGGCAAGCTTGCTGCCGTCCGCTGAAAGGGTCTCGCCGGTAGCCAGTTCCGGCAGCCGGCTGACCGTGAGATTGCCGAGATCAACAGCGAAGCGCTCGCCTTCATAGTCAAATTCCATGGCATCGAGACTGCTGCTGATTTCGATATCGGAAACAGCCAGGTCGGCTGCATCGGGCGCTTCATCCACCAGTTCAGCCAGGGCCTCGGCCAGCAGAACCGGGTCCACCACACCGGTCTTGCTGCCGGTTGTGAGGTCGGCAATTTGCAGCTCGGAACCCTGGGCAGTAGATTTACGATAGACCAGCCGGTCGTCTTGCTGCCAGTACAGCGCCAGCACATCATCCACCACCAGTTCCCGGGTATTGGCTGACAGGAATTGTTCGGCGCGCTGGTAGTCCGCCAGGCTGGCACCTACAGGCTCGGAAGCAGCGGGGTTGTCAGCGGGTGAGGAGCTGTCACAGGCTGCCACACCGGCCAGCAGGGAGATCAGAATTAGGGCCGTGACCGGCTTGTTAGTCGCCATTGGCAGTCTCCGTCGTTGCAGACGGGTCGGCCCCGTCATGTCTAAAGCAGGCTATCCAGAATCAGGTTGGTGGATTCCACGATTCGCTGATCCCTCGGTCGCAGATCCGGGTCGAAGCTGACTCCGGTCAGATGCTGCAAACCCTGAATATAACGCACCGCAATCTCATTGGCCTGTTCTTCGGTAAATTGCTGATTCTTTTCTTTCACCATGCCACGGGCGAATTCCTTGGAGAAGGACACCGGCTTGCCGTCACGGGTCAGCAGTTCGCCGTTGTCATCCAGACGCCAGAAACGCGAGGAGTCCATGGTATACAGCTCGTCGGCAGACACAATGTCCCCGGCACTGTTGATGCCATGTTCGGTCTTGGTGTCCACCAGCACCATGCCCTTACGGGACAGGTATTGGGAGACCATACCGAAGGCCATCAGGGAAGAGTTGCGGATCTGGGCGTACTGACCGGTGGTGCAGATACCGTTGTCGAACAGATACTGGGTATCGATGGTTTCATCCACCTCATCCTTGGTGCTGGGAGTATCCATGAGATAGGGCAGCACGCCATTGGGAAGCAGTGAATCCACGGCCAGCTCATGCCCGGCATAAACCATGACCGACTGGCCGGCATCCTTCGCCGTCAGCCAATGCTGGTAAAGAGACGTGGAGGTGGAGCTTTCCGCCATATACATACGCAGCACATTTTCCAGCTTGATCAGGTTCAGATTCTCCGCCGGAATGACGGTTGAGCTGGGCAGCAAGCCTTCCACCGTAAACTGGGAAGAACCCAGCACCGGTTTTACCAGCTGCAGCATATGATCGTGATTGAAGGCCAGCACCTGGTCTTTGAAAGGAATCGCCCCACGATTCACATCATGGGTGGAAATACGGTTGTTGCGGAACATCAACCGGATGGGTTGACCACTCTTGCTCAGCAATTGATCCCCGAACACCGAGTCTGACACCTTGCCTTCCAGCACGGTGCAACCATTGAGGCGGGGAATTTCACCGTCGGCAATCAATTGCTTGATGGGCCGACCTTCATTAACAACGGCGCCGTGTTCGGCCACCAACTCACGAATTTCGTTTTCGTTCAGCATGTTTTCTCTGGCAGGTTATTGACGGAAAAGAGACGAAGAATAGAGGAATCAGATTCCAGAATCCAGATCGCAGAAACTAAAACGCAGAAAGCGGCGAACCGGTTTCTGCGTCAAGTGAAGACTGAACTCTAGTCTCTAGTCTCTAGTCTCTAGTCTCTAGTCTCTAGTCTCTAGTCTCTAGTCTCTAGTCTCTAAAAATGGTGCCGCCACCAAGAGTCGAACTCGGGACCTGCTGATTACAAGTCAGCTGCTCTACCACGGCTGAGCTATAGCGGCACAATGAGGTTTATTTATAGACTTCCCCGATGTCTGTACTACGACCGCTGACGGTGTCAGCT
>MRWG01000505.1_pt1 | contig 42718 bp, 31 predicted proteins | sample 1013341 | NCBI WGS metagenome assembly MRWG01 (sample SAMN06117577, study PRJNA244670) | biofilm metagenome | biome: Water; feature: Cathode Biofilm; material: Biofilm; isolation source: microbial consortium enriched at the cathode of a solar microbial fuel cell | place: USA: District of Columbia ... | reverse complement strand
CTTGTCTTTGTCCTTCAAAATTCGGCGTTCCTTGATCCCCGTCCTGGTGGTAATCCATTCATCGGTGGTTTCCACCATGGTTTCCAGTATTTTATTGGTCAGACGGTATTCAGGTACGTAAGCTCCTACAGCCGTAATGGCTGCTGTGATCTTGCTCATGCTATGTATGATTTTTCATCAAGAAACATCGAAAAATGCCCCATAATGTGTGAAAAATAAGGATTTTTTGCGACTTCGCCCCTTATTTATGCCATTTTTAAAAGCTTTCTGGGGCCATAAAAAAACTCCCACCTGGCGAAGTGGGAGTTGGTATTGGCGAGCCAATAATTTATACGGTTGCTTCCTCGCTTTTATCGATAAGCACCTGACCCCGGTAGTAGAGTTTCCCTTCATGCCAGTGAGCCCTGTGGTACAGGTGCATTTCCCCTGTAGTAGGATCCTTGGCTATGGTTGGCACCTCAGCTTTGTAATGCGTTCTGCGCTTATTTCTGCGGGTTTTGGATGTTTTTCTTTTAGGATGTGCCATTGTTATATCTTATTTATCCGTTAAAAAATTCTTTAGGGCGTCCCATCGGGGATCTGTTTCTTCTTTTCTCTTTTTCAATTCCCTCGGTTGCAATTCCTCGAGTTTTTCCAGCAGGTCCGACCTCAGGCTGCCATCCAGCACCCCCGGGTGAACCCGTTTGGCCGGCACGGCCAGTACCAGCATTTCGTACACGTACTGCGCGATGTTCACCTGGTGCTCCCCATGCGGGATGATCAGGATTTCATCGTCCTCATTGTTGTATTCCTCGCCGAATTTAACCACCAAACCCAGTGATGCATCGATCGGCTGATCATAGGGTTCACTGCTTAGGTCACAGTCTACATTGACTGTCCCGGTGGCGCGAAATTCAAATTCCAGTACTGTACTTTGTTTGTCAAGAAGTACCTGTAAATCAACCGATACTTCATTAAACTCTTGGAAACCAAATGATTGAATGAACGTATTGTCTACTCTGTATTTAAACTCGTGTTTCCCTTGTTTTAGTCCTGAAAAAGGAATGCTGTATTCCTTATGCTCCATCTTCTTTTCCACTAGTTTAAGGCGTGCAAAGATACTTTTTTTTTCAAAAACCCCAATCAATTTTCAAAGATATTTCCCCCAGCTCAAGCCCCTCAAGCACTGAAGGTCAACACCCCTATCGCTTCCGCTTTTGTTTTTGGAGCGGGTTTGCCGTCAATTCCAGGTATTCTTCCCGGTTTCTGTATATCTGCAATGCCGTAAAGACCGCTTCCTTGAAAGAGCTGTGGTCGGCCTTGCCTTTCCCGGCTATTTCGTAGGCCGTCCCGTGGTCCGGGGAAGTGCGTACCCTGCTGAGGCCGGCCGTGTAATTTACCCCTTTCCCGAAAGCGAGGGTCTTAAAGGGGATTAGTCCCTGGTCGTGGTAGGCTGCCAGTACCGCATCAAAACCCTTGTGGGTACCCGAACCAAAGAAGCTGTCGGCCGGGTATGGGCCAAAAACGAGTAGCCCCTCATCCTGCATTTTTCGAATAACCGGTTTTAATACTTCATCATCTTCCTTCCCGATGACCCCGTTATCACCGCTGTGCGGGTTGATCCCCAGGAGGGCAATCCGTGGTTTGCGGATCCCGAAGTCCATCATCAGTGACTTCATCACAATAGCTACCTTCTTGCGCACCAATTCCGGGGTGATGAGGGCCGCCACGTCTTTGACGGCGACGTGGTCTGTCAGCAGCCCTATTTTCAGGTTGTCGGTCACCATGAACATCAGGCTTTCCCCTTCAAGTTCCCGGGCGAGGAAATCTGTGTGGCCGGGAAAGTTGAAATCCTCTGCCTGAATATTGTTTTTGTTGATCGGGGCAGTCACCAATACATCGATTTCCCGGTTCTTGAGGGCCTCTACCGCGGCCTTGAGGGATTTGATCGCATAGGCCCCGGATTCCCTGCTGGGTTGCCCGAATTCAATAGGGGGGGTGTCTTTCCAGATGTTGACGATGTTGATCTTCCCTTCCAGGACGTCTGCCGCTTGCTGCACTCCATGATAATTGACATCCATCTGCAGGGCGGTCTTCTGAAATGAAATGGTTTTGGTGGAAGCAAAGATAACCGGCGTGCAGAAGTCGAGCATCCGGCTGTCCTCAAAAGTCTTCAGGGCCACCTCACATCCAATACCATTGAGGTCGCCTATGGAGATCCCGAGTTTTAATTTTGTCGCTTCCTGTGTCATTTCTTTTCGGTAAGTGGTACTTTTGTACCGCAAAACTAGGTAATTTACACGAACCATGTTTACAGGCATCATCGAAACTTTGGGCCGGGTGGCCGCCCTGGAAAAAGAAGGGGGCAACCTGCATATTACGTTACAGACACCCCTGGCTTCAGAACTGACCATCGATCAGAGTGTGGCCCATAACGGGGTGTGCCTGACCGTTGTAGCCGTACAGGATGACCAGTATACGGTCACTGCCATTGCCGAAACCCTGCAGAAGACCAACCTGGGCATGCTCCAAAAAGGAAGCCTTGTCAACCTGGAAAGGGCCATGGTGCTGGGCACACGGCTGGATGGCCACCTGGTGCAGGGGCATGTAGACCAGACGGCCACCTGTACGTCTATTGAAGAACAAGATGGAAGCTGGCACTTCCATTTCCGCTATGACGCAACCCAGAACAATATTACCATTGCCAAGGGTTCCATCACCATAGACGGCACCAGCCTTACCGTGGTCACTTCCGGTAAGGGCCATTTTAGCGTGGCCATCATCCCCTATACCTATGAACATACCTGTTTCCACACCTATGAGGTGGGTACGGTGGTGAACCTTGAATTTGACATGATTGGAAAATACGTCGCGCGCTTGATGGAAGCCAGGGGTTGAACAAAGGCCTTTCCCTCCTACTCCTGGAAAAAACTGATGGAGGAACCTATCCATTGCTCATCGGTGAGGTGCGACACATTGATTAGTGCTCCTTTGGCCATGCGGGTGAGGTTGATCACCGGTTTCAAACGGCCCTCGCCCTCATCCCATATGTACAGGATCCGCAATTCCACCTTGGCATTTTTATCGGTCCTGGTTTTGATCAGCGGGGCATAGGTGACCTTCCGCTGCAGCAGGTAGTTGTGTTTATCGGGAAGGCTTTCAATCAGTTCACGGGTAGGGTTCAGGTTAATCCCCACCCCCGCAAACGAAAAAAGCGGTTTTAAAACGTATTGGCTAAAGTCTATATCACCGGGTAATTCGGTAAGGTAATACGATTTAGGGATGCCTTCATGTTCCAAAAGGGGCATGATACTTTTGGATATCACAAAAAACCAGTCGGGATGCGTCACCCATTCGACGTCCAATTCGTCAAAAATGTTGAAACTGGCTTTGATATCGGGCGACCGCTGAAGTTCATCGTAGATCACGCGGTTATAAATCCGGTATATGGGAACTTTCTTCCCGTTTTTTTCATAAAACAAACGATTGCCCTCCCGTTGGACTTTGGTATAGCAAACCACTTCAATCCCCAATGCCTCACGGGTGGCCCAGAAATCGATCCGTGTTTTTTGCTTTTCGGGATGCAACTCCATCAGGATGACATTTTCCGGGGCGTGCCCCCCCAGGATCACCCTGGACATCGCCTCCAGGTACGAGGGCTCTTTAAGGTTGCTGAAGAAATAATGAAAACCCTCTTTAGGCAGGTTCGGATAATGTTTTTGCACGGCATTCCCCAGGAAGTTCTGGTAGTAAAAAAGCGAAGGAAAGGCCTGTAGTTCTATAAGTTGCGGAACGATCTCGCCGGCCTCGTTCTCACAGAGGCCAAAATCGATCCCCAGGAAATGCGGGTGTCCCATGTGGGTCGGAGATTGCAGGGCCTTTGGCATAAACCGTTGGCGGATAGCCTCATAATCCAGGGTGTCCAGTTGCTCCAAAATGGCATCGCAGGCGGCAAATACTTTTTCCTTCAGTTCCCTGCTGATAAAAACCGGGGTTTCGGAAATACGGAATGGGCAGGCTTCCCCAAACCGGGACCTGACCTCCCCAAGGAGGTTTTCGTAATACGTCGGGCGGAAACTCTGGTTGAAAGCTTCCCGGACTTCTGGTATCATACAGACAACATTTTGGAACGGTTAAAGGCGTCGGAGGCCCTTTTTAAAAACCTCGGAATAATGGTGCGGTTGGTCTTCAGGATTTTATCGTCATCATCCAGGTGTTCCAGCATATCCCTGTACTTGTTCCTCCCGTGATGCTTGATGATGTGGTCTTTTTTCTCCGGTTGTTGGAAATACACGCTCATCCCTTCAGAATCTGCTTCGGGATGGAACTGGACCCCAAAAATCTCATTGGTGAACCGGATGCCCATCACGGCCCTTTCCAGGGCTACATGGGGCCGGATCTTTTCCTTGCAGACAATCTTCCCCCCCATCTTTTTAATGCGCTTCTTCTTGGGTTTGATCAGCTGGTAATCCCTGGAATCTACCGCGTAAAAGGGGTCATTGAGGCCTTCCAGAAGCGGTTCTGAATGCCCTTTTTTGGTTTTGTGAACCGGCATGATCCCGAAAGCGGTTGACTTGCGCTTGGTCACCTTGCCCAATTTCCAGTGCAGGCAGGCCAATTGAAAGGAGTGGCAAATAAGGAACAGGTGCTTTTTCTCCTGTTCCAGCAGGTTATGGTCAAAAATCGCATCCAGGAAACGGTTGAACTTTTTTTCCCAGGGCTTGCCCTTGGCCTTCGGCGACCCCGGCCCGCCGGAAGCAATATATATGTCATAGTCCTTTATATGGGGCATTTCGTCTTTGCCCCGGACGTCGAACACTTCATAGGCGCCCGGCCTACCGGGGTCTTCCAAAAACCCAGCTACCAGGTCTTTAATACATCGCATGCCCTGGTTGGGGTTTCCTGCATTCAGGTCCAGGACGGCTATTCTCAATGGGTGCTTTTGTCTGTTCATAGTACTTGCTCTCGCTGTAAGGCCCTGAGCTTGGCGCACTTTATCCAATCTAGGGGACTAAAGGCCCTTAGCAGTTTGTTTTATGATATATTCCACCACCTTTTCCAGGTCACCCGTCTTCCTGTAAACGTCCAGCTGCCGGTCGGCACCGCTCCCCTGTTCCAGCATTTGGTAGACGTAGTTCACTTCCGAGCGGCATCCCAGCTCGTCCACAACATCATCAATAAATTCCAGCAATTCGTTGATGAGGCTGGCAAAGGGCACTTCTTCTTCCTTGCCAAAATCAATGAGTTTGGCCTCAATCCCCCATCGCGCGGCCCGCCATTTATTTTCATTGATCAGAACGCGTCGGTACGAACGGAAGCTTTGATTTTTCTTGTGCAGCTTGTACAATTTGGCGATGATACACTGCATCAGGGCCGCGATACAGATGACCTCATCCACGGTCATTACCATATCGCAGATACGGAATTCCACCGTCGGGTAGAAGGGGTGCAGGCGGATGTCCCACCAGATCTTCTTCCCGTTGTCAATACAATTGGTTTTTACCAATACCTCGATAAACTTGTCGTATTCGCCCACACTGGCAAAGTAGGGCGGGATGCCGGTCCTGGGGAACTTGTCGAAGATCTTGGATCGAAACGACTTAAAGCCGGTTTCCCGGCCTTCCCAGAAAGGCGAATTGGTAGACAGGGCATACAAATGCGGCAAAAAATACCGGGCGATGTTCATGATATGCAGCCCATCGTCCCTGTTGGGAATGCCCACATGGACGTGGAGCCCAAAAATCAGGTTGGAGCGTGCCACGTCTTTCATTTCATCAATGAGTTGGTCATAGCGGGGATTCGGCGTAATCAGTTGGTCGCTCCAATGTGAAAAGGGATGCGTCCCCGAAGCGGCCACCTTGAGGTCTTCTTTCCCTGCCAGCTCAATGATCTGCTGCCTCAGGTAGGATACCTCATCCCTTGCCTGCTGAATATCGCCGCATATGTTGGTCCCCATTTCCACCACAGACTGGTGCATTTCTTCTTTGATGCGTTCCTTGAGGAAGACCTTACCCCCTTCCAGGATCTTGGACATTTGGGAACGGAGCCTATAGGTATCGCTTTCCAGGATCTGGAATTCCTCCTCTATTCCCAGCGTAAATTGTGTACTCGCCATGGTCTTCCTTTTTTAGGGCCTTCTTGGGGTGTTCCCAGGACCGGTTAACTTTTCTTCCCGCCTTTCGCTTTCGGCCCGGTGCTGCGCTTCGCTGCAGCGGTTGTTTTGGCCTTGGGTTTGGCACTCCCTTTCGCAGCCGGGCTAGTGGTTTTTGCCTTCGTCTTCGCGGGGCTCTTTGTTGCAGGGGTTGCTGCCTTGGCCTTGGCAGTGACCGGTTTCCTTTTAGCGGACTTCTTCGCCTGGGCAGCTGTTTTCAGGGGAACTTTGGCCTGTTTCATGGCAGGGGGCGATACGGACCTGGCGACAAATCCTCCCCAACTGCAGTTGTTCTGGTTGAGCTTATGGGCCAGGGCCTTTTCTACCGCGAATTTGGCGGCGTGCTCCACGATCCAGTCAAAGTTCGCCTGCCCCACGGAGTGTACATCGGCATCGGGAGCCGGGTTACAGAAATCGATGGCATAAGGAATCCCGTTCCTGACGGCAAACTCCACCGTATTGAAATCATACCCCAGGGCTTTGTTCAGGGTAATGGTATAATCGTGTATGGTCTTCATGAGTTTCACGTGCTCTGCGCCCTGGGTTTTGGGTTCGGTGGCGTAACGCAGGTGGAACTCATTCCTGGGCTCATAGGGCATAATATGCACGTACTTCTGCCCCAGGCAGTACACCCTGTAGTAGTCTTCAAAAACGATTTCCTCCTGCAACATCATCACCAGTTGGTTGGTTTCGCCATGCTTGGCAAACAAATCGTCCTTGTTCTCTACCCGGTACACACTTTTCCAGCCACCTCCGGAATGCGGCTTCATATAGGCAGGAAAGCCGATATAATTGAAAATATAGTCCCAATCGAGGGGTGCTTCAAGGTTTCTGAACGACCGTTCTGTAGTATCGTCCGGCCGTTCCTTGGAAGGCAGCAAGACCGTTTTGGGCACCGGGATACCCCATTGGATGGCCAGGCAGTTATTAAAGAATTTTTCATCGGCGCTCCACCAGAAGGGATTGTTGATTACGGCCGTACCCATCAGGGCGGCGTTCTTCAGGTAAGCCCTGTAAAATGGCACCTCCTGTGATATCCGGTCTATGATCACGTGGTAGCCATAGTCTATGCCCTGCTGCACCTTATCTATCCGTACCGGTTCTGCGTATACCTTCCCTTTGCCCATGGCATTGACCCTGTCTATAAACGCCCAGGGAAAGGTGTCCTCCATTCCAAAAAGAATCCCAATTTTTTTCATAACAAAATGTGTATTAACTGATTATTTTTAAAAATAGCGCCCCACATACTCGGGGAAAACCATCCTCCAGAGCGGCCAGTCATGCGCTATCCACTTTTTTTCATCGTACCAGTATGGAATTCCCTTCGCTGCAAGGATGCCGGCCATGTGTTCATTCCCGGGCTTACAGGAATCCCAGTCGGAAGTGCTGAGCACAATATGCATGTGATGGTACTTCCAGCCTTCCTCGTGCTGCAGGAACTCATCGGGGCAGTTGTAATAGATCCGGATAACATCAGAAAGGGGCACGAAATTGCGGATATTGAACACCCCCGACATGGAGAACAGGTGCGATACCAGGTCGGGAAACCTAAAGGCGGCATTGGCCGCGTGGTACCCCCCGAAGCTTACCCCTGCCACGGCGATCCTGTGCGTGTTGCACTCCCTTTGAATATACGGAATTAACTCAGACCTTAAAAACTGCATATACAACTCGTAGTGGTGTATTTTGGTTTCCGAATTCATGCCTTCGGCATAGAAGGTCAGCCCGTCTATGGTTTCCACATTATAGAGCTTTATCTTACCTTCATCAACAAATTTCATCACGGAGGCATTCAGGCCAAAATCCCTGTTCTGGGTATACTGCCCATACGAAGAAGGGAACATCAGGATAGGATACCCCCAGTGCCCGGTAACCTCCAGGTTGATGTTACGACCAAGGGTGTTTGAGTAATAGGATATATGCTGTCCTAACGCCATATTCTTAAATGTAACCTAATTCCGGTAACCTGACAACAAATTTTTGCGGCGCAAAGGTATTTTAAAAAGCCCTGATAACCAGTTTCTTTTAGGGATTACGTAAGTTTGCAACTTTGCAATTCGGGCAGCATGAAGTACGAGGTAGAATTCATAAGTTTCAGGGGGAGTCTTTACTCGGACCACCTGAAGCGAAAAGTCCGCTTCCGTTGGGTAGCGCCCCCCAAATACAGGGACGCAAAGGTGGGGTTCCCGGTACTCCTGATGAACGATGGGCAGGATTTTGTCCCCTTGGGTTTGGAAAAAACCCTGGCAGCCAGCTTTGCCTCAAGGGCTGTAAGGCCTTTTGTCTATATAGGGCTAGAAGCCAATGTGCACAGGATGCAGGAATACGGGACGGCAGTCGCGGCCGACTTCAAGGGGCGCGGCAAAAAAGCCGGCGCCTATACCCTTTTTGTCACTGAGGAGTTGCTCCCCTTTTTAAAAGAAGAATTCAACCTAAGCCCCGACCCGAAAGAATGGGTATATTGCGGCATGTCGCTGGGGGGATTGTCGGCCTTTGATATTGTGGTCAACCACCCGCAGTTTTTTGGGAAGGCCGGGGTTTTTAGCGGGTCTTTCTGGTGGCGGAAGGCCGCCTATGTTAAAATGGACCTGGAGGACCGAAGCCGCATTATCCTGGATGTCATCAAAAATTCCACCTATGCGCCCCACCTCAAATTCTGGTTTCAGTGCGGGAGTGAAGATGAAACGGCAGACCGGAACAATAATGGCATAATCGATGCCATAGACGACACCCAGGATGTCATCAGGGAGCTCGAATCCAAGGGGTACAGCCAAAGGGACGACATTGTTTTTCTGGAAGTGGCGGGCGGACGACACGACCTGCCAACCTGGGGAAAGGCCTTTCCCGAATTCCTCCGTTGGGCCTTTAGAAAAGGCTGAGCCCTTATACCTTGATAAAGATTTTCTTCCGGTAGAGCACATAGGCCAGGAGCATGTAAAAAGCTACCACGGTCAGGCCATACAGCAGGGAGGAAAACCTGGGGGAGAAAAAATCCTGCAGATAGATGGTCTGAAACAACCATTCGTGTACAGACGCCTCCTCGTTTACCTTGATGGAGTAAAACAATTTGGTGACAAAGCTCGACAGGAAATAGACGGTGATGGCATTAGCGCCCGCCTGTTTGAAGACCCCGCCAAAGGAAAGGCCTTTCACATCCGTAAGGTAGTAGATGAAGGCCAGTACCAGGTTGGCCCAGCCAGCGGATACCAGGACATAGCTGCTGGTCCAAAGGGCTTTGTTGATCGGGAACAGGAGGTCCCAGGCATGGCCTATCAATAGCAGGCCCACGCCCATCCCGGCCATCAGCATCGTTTTATGGGCCCGCTGGGATACCAGCAACAGCCCGGTGAAAATCCCCAATACCGCAGTGACGATGGCGGGAAGGGTACTCAAGAGCCCTTCCGGGTCATAGTCTGCTTTATACATGTGGGTCCCAAAGGTTTTCAGGTCTATATAGTTCGCCCAGTTATTGGGAGCCCTGGCGTAGGTGGGGTCAACTCCCTCAAGGGGGATATACCCCAGCCAGATCCAATACCCCAGTAAAACGGCAATGGCCACCCCAAGCAGCACCTTCCAGTTGGCGTGGAGGTACAGCAGGGCCGCGAAGAAGAATACCACGCCGATACGCTGGAGTACACCGGGAAACCGTATGGTCTCAAATTCCTTGATAAAGGGAAAAGCAACGGTAAAGGCCCCCAGGAACAAGCCCAACCCTATGAGCTTGAGGCTGCGAATTACAATTTTTTTATGGGTGGCGGCATTGGCCTCCTTTTGGCGGTAGGCAAAAACGATGGAGGTTCCCACGATAAAAAGGAAAAACGGGAAGACGAGGTCTGTGGGGGTATAGCCATGCCATTCCGCGTGCAACAATGGCCCGTACACATGGGCCCAGGTTCCTGGTGTATTTACCAGGATCATCAGGACAATGGTCATGCCCCGGAATATATCTACAGATATAACGCGTTCCTTCATAGTATTGGTGGGTTTAGAGAATACGGTCCTTCATACGGTTCCAGACTTTGGCCAAAAGGAATCCTGAAACTATGGCCAACCCGGTAAGGACCAGCGCCTGGGTCTGCTTGCCATAGATCCAGTACCCGGTGGCGAACATGCACGAATAGATCAGCACACAGCCCAGGAGCATGGCAGAAATGCCCGAGGGCACACTCCATTTTTCCCTGGTGGTCACCAGGCTATGGTGTTCGGCTTCGGCTTCCAAAACGATCTTCTTCCAGCCAGGCCCTCCCGGCTGGATCTTGCGGTAAAAGCTTTGCAGGACCTCCTTGGATTCCGGCTGGGTCATAAACGTCACCGTAAGCCAGATCAGGGTGGTGGCCGCTACCACGAACAGGTATTCCATCCAATCGGGAAACACCCCGGTTTCAGGGGCGAAAAAGAAGGCGCCCAGGGGGGTGAGCTTCAGGACGATAGAAATGATCCCCGAGGCAAACATGGCCGCAATTTCACTCCAGGCATTGATGCGCCACCAGAACCACCTGAGGATAAAGATAAGCCCTGTACCCGCCCCAAAGACGAGCAGCACCTCAAAGAGCTGAAGCGCGTTTTGCAACAACAGCGCCAGGGCCGCGCTAAATACCATCAAACAAACCGTGGATATCCGGCCCACGGCCACGAGCCTTTTTTCAGAGGCATTTGGGTTGATTTGTTGTTTATAATAATCGTATACAATGTAGGAAGACCCCCAGTTGAGTTGGGTGGAAATGGTAGACATGTAGGCGGCCACCAACGACGCCAGGACCACACCTAAAAGCCCGCTGGGCAGTTTTGTGAGCATGGCCGAATAGGCCAGGTCATGGCCCAGTTTGTCTTCGGTAATATTCGGGAAGGCCTCATGGATACTGGCTACATCCGGATAGACCACCAGCGACGCCAGGGCCACCAGGATCCAGGGCCAGGGCCGCAATGCGTAATGCATGATGTTAAAGAAAAACGTGGCTCCTATGGCGTGGTTCTCGTTTTTGGCCGCCAGCATCCGTTGGGCGATATACCCCCCTCCGCCGGGTTCGGCCCCGGGATACCAGGAGCTCCACCATTGTACCGCCAACGGGATAACGAACAGGGTGATCAGCGCCTGCCGGTCGGTGAAATCGGGGAGGATGGAAAGTTTCCCCGCCACATTGTCATGGGTCAGCAGGGCCGCAACCCCTCCTACTTCGGGAAGGTTGACCAGGTAATACGCGGCGCCGATGGCCCCACTCATCGCGACAAAAAAGAGCAGGAAATCGGTATAAACGACCCCTTTAAATCCGCCCAACGCACTGAAGGTAACTGTGATCAACCCCGCACTGATGACTGTTTGCCAGGGTTCCAGCCCCAGCATAATACTGCCTATTTTGATGGCCGCCAGGGTAACGGACGACATGGTGATCACATTGAAGATCACCCCCAGGTAGAGGGCGCGGAATTTCCTCAGGAAACGTGCCGGGGCCCCGCCGTATCGAAGTTCATAAAATTCCAGGTCGGTATTTACATTCGACTTCCGCCAAAGCTTGGCATAGACGAATACGGTAAGGAGGCCGGTAATCAGGAACGCCCACCATACCCAGTTCCCCGACACCCCGTTGGTCCGAACAATATCGGTAACCAGGTTGGGCGTATCGGTAGAAAAGGTAGTAGCCACCATGGATAACCCCAGTAACCACCAGGGCATGGTACGCCCGGAAAGGAAATATTCAGAGGAATCCTTGCCCGATTTTTTGGAAACCAGGACCCCTATTAACAATACGATAGAAAAAAAGACGATGATAAAGGCGTAGTCAAGCGTACTTAGCTCCATATGCCAGGTTGTTTGGTTGGGAGTTAAAGATATTATTTTTTAGGATACTTTTGTTTTTAATATACCCGGCACCTTGCATGGACTACAACCTCCCGCTCAACATATCGCTCTCTACCTGGGTTCTGGCCTCCACGGCGGCCCTGGTCCTGGGGATATCAAAGGCGGGCATCAAGGGGATCGCCATTATCAATGTCACGCTGATGGCGCTGGCCTTTGGCGCCAGAGAATCTACGGGCATGCTGGTTCCGTTGTTGGTCGTGGGCGACATATTCGCGGTGGTATACTATAACCGGCATGCCCGCTGGTCCTATATCCGGCGTTTCCTCCCATGGATGTTGCTGGGGCTGCTCATCGGGGTGTTCATCGGGAACGGGCTTCCCGAAAAGGCATTTAAGCTGGTGATGGTGGTCGTGATCCTTGGGAGCGTCCTGATGATGTACTGGTGGGACCGGCGGAAGTCCAAGGCCGTCCCTACGCACTGGGCCTTTGGGGGCTTCATTGGGGTCCTGGCCGGTATCACCACCATGATCGGCAACCTGGCAGGCGCCTTTTCCAATATCTATTTCCTGGCCATGCGCCTTCCCAAAAACGAATTCATCGGAACCGCAGCCTGGCTTTTCCTGATCATCAATGTGGTGAAACTACCCTTCCATATCTATGTCTGGGAAACCATCAGCACCGAAAGCCTGTTGATCAACCTGAGGCTGGTCCCCGCCATCCTGTTGGGGTTATTGGTAGGGGTCCGACTGGTAAAGCTCTTGCGGGAGGGGATGTACCGGAAAATGATCCTGTTGCTCACCGCATTAGGGGCCGTCATGATCCTGTTCCGGTAAGGGTTTAGCGGAAATCCAGGTCGGCCAACACCGGGAAATGGTCAGAAGGGTACCGCCCGTCTTTGGTCGCGGTCAGGATGGCATACCGCAACAATCTGAATTTCAAGGGAGACAGGAAAAGGTAGTCAATCCTCCTGCTGGCCGCCTCGCTCACCGAAAAGCCGTTGAAGGTCCCCGCAGGGCCAAAGTAACCCGGGCCTGCCAGGTGATGGGCGTCTTCCATCTCCTTGCCCAGGACGGTTATCGAGGCATGGTCCGGTTCCAGGTTGAAATCTCCCATCAGGATCACGGGCAGGGCGGCAGTGTTGATCGACTTTATTTTTTCGAGGAGCAGGCGCACGCTTTCCTGGCGGGCCGTCTCCCCCATATGGTCCAGGTGGGTATTGAATACATAGAATTTACGCCCCTCCTTCCTGCTTTCGAAAAGGGCGTAGGTACATACCCTTTTGATGGCGGCATCCCATCCCAAAGAAGGCACCTCCGGGGTTTCAGAAAGCCAGAAGGTGTTTTCGGCCAGCAGGTTGAGGGTGTATTTGTTATAAAAAATCGCGGAGAACTCGCCTTCCTCGCCCCCATGGTCCCGGCCCTTGCCAATAAAATCATAGTCCTCCAGGCCCTCGCGGATAGCCTGCAATTGATGGAGCAACCCTTCCTGGGTACCAAACACATCGGGCTGGTAAAACCGCAGTTGTGCGATGAGGAATTCCTTGCGGTTGTCCCAACGGTTGTCCCCGTCGGCTTCCGTATCATAACGGAGGTTGTAGGTCAGGGTACGCAGGTCCTGTGCCCATGTTGTTTGCATCATCAGCAGGCACACGCCTACCACAAGTAATTTTTTAATCATAAGGTTCTAAATTTTCTCTGATGTCTCCTGTATTCACCAAGCCCTGAACTTTAGGGTGTTAATCGTTTTCCTAACCGCAAAGCAATAGCAAATGTCGTTAATCCCTTGTTGGCTGGCATCATGTTGCAATGCTAAAGGTTCCCTTTGATTAGGGGTAATATTCCCGTGGGGAACCTTTCAATAGGTGAACCCTAATGTATCCAATCCATCTTTAACTGCCTCATTTTGCATGAACAAATCCCAGAGCATTTGTGTCCGGTAATTCTCTATCATGGCAATGATGGGGCCCTGGTCTATTGCCAAATAGGCCTTTGCTACCCAGAAATCGTACTCCGGGCTAAACGCATCGTAAAAGCCCGCCGGGCCCAATAGCTCGGATTGGTTCGCGTAAAAGTACCTCAGGGCCCGTAGCGATTCTTCAGGGGTATAGGGCATGGAACTCAGCGCCGCGGTGGGAGAAATCTCCCCCGTGTCATTGTTTGGTTGATGGGCGTTATACCCCAGGGTGCCATCGGTATTTCTGGAGTAACTTGCCGTAAGCCCCCAATTGTTTGGCCCGTAACCATTGTATCCTTTGGGGTTTTCAAGGCAATATTGGTAGTTGATCTTTGCATGGTTTGTATGTACCTCCCAATAGTCTGCATAGGCATCCCGGAGGTTGCGCGGGTCCAGGCCCAAATAGGAATAGTGTGCCCAGAACAAGGGCCCGCCAAATTGCTCGGCCCCGCTATGTTTCAAAACAAGGGGAATCCCGTATTGCAGGTTGCTAGCCTGTATGCCCCCGGAGGATGCCCAACCTTCGGTATACACCTCCCTATCGATGCCAAAGCCGGGTGAGGCGGCCGCGAGTACATAAGCAATCAAAGTTTCGTTATAGCCCCGTAGCGGGAGGTTGATTGCAAACCCGTGGTTGGGGCTCCAATGCCAGTAAAGCACCTTTTGTTGGCGTGTATACCAGTTCCATTCAATCCCCTTCCAAAGGTCTGCTGCCTGGGCCGATAACGCTTGTTCGTCAGTCGATCCATCTTTGAAGTACTCCTGCACGCAAATGAGGCCCTGGGCCAGGAAGGCTGTTTCTACCAGGTCTCCCCCGTCATCGAGGCTGCTAAATGGGCGCGTATTGCCTGTAGCGCCCTCCAGCCAATGCGGCCAGGCCCCATGGAATCGGTCCGCATTTTCAAAGAAATCCAGAATTTTTCCCAGCCGATCCACCCCTTCGGCCCGGCTGATAAAATTGCGTTCAATCCCCACGAGAATTGCCATCAATCCAAAACCGGAGCCTCCTGTAGCCACAGTATGTGCGTCAAAGGCGGGGTCATCCATATGATATCGCTCCCTTGCCGCCCCGGAATGGGTCTCGGCAAACTCCCAGAAATAGCGAAATGTTTCGCGTTGGGCCAGGTCCAACAAGGCTTCGTCTGTAATAAGGGAGTCTCCTGAACCGGGGGGCTCCTCCGAGTCATCTGGAAAATCTAAAGGTGTATACGTATAGGTATCTTCCGAACAGCTCAACAAGGAAATGCTTAGCAGGATCCATATGGTATAAACCCTATTCATACTGTGACAGGTATGGGCTGCCAAACCCCAGTTTCCGGAGTCCGGAAAGAACCTCCTTGTTCCTCATAAACAAACCCCACAGCAATCCCGACCGGTAATTTTCGATCATCACCGGAATAGGACCCTGGTCAATGGCCAGGTACCTCGGCAGCTGCCAATCATATTCCAGACTAAAAGCATCGTAAGGGCCATATTTCCCAATCAGCGTATCGTGTTCCGTATACAAATGGCTCAAAAAAGCCATACTCTCTCCGGGGGTATACGGCATGGAAGACAGCGCCGCCGTAGGGGAGATCACCCCTAAATCCCCGGAAGGGTTGTGCCCCGCATAGCCTTTAATGGAATAGCTTGAGGTAAATCCCCAACATTCCGGGCCATAGCCTTCAAACCCCTTAGGGTTGTCAACCGCATAGGCATGATGGATGAGGGCGTGGTTTCTGTTTAGTTTCCAATAGTCTGCATACTGGTCACTAAGCCCTTTTGGATTCAACCCCAGATAGGAATAGTGTGCCCAGAATAAGGGGCCCACCGGTGCGTCATCGTGTTCGTAATGGTCCAGGACCGTTGGAAGATTGTAAAAGGTAGTGTCCCGGGCAATAGCTCCGCCCCGGGCCCAGCCCTGCTCATACACCTGTTTTGAAATGGGGTGGGTGGGGGAGGAAGCTCCTAAAACATACATGATAAGGCACTCGTTGTACCCCCCAACGGGAAAGTTCATATCCCAGCCATGAATGGGCGACCAATGCCAGTAGAGTACATTCTCGCCACCTTTGGTATACCAATCCCACTCTACCTCCTCCCAAAGCGTTTGAATTTTATGGACAAGCTGTTGTTCCCGCGCGTTGCCTTCGTCAAAATATTCCCTTACGGTAAGAAGGCCCTGTATCAGGAATGCGGTTTCCACCAGGTCGCCCCCGTCGTCCTTAGCGCTAAAAGGTGACACTTTTCCACTGGGATCCAGCCAATGTGGCCAGGCGCCGTGGAACCGGTCTGCAGCGCCAAGGAAATCTACCACCCTCTCAAAGCGCTCAAGGGCCTGTTCTCTGGTAATAAAACCCCTTTCAACGCCTACCAGTATCGCCATCAGTCCAAATCCCGAGCCGCCAATAGTGATGATATCCTTATCATGAGAGGGATAGATACTATCCAAATGGATCCGTTCTCTCGCCATGCCCGAAATGGGTTCTGCCCCGCTCCAGAAGTATTCGAAAGTTTGTTTTTGAATAGTGTCCAGCAATGGTGCCATCCGGGATGAATCAATACGGATCTTTTTTTCTCCTGCAATTTCCCTTTTGGAAGAAGAATGGCCACTACACCCTATTAGGGCGGGTATAATGGCCATAAGCATTACAACTAACTTCATAAAAACTAACTAAATCAAATAATGTTTTTTTAACCTGCTACGGCTTGTTTTATAGGTCAGCATTACGGACCGCCTGTATTTCTTCCTGGGTCAGGGCTTTATCAAAGAGCCGGAGTTCATCGATAAAACTAGGATCAGACAAGTGCCCCCACTCAGTAAACCGTGGTGCCCCCGATCCTATGGACAAGATATCGCAACCGGTCCAGTCAACCCCGGTAAAACTACCCTGGGCAACAATTTCCCCGTTAAAGTACACAACGCATTCGGTATTCGAAATGGTAAACGCCATGTGGACCCATTCCCCAGCCGAAGTGTCGATACGCGCATTATCCCCTCCATCGAACCAGCTATCCGCGGTTCCGTTCCCCACATTCAATTTAAAGATCTGGCTGGAGGCGTCTCCTTCCCTGAAAAACCTGAAACCGTTCGTACGGAGGTTTTGGACGTCAGGATACCCGGGGTTATCTGTATGTGGGGGCCCCATGACCAGAATTCCGGCACGATCGGGGTTGGCGTTCACTTTGTACCAGAACGTGGCACTGAACTCCTGGGTGGTGAGCCCGTCGGTGGGGAAGCTGAGATAGGAGCCTGCGGCGCCCGCAAAGGCATTGCTCCCCGAAGCACTTTCGCCGGCAAAACCGGTAGCGCCAACCACAGTCGGTTCGGCATTTGTGAATTTATCCCTGTTATCTCCGTCAAAGGGCAGGTAGAACATTTCGCCGTCAAATTTACCCGTATAGGGATTGGTCACGTCAATCATGTTCTGGATATCGGCCTCTGTAAGGGCCCTGTCAAAAAACCTGAGTTCGTCCAAGGGGCTGTTGTCCGACAGATGTCCCCAATAGCTGAAGGTATCACCTCCTGCGCCAATGGTAATGGAATTGACCCCTGTCCAATCCACATTGGCCGGCATGTCCGAAGAGCGTACTTCTACCCCATTGAAAAAGATCGCATTCCTGGTGGGAGATATGGTGAAGGCGATATGCACCCATTCCCCGGCGGCAACGTCGAGAACTTCGCCATCGTTCCAACTCTCTCCGGTTCCCACGCCGACGTTCAACTTAATCCTTTGTTCCGTAGGACTTCCCTCCCTGAACAACCTGAAGCCCTGGAAACGGTCATCGGCATCGTCGCCGGCCACCAAAATCCCCGCCCTGTCGGGTGATCCTGACACCTTGTACCAAAAAGCGGCACTAAACTCATTTCCGAGGAGTACGCCTTCCCCTGGGACAGACACGTAGGCATCTGTGGCACCCTGGTATGCATTGGTCCCTATAATCCCATCCCCGGCAAATCCAGGGGCGCCTGTTACCGTGGCCTGGGAAATACGGATAAGGTCTGTAAAGTCGCCATCGAAGGGCATGTAGAGTGTTTCCCCGGCGAATAATGGCGTGTAGGCGGGCTCCTTTTCGAAATTCACGGACTGGGTGGTCGTCTTCCCGTCGAGATCGGTGGCCAACACCTTTAATTCATGGCTGCCATCGGTGAGCGCGTCGTATACAAAATCATCGATCAATACACGGCGGAAGTCCTTAAAGTTGCTGAAGGTTGCGATTTTTTGGCCATCCAGCCAAAGTTCCACCCGGACCACTTCGATATCATCGGTAACTTCAAAATCGACGGTAACGGAGGTGACCGCTTCCAGCACCTTGATTTTCGTCCCCTCAGAAGGGTAATTTATCGTTACCTGAGGTGCGTCTTCATCGGGCCCCGGGTCCAGCTTTGTAATGGAATCAATTCCGTTGTCGCATGCTGCCAGCGCGCATATCGCGCCAACAAACAACAGTATTTGCTTAATGCTTTTCATGATTTTGTATTTTGGGTGCGTTATTATATCCACTTAATTCGCCAGGATTGGGAATTGATCCACCTGTGCCTGGGGATAGGGCAGGAAGCTTTTATCCGGTGAAAAGGTCCTCCCGTCATAGCTTAATTCGCTGTATCGCTCCAGCCTCAACATGTCAAAATAGCGCTTTCCCCATTCCATACTTAGTTCCGCGTACTTTTCGTCAAGAACCTGGTCAATGGTAACCCCTGATAAGGGCGGCATGTTGGCCCTGGCACGCACGAGGTTTACCGCCTGGTCCGCCGTCATCCCGGAACCACTGGCGCCCTGAGCCAGGGCTTCTGCGTACATCAACAGGATTTCAGCGTACCGGATAATGTTATAGTTCTTATTGCTCCCGTAGTTTGTCCTTCCCGGGATCAATTGGTTTGAGGGCAAGTAATGCTTGCCGCTGGCAAACAAGGCCCGTGCATAATCGTTGATCAAATCCCCATCACGGGTGGTATTGGACACAAAGGCCGGCAGGTTGTTGTAATTAGGATCTTCCCGCAGTTCCGCTATCCCACGGTCTGTAAATAGCACGCTGGTTTCCAGGCGAACGGTTTCGCCCCTGTCGAGCATGAATTTTATGAACTTCATACTGGGTTCAAAAAAACCCCATCCGCTTGAAGCCCCTTCCACAGCAGGTGTCCAGTTCTGAGGTCCATAGGGCGCATAGAGGTGGTTCTCGCTATCGCCTTCGCCCTGGCCAAAATCAGAATACTGCATATCCAGGATACTTTCATTGCTCAATTTTCCAGGAGTCTTAAAAAGCTCGTAGAAATCCGGGTACAGGCTAAATTTCCCGGAAGATATGATTTGTCCGGTAGCATCGGCCACTTCCTGGTAATTACCCAATTCCTGGTTGGCCAACGCCTTAATGGCCAAAGCTGTGTAAATGGTGACCCCCCCGGGTATATCGGTTCGCTCGTTAGGACGCATATTTGGCAAAAAGGGGAGCGCTTCGTCCATCTGGTCCGAGATGTGTCGCATTACCTCGTCCTTTGTTGGAACTGACTCCAGGGCGAACAATTCACCCGTGTCCGAAGAAGCAGGGATAAACACATCGCCCCATACCTGTGAAATATGGAATAGCAGCATGGCCCTGATCACCTTGGCTTCGGCAATATACTGTTCTCCCAAGGCAACGCCATCCGCATCGGCTTGTTCCTGATAGCGGGCAATCTGCTCCATGGCGGTATGCGCGGTAATGACGTCTACATACACGTTTTCCCAAAGGGAATTGTACATCCAGTAGTCTTTGTTATAGTTAAAGTTGTCGGTCTCCGCATAATCGGGTTGATCCCCGAGCCCCCCCGCATTCACATCGTCGCCCCTCACGGCAATTAGCAAAGGTTGTTCCCAACCCCTGGATTGAAAGGCTTCATAAACCCCAATAAGGGAAAGGACCATATCTTCCGTTTTAGAAAAATCTGTGCCCCCGGCAAAATTGTTGTTCAATTCCGGTTCATCCAGTTTATCGGTACAGCTCACTATGGCCAGTGCAAACATGGTCAGCCATGCAAGGCTTTTTATTTCATTAAACAGTTTCATAGTATCTTTTTTAAATTTTCACATTAACTCCAAGGGTATAGACGGCGGGTATTGGGTAGGTCTGGTTGTCCACCCCGTTGCCTACCTCCGGGCTGAATCCATTATAATCAAACAGGGATAAAGGCTTCTCCGCAGTCGCATAGACCCTTATCACCGGCAGCTTTTTTATAGCACCGTCTTTGTTGATCGTATATCCCAGGGTAATATTCTGGATCCTGAAGAAGTCACCATCCTCAATAAACCAGGAATTCAGTTTCTGGTTCCATGATTTCCTGATCCCGGCAGAGGAGGGGTAGCTGTTGGTGGTACCTTCACCATGCCAGCGATTTACCGCAAAATCCCGGTCCCAATTGGTGTCGTTCGTAAAAATAACCTCCCCCCGTTTGCGGTTCAAAATGGAGTTGCCTCCCTGACCGGTGGCGCTTGTCGAAAAGTCCCAGGCCTTGTAATTAAACCCGAGGTTGATCCCAAAGGTATAAGAAGGCAGGAAGGACCCCAAGACCGTCCTGTCGTCATCGGTGATATCTCCATCGCCATTGATATCCTTATAAATAAAATCTCCCGGTTCCAGTCCGTTAGCGACGGCCACCGGATCGGCCTGTATCTGGGCGTCATTTTGATACACCCCGATAACCTCGCGCCCATAGAAAGCAAAGATTGATTCTCCCACGATGGACCGCTGCCTGAATTCTGCGGTGCCGGCATCGAGAAAGGGTTGCCCGCCAAGATCCAGGACTTCATTGTTTAGCGTGCCGATATTTCCGCCTACATTATAGCTAAAATCCTTGGATACCTGCTTGCTCCAGTTCAACGCCAATTCAAATCCGGAATTCCTGATCTCCCCGATGTTTTTCCTGGTGGCACCGGGTATGAGCGGGCGTTCAACCGGGATGACGGCATCTTTGGTATCCCTTATATAATAATCGGCTTCCAGGGAAAGGTTGTTGTTGAACAAACGCATAGACACCCCCGCGTTCATCTCTTCGGTAACTTCCCATTTCAGGGCTGTGAAATCACTACTGGTACTCAACCCGCTAAATAAAATATCTCCCAAAGCCGTGGTAACCACGTTGGAGGTAATAGACCCCTCACTGGAGGGCACCCTGTCATTCCCCAGCTTGCCCCAGCTGCCCCGAAGTTTGAGGAAATCAAAAATGCCGTTGTTTTCCATAAAGGATTCCCCTGTTACCACCCAGCCCGCGCCAATGGTGGGGAAATATCCCCACTTTTCCTGGTATTTATTGGTTCCGTCGGCTCTAAACGTCCCATAGAGCAAATAGCGGTCATCATAGTTATAGGAAAGCCTGGTAAAGTATGACAGGCCAAACTCCCGCGCACCCCCGTCAAAGGTGTTTTCTTCAACGATGGTTTGCGCCTGGTCAATAAAATAGGCTTCTTCCCCTGTCAAAGGAAAGTTCAGGCCCTGTGCCTGGAGTAAATCCAGGGCTTCATCCCTGAAGGAAATACCCCCCAAAAGCGTGAGGTCGTGTTTGCCAAAAGTATCATTGTATGTTAGCGTATTGTCCCAAATCTGATTAGAAGTGGTGATGGTCCTTTTGAGCAGCGATGCATCTACCCTTTGAAAGTTATTGCCGATGAAGTAGGGCAGGCGGACTTCCCTGCGGTTGGTGTTTTCAAAGTTGTGGTTGTATGCTGTTTTAAAGGTTAATTTATCCGGAATAATATAGGCCTCAGCGTAGAAATTAGCCAGCACGTTTCGTGTTTTTTCACGGTTCTCGCTAAAGTCCAGGGTCGGAAACGGGTTCTGTCCCCCCCTATACCCCAAATCCTGTGCATTGGCGTAGTTGGTCGGGAAAATCCCCGGGTCATTTAACAGCAATGGGTCCAATACTGGAAGAATGGGTACCGCAAAATACGCCAGCCGCCATGCTGAATCCTCGGCGTCGTAGCGGGTAGCGTTACTCAAGACCATGTTGCCCCCCACCTTTAGCCAGTCATTCACCTTAAAGTCAATTTTGCTCCTTAGATTAAACCGCTCATAATCATTTTTCATTTTAAGGAGCCCTCCTTGTTCAAAATAGTTGGCGCCTATGGCGTAAGTGGCGTTCTCACTGCCACCGGTCATATTCAGGCTATGGTTTTGTATCAAAGCCAATTTCATGATCTCATCGTACCAATCTGTATTTACCGCTGGCACATTTGGGTTGATCCTGCTCCTCCCATATCGTTGCATGGCATTGAGAATAAACTGGGCATCCAGAGCCGATCCGGATTCCAGGGCCAGGGTAGTAAACTGTTCGGCATTGGCCATTTTAAGTACATTCTGTGGTACCTGGTAACCGGTATATCCGTCATAGGTAATTTGCGACTTCTGGTTATAGGTGCCTGATTTAGTTTCGATCAGGACCACCCCATTGGCTGCACGGACACCATAGATGGCCGCAGCAGAGGCATCTTTAAGAACGGAAATAGAGTTGATATCCGCCGGGTTCAAAAAGTCTATCTCGTTAAAGAAGGCGCCATCTACCACATACAGCGGGCCCGATGCATCGGTATTGTAGGACCCAATCCCCCTCACCCTAACTGTTGGCGATTGTCCAGGCCCCCCATTATTCACGATTTGCAATCCTGCCACCCGTCCTTGCAATGCCTGCATTGCCTGTCCTACGGGGGCTACTTCCAGCACCTCGGAATCTACCGTTGTTATGGCCGAAGTCAGGTCTTTCACCTTTAATTGCCCATAACCTACCACCACGACCTCGTCCAATGCCTGGGCATCTTCTGCCAGCTCAATATTCAACGACGTCTGACCTTCAACCTCAATCTCAATGGTGGTAAAGCCAATATAGCTTACCACGAGGGTACCACCGGATGGGACATTTGCCAGAGAAAAGTTGCCATCGAAGTCTGTTTGGGTTCCTGTGAGGGTTCCCTTAAGCACGATACTGGCCCCGGGAAGCGGCAACCCGGCCCCGTCTGTGACCGTCCCGACCACCGTTGTCGTTTGTTGCGCCAAAATTGGAGAACTAACGGCCACCAGGAAGATTAGCAAAAAAAGCTTTCGTAAATTCATAATCACTCAATAATTCAGTTAGATTCTTGCTAAATTATTAAAATGATCAGGCCGGGGCTTTTAGGTGAGCTACATAAAAATTACATCAGCCGATACCGGCCCGGAAACACCCTGCTTTCTACTATTTTGCAGTATACCCAATAGTATCTGGATGTTAGTTTTTAACATAGTGATGTAGTGGTGATGTATAAAAAAAGGGTGGTCTTCGATTCAAGGGACTCCCCCATAAACGCTTATTTCAGAGTGATAAGGAAGTTGGAGATATTTACATGACCTTCCAGGTCCAGTTTTTTGCGCAAACGGTAACGGTGAATTTCGACCCCCCGAGTGGTTATACCCATCAAGGGGGCAATTTCCTTGGAAGTTAGGTTCATTTTAAGATACGCACATAATTTTAAATCCTTGGGGGTCAGCGCGGGATACCGGACCAGTAATGTTTCGAAAAAGTCTTCATGCAGTTCCTTAAAGTTTACTTCAAATCGTTTCCAATCCTCATCGCTATTTATCGCATGGGTCAGTTTCTTCATAAAACTCCTGTAGCGTTGCTGATTCGCAAACTTGTCCTTATTCATAAACAACAAATTCTTCAACTCAAGAATCAACTGGTTTTTCTTGGCGACGTTCATTGTCGTACTGGCAAGTTCTTTTTGTTTGGACCGGACTTCCCTCGCTAACTTGTCCTTTTCAATCTGGGCCAGCCTGCGCTCCTGCTCCAGGTGCATTTCTTCCTTTAACAGTTGGTGTTTGCGCTCGAGTTTTAAACGGTTATACCATCGTACTGCCAAAACCAAGCCGATCAATAACCCGATATAAACGATACGGCTCCGCACGGACCAATACCAGGGAGGGGCAATGGTGAATACAACGGAAAGGGGAGAAGAACGAGACCCATCAATACTCACAGTATTGACTTTTAAATGGTAATTGCCAAAAGGGAGGTTCTGAAATATCAGATCGCCAGATTCGCTAACCTCCTGTTGTTGCACAGGACCCTTTAACTCATAGCGAAACCGGGGGTTCGGCAATTTCGGACAAGCTATCTGGAAGGCTACTTCCCTGGAGCTCTTGAAGGAAAAAGTGTATTCATCGGTTTGGAGTACAAGATTTCCATCCTGATCCGAAACCTCTGCCAGGAAAGGAGCAGGTAAATTAAATTTGCCAGCAGTACTTTTAAACTTCGCCAGATTAACCCTGGCGAAACCATCATTGAGGGTAAGAAAATAAATAGAATCATTCCTCCTGACGAGATTCTCCGAATCTGTTTCAAGGCGTTCTCGCAAGGGACCTTCTCCCAGGATATACAAGTCATCCCTAAGGTCTGTATAATAGATCTCCTTGGTAAACCCCTGAGCACTGAACCAAAAATAACCCTCCCCAAAGTGGATTAAGTCCATTTGACCAAAAGCATTAAATTGTTCAAAAGGGACAATATTTCCAAGAATGGGGTCATATTTGAACCAGAGGCCATTACTCCTAATGACGATCTGGTTTTTAACATTATAGACCTTCACATTGTATATCCCCGGCAAGGATTCGTTTCCAAATTCTTTTATCTCCGCGACCCGTGTGTAGTCTTTATTTAAGCTTAGGCGATAAAGACCCTTATAGGCATGGGCCGCCCACAGGGTAGACGCGTCTTCGAAACAGAGGTGCTTTACGGGAAAGTTAATCCCAGATACCGGATCGACCTGCCATTTCCCCTGCACATCCCTATGATATTTTGCCAGGCCTACATAGGTGCCCTGAAGATAGGCAGCGTCTGTATCGGGTATTTTGACCAGGTTATAACCCCCGGATATCTCTGAAAGTTTATGTAATTCGCCTTGCTCCAACAAAAATGTGCCGGTGTTATGCCCGCAAAACAGGTCCCCGTCTATCAGCGCCAGGTCCCAAACATGCCCCTGAGTGCCTTCAACAAACCGCAATTCCCCATTGTCGAAATAAAATACCCCCGTGTTTGTTCCCATATACAGGGTTCCCTTATGAAATGCCAGGTCGTATACGGTCCCTACAGCCCCTGTCGTATCTGTAAAATAGGTATACGGATTATTAAATTGTACCCTATCCAAACCATTATCCTGAGCGATCCACAACTGATCCCGGTATTGCAACAACGCCAAAACCGTATTATTCTGAAGGCCCACCCCCCTATTCAGTACTTCTGTGCTACGCGTTTCCGGATCAAAAATATACACCCCGTTTTTTATGGTTCCAAACACCAGCTTCCCATTATCCAGATAGTATATTTTGTTCAATTGATGCTGGCGAAGTTCCGGTATCATTTCTTCGGCCCAACCCGTCGTAGTACTTCCCTTATATAGAAAACATCCATTCAGTTTCGTACCTACCAGCAGACCCTCTTCTATAACCACCATGTCGGTAATGGTCTTACCCTCCAGCAGATCTTCCCCTTCAAGCGGAATCAATTGATCTTTATCCAATTCATATAAACCTGAAAATCCCAATGAAACTATCAGTTTGCCTTCGTATTCTATGATGTCCGAAACCACCTCGTCCGGGTCTATCACACGTATCTGATCATTGCCATACACATAGATGGCCGAAAAGGACCGGAAAACAACCGTTTCTCCATGGGGGATAATCTCCCAGAACTCTTCGCTGGTAAAGGCATGCCCCTCTATGAGATGGGTTAGGGAGGTGTAGTCTAATTGCCCCAAGGCGTTGTGCTGCCAGTACCCAAATTCTTCATAGGAGCCCGTGTATATACGGTTTCCTATGCAGGCAACGGATCGGATTACCGTGGTGTTTGGAAGCTTATAAAGACTCCAGGACTGCCCATTAAAGTGCAGCAGACCACTGTTATTCGCAACATACAGCTCCCCCCTTTCATTGACCGCCAAACCCCAGTTCTTGCTGCCCGCATTATATTGAAAGGCCTTAAAGTGGTCTATAGGAGGTACCAGTTGCTGTGCTTCGGCCATAACGCCCAGGCATAACCAAACGACACTAAAAAGAAGCTGTTTTCCTTGCATATTCCTGGGAATCGGGAGATGTGGCGCAAGATACGAAATAGGTGAGGTTCTCATAACTGCCATAGCAGGAATCCCAGCAAGGCTCCACCTGCCACAAGCACCAGGGAATTTGCCTTTTTCAAGCCCAAAACATACCCCATCCCCAGCAGTGCGATCAGCCAGGCTTTCCAATCCACCAGGATGGCTTCGCCCAGGCGAAAGGTCACGGCCAGCATGACGCCCACGGCCGCGATGTTTACGGCATCCAGAAAGCCCGCCGCTAAAGCCGATTTTCGGAGTCTGGGGACCAAAGGGTTTAACAGGAGTACAAAGAAAAAGGAGGGAAGGAAGATCCCCAGGGTTGCCACAACAGCCCCCTGCACCCCATTGATCTGGTACCCGATAAACGTGGCTGTAGACAAAACCGGACCGGGGGTGAACTGCCCTATGGCAATGGCATCGAGTAATTCGGCCCGGGTAAGCCACCCCAGTTTTTCGACCAATTCTGCATCCAGATAGGCCACCAGCACATAGCCACTGCCAAAGAGGACGGCCCCCACCTTCAGGAAGACCAGGAAGAGTTTGGAGTTGGTGACGCCGGCCGCCAGTGCTTTACCCGCCCCCGTTAGCAGCCATGGGATAAGGCCAGGGCTGTTGGCCCTGTTGCCGTGGAAGGCCCTGGGTAACCCCAGCCATAGCATCCCGGCAAGGCCCGCCAGAAGGATGGCTGTGATTTCATTCATTCCCAGCAGGGAGGCCGTGATCACCAGGACCCCTATGATGGCCAGTTGCCAGTTCTTCAGCGCCTTTCTCCCCAATTTGTAAATGGCAGAGAGGATCACCGCCAGCACCGCCGGTTTAATGCCATACAGAAAGGGTTCTACCTGCGGGACCGTCCCGTATTCCACATAGAAATATGCCAGAAGCCCGGTGAGTACCACCGCAGGAAAAATAAAGCAGAGCCCGGCTACAAACAGGCCTTTCCATCCGGCGCGTTCGTGCCCGCAATGCATCGTCATTTCGGTGGAATTGGGGCCGGGGATCAGGTTGGTGGCCCCGACGAGGTCCAGGAAGTGTTGCCGGCTCATCCATCGGCGTTTGGATACCACCTCCTCTTCCATCATGGCAATATGGGCCGCAGGCCCGCCAAAGGCTATCACCCCCAATTTAAGGAAGAGGGTCGCTATTTCCCACAAACGGTCCTTCTCGGGCAACAAAGCAATTTAATTGATGGAATCTGTGATACTGCCACAGGTGAGCATGGCATCGCCATAATACGGGTTCCTGATCTCCCTGTCCAGGCTAAGCCAATACGCCCCCTGGTTGTTATCGGCCATGGGGCACTGCTGTATATACATGGTCTTGCCCCCGGGCCTGAGCCGTTTGGCAAGTTCCGGCAGGTGCTCGTTGAGGGCTACAAAATGCGTGCGCAACTCCTCCAGGGTTTCGGCCCGGGCGATCGCGTCAAGTTGTTTGCGGCTTTGTGCCAGAAGGTCACGAATCCTGTTGTCAAGGCTGCTCTCATCCAGGTGCCGGAACGCCTCAAGGGTACGCATGGCATACTGTTGGCCCTTTTTCAAATCATCTGCCACCAGCGCGTCTTTGAGCAGGAAATACGGATCCAGGCCTTTTCGAAAGCCGGCAAGTACCTCTTCCGGCCATCCGGCCACCTGGTCGCCGGGGCCCGTTCCAGCCATGGCGCCATGTGCTTCATGACCCGTCATGGTGGCTTTCCCCTGCAGGTTCATCATGGATTTTTTCCCTTTAAGCTGGGCCGCGGCATCCACCGTAAAGGTGCCATTGATAACCACTTCCTCCCCGGGCAGGAGGCCATCGGTCACCTGCACTTCACCGTCCCCGAATGTCGCTCCCAGCACTACTTCCCGCATTTCAAAAACGGGCTGTGAAGGGAGGGGTTTCACGTAGACCACCGAGCGTTCCCCCGTCCATAGCACCGCACTCGCGGGCAGGGTGATCCCTCCCCCTTCCTGCGTAGCCGACGGAGACGCGATGCTGCCCTTTACAAACATGCCCGGCTTGAGGAGGCCCTGTTTGTTTTGCAGTACGGCCCGTACCTCCACGGTCCTGCTGTCAGTATCCAGCATAGGGTCTATAAACGCGACGGTTCCTTTAACCCGGTCATTGGGGTAGGCGTTGGAGGTGATCAGGATTTCCTGCCCTTCCTCCAACTGTCGGAGTTGGTTCTCATAGGCATCAAAAACTGCCCATACCGTACTTAAATTGGTAATCCTGAAGAGGGGCTGGCCCTGTTTAACATAGTCTCCTTCCCGTACCATTTTTTCGGTGACCGTACCCGATACCGTGGCAAAGACCGGGAAATATTCCTGCACCTTCCCAGAGGACTCGATTTCGCCAATCTGGCGTTCCGTCAGTTTCCAGGATTTTAGTTTGTTGCGCACGGCTTCATACAGGGCAGGCTGGCTCTTTTTCAATTCCGCCGCACTTAACAGTTCCTGTTGTGCCGCCACCAACTGGGGCGAATACAGGGTTGCCAGGCGTTGACCCTGGCGGATTGTTTCGCCGGTAGTATTGATGTAAAGGTTTTCTATGCGCCCGTCAAAGTAGCTCGCCTGGACGGCGTTGGCACGTTCGTTTTCCCGTATTTTACCACTTAACAGCAGCCCCTGCGCTTTGAACGCGCTTTCCCCCACCGTCATGGTACGTACATCGGCAAGGGCAAGGGCGTTTTCTGTCAGGGAAAACTGCGCCTCCCCCATGGCCATTTCGTCCCCTTCGGCAGGAATGAGATCCATCCCGCAGATGGGGCAGCTCCCGGGCTCGGGTTGCATGACCTGGGGGTGCATGGAACAGGTCCATAGGGTTTCGCCCACCATCTCCATGGAGTGGTCGTGTACCGCCCCGGCCTCGTGGCCGGGGCGCGACATGAAATAGCCCAGGATCAATCCTGCGAGCAGGCCCAGGGCAATATAACCTATAGTTGATTTTTTCATGGTTTCGAAATTACACATTAGAGGCCCGGCCCCGGCTTATTTACCGCTGCCCGGCACAGATACCTTTTTTTTCTTTTTAAAACGCTTTCGGATGGTGGGGGAGGTCACAAACCACAGTGTAAACCCGCTGAGCACCGTGACCAGCCCCAGGAGTGAAAACCCCCTCAAAACCGCTGTGTTAAAATTATCGCGCCCTTCATAGTCCATGGTATGTGTCATCCAGAGGAAATCAAACCATCGCCAGGCGCGGTGGCGCACTGACTGGAAGCTGCCATCACGGGCCGACACATAGGCTTTTAGGTTATCCGGCTCCTGGTAATGCACCACGTAGGCCGGCAGGGGCCTGCCCCGGTATTCGTGGTGGGCGCCAGCTTCATCAATCCTTTCCACCTGGCGCACCTCCAGGTCCTGCCGCATGTGCATGGCTGCCACCTGCAGCGCCTCGCCCTCTGACAACCCCTGGTGGACCACCCCGGATTGCGCGTGTACCAGGATATGCCCGTTGATATAGTAGAAGGGTTCTCCCCCTATTTGCCGGAGCGACAGCGTACGTATCTTTTCGCCCTTCCACTCCGATGGGCTCAACAGGTTATCAAACGCATGGAGCGCGGCTTCTTCCATCCGGAAATGGTCGCCGTGGATCTCATCGATATCCGTCCAGCTGAAATAGATCCCGCTAATAGTCCAAAATAAAAATTGTACCCCCAAAAATACCCCCAGGTACCGATGGGCTTTCCGAATTGCAACCGCTGTTTTTCTTTTAACCATTCTTTAATTTAATTGTGTCGTTTTAAGGCGCAAGGCATTCGCTATTACCGATACCGAACTGAAACTCATGGCCGCCGCCGCGATCATGGGTGACAAAAGTACCCCAAAAAACGGGTACAGCACACCGGCTGCCACGGGTACCCCCAGGGAATTGTACACCAGGGCAAAAAACAAATTCTGCCGGATATTCCGCACCACCTTTTCGCCCAGGTTCCTGGCTTTTACGATCCCTTGCAAGTCGCCCCTGACCAGCGTGATATTGGCGCTTTCTATGGCGACGTCGGTTCCTGTGCCCATGGCGATCCCCACATCGGCTTTGGCCAGCGCGGGGGCATCATTGATCCCGTCGCCCACCATGGCCACCTTTTTACCTTCAGCCTGCAGCCGCGCTACTTCCCCCAGCTTATCCCCGGGCAGCACCCCGGCTTTAAAATCGGCGAGCCCTACTTCATCGGCCACTGCCCTGGCGGTATCCTGGTTGTCGCCCGTTAGCATGATCACCCGGATCCCCTTATCTTTCAGGGCTTTTATGGCGGTGGCACTGGTTTGTTTGATCTTGTCCCCGATCACCACATATCCCACGGCTTTGCCATCTACGGACAGGTAGGAAACCGTCTTCCCTTTTTGCTGGTAGGCCTCGGCTTCCTTTTGCAATTCCCCGGGCAGGGAAGCACCTGCATGATCCATCATCCCCACATTTCCCAGGCTTACTTTTTTCCCCTGGATAAGGCCTTCGACCCCTTTCCCGGTCACGGAGTTGAACTTTTCGGTTTTCAACAGGGCGACCCCCTTCTCCTCCCCGTAATGCAAGGTTGCCAGTGCGAGCGGATGCTCGCTATCCCTGTTGAGGGACACCATGTATTGCAACACCTCTTTTTCGGATAACGCACCTCCGCCAATCCCGATCTTTTCAATAGCCGGCCTGCCTTCGGTAATGGTGCCGGTCTTGTCTACAATCAGGGTATCCACTTTATTCATAAGTTCCAGGGCTTCGGCATTTTTGATCAACACCCCGTTTTGCGCACCTTTACCGACCCCTACCATCACGCTCATGGGCGTGGCCAGGCCCAGGGCGCAGGGACAGGCTATGATGAGCACCGCAATGGCGTTTACCAGGGCGTACACATAGGCCGGTTCCGGGCCCCATATGGCCCAGGCGCCAAAGGTTAGCAGGGCGATGAGCACTACGGCCGGAACAAAATAGGCCGATACCCTGTCTGCCAGGTTTTGTATGGGGGCGCGGCTCCTGCTGGCCTGGTTCACCATTTGTATAATCTGTGACAATAGCGTATCGGCCCCAATTTTTTTGGCAGTCATCAGGAATACCTTGTTTCCGTTAATGGTCCCGCTATTGACGGTATCTCCCGCCTGTTTATCCACCGGGATGGGTTCACCGGTAATCATGGATTCGTCAATACTGGTTTCCCCTTCTGCAATTACCCCATCAACAGGGATCTTCTCCCCGGGTTTGACCTTCAAGGTATCGCCAACCCCGATCTGGTCCACGGCAATCTCTTCCTCCTTGCCATCCACCACCCGAATGGCCTTGTTGGGGGCCAGTCGCAACAACTCCTTTACCGCATCGTTGGTTTTGCTGTGGGCCCGGGCTTCCAGCACCTGGCCTAGCAATACCAGGGTAAGGATCACCGTAGCCGCCTCAAAATACACATGCACGGTCCCGGCATCGGTCTTAAACTGTTCCGGGAAAAGCCCCGGTACCAGCATCCCGGCAACGCTGAACAGCCAGGCCACCCCTGCTCCTATCCCAATGAGGGTAAACATATTGAGGTTCCAGGTGACCAGGGAGCGGTAGGCCCGTTCAAAGAACATCCAGGTGGCATAAAAGACCACGGGCAGGGACAAGGCGAATTGCACCCAGTTCCAGTACCGCATGGGCAACAGGTCGTGCAGGGGGTTCCCCTCCCACATTTCCGTCATGGCAATCAGGAAGACGGGAAGGGTAAAAGCGAGGGCTATCCAGAATTTACGCAACAGCCCCCTGTATTTCTTTTCTTCGGCAGAAAGGTCCGGTTCTTTGGGCAGCAGTTCCATTCCGCAGATGGGGCAGGACCCTGGTTCATCGCTTTCTACTTCCGGGTGCATGGGGCAGGTATACCGGGTATGTTGCGCGGATGAAAGTTGCTGTTCCTCTACCAGGTCCATGCCACAGACCGGGCAATCGCCGGGGGCGTCATACGTTTTGTCACCCTCACAGTGCATCGGGCAGTAAAAGGTACCGGTTCCCGTCCCTTTTTCGGTTGTCGGTTTTTCGGGCTGGTGCCGGTGGGCTGATCCCTCTTCGTGGATCGTGTAATGTCCGGAGCCTTTCGCCAGGGCTTCCTGGAACTTTTTTATGGGGGTATGCGATGCCATTTTGATCGTGGCACGCCCTTGCTCCAGGTCTACCGATACCTCCTGTACCCCCTCAACTCCTTCGAGTGTGGCCTGCACATGGTTCCGGCAACCCTGGCAGGTCATTCCATGGATGTGATACGTGTTTTTCATTGTGTGTTGTTTACATTCAAGATTGTGTGAATCCGGCTATCCGGCAGAGCAGCTATCATGCTGCCTCTACGTACATCGCCTCTGTAAAACTAACTCCATCCCTTCAATTACCTTTTCAAAATTATGGTTCGATTCTACAAAATTTGGTCGAGCCCTTTCCGCGTATTCCGTTTCATCTGCCTGTAATACGACAGGGACATGCCCGTTTCGTTTTTAAACTGGCTAGACAGGTGGTTGCTACTGCTGTAGTCCAGTAGTTGGGCAATTTCGGTGAAATTATGGGAAGGGTCCTGAAGGAGTTCCTTGGCCTTCTCAATCTTTAATTTTATAAAATACTTTTCGATGGTCTGCTGTTCGCGCCTGGAGAAGGTCTTGCTAATCCCCGAATACTCCTGGTGCAGCCGTTCTGACAAATACGCCGATAGCTTCTTGCCCATCTGCAGGGGTAGGGCATGCAGCAGGCGGATAAGTTCCTGCTTAACGCGTTCCACGAGGAGGCCATCAGGGTCTTTGACCAGTGAAAAGCCATGGCGCGACAGGATGTTTTCAATGGTGTCGTCCATTCCCTTTCCATCCTGGACCCGTACCAGCAAACGCCCCAGTTCAATGCTGACGAGTGCTACCCCAGCTTCCTCCAGGGCCTTCTCCAGTACTTGAATACAGCGTTCGCAAACCATGTTCTTCACATAAAATTCCATTTCCATCATTCTCCGGCTATATAGTTTACCATGGCGGCCTGCCAAAAGTAGTCCCTAACGGCTCCCACTTTGTTTTCCTGGAAGCTCAGCTGCAATTCATGAATCTCCAGCAATTCGTCAAAATCTATGGCTCCCGTTTCATAGGTCCGTAACAGGATTTGCTCCGCATTCTGTGCCCGTGAAAGGTTGTCTTCCTGCGTTTCATACCGTATCCGGGCAGCATTGCGGAGGGCGAGGGCTTCTGCCCATCGTGAACGCAGCATATTCTCCCTTTCCTGCCGCAGGGCCTGTAATTCCTGCTGGCGTAATTTATTTTGCCGTGTACGCGAATCATAGCGGGTATTAAAGATAGGCATCGTAAGGGAAACCATGGGCATGAGGATATCCTTGCCGTTGTCGTCGAACGCCATGGCTGCCCGCTCCTGTACCGGAATATAATCAAGCCCCAGCCCAAAATCGGGGGCCGCCTCCTTGCGGTTGAGCAATTCCATAGACGCGACGCTTTGATACAATTTCTCGTACTTCAGCAATTCGGGATGCATGCGTAATCCGGCTGATTCTGCCGGGTCTTCCAGGGCTGGCAGTTCTAGCGTTCCGGTAATGGAAATAGGGGTCGAGGGATCACGGTTCATCAGGTTGTTTAGCGCGGCCTGTTCAGCAGCATAGGTCTCCTCCAGGACCCGCTTTCGTTCTCTGAGTTTGTTTTGCCTTATTTGCAGGCGGAGCACGTCTACGGAAGAAGCGTTTCCCACTTCCACGGCCGTTAAGGCCTGTTTCTCATAGGTGTCCAGGAGGGCGATGTTCTTTTCGAGAACCTCTTGAAGGGCGTAGTTGGCATATAATTGGTAATAGGCCTTGGTAACCTCCAAAACCAGCTGACGCCTCAGCACGGCCAGTTCCTCATAATCTACTTCCGCCATCGAAGCCGCGTACTGTTCCCGCGCCGTAATGGTGCCAAACCAGGGCAACATCTGCCGGACTGAGAACCGCGCTTTTTGGGCTCCTGTCCGGGTCTCGGGTTCACTGACAAATACCCCGGCCCCCAGTTCCGTATCGGGAAGGCTGGCCGCTTCCGAAACTTTTTCCCTGGCCGCCGAATACCGAAGTTCATAAGCCTGGATTTTCGGGTTGTTGTCCTGGGCTATTTGTAGAAGGTCGTCCAGAGATTGCCCCTGTAGCTGGTGAAATCCAATGATGGCAAGGGCAACCGTCACGATCCAAATACCCGGGGAGTTCCTGTTAGGCGTAGTGATGTCGACAGTTTTCATAGGCTTTTATTTCAATTGTTTAAGTCGGCGTTCCGCATTCCAGCTAAACAAAACCGGTACCACAAAGAGGGTGATTAGCGCAATCAGCATCCCGCCAAAGCTGGGGATGGCCATAGGGATCATGATATCGCTCCCCCTCCCGGTAGAGGTAAGAACCGGCAAGAGCGCCAGCAAGGTCGTTGCCGTGGTCATCAGGCAGGGCCTGATCCGCTTTTGCCCTGCTTCGATCACAGAGGCCCTGATTTGCTTTTTATCCGATGGTTGATTGCGGTCAAAGGTCTGTGTCAGGTAGGTCGCCATGACTACCCCGTCATCGGTCGCGATGCCAAAGAGGGCGATGAAACCAACCCAAACGGCCACACTCAGGTTGATGGTGTGCATTTGAAACAGTTCCCTCAGGTTTTCCCCGAAAAAACTGAAATTCAAAAACCACCCCTGTCCATAGGCCCAGATCAGGAGGAAGCCACCGGCAAAGGCCACGGCTATACCACTGAAAACCATCAGGGAGGTAGCGACCGACCTGAATTGGAAATACAAGATCAGGAAGATGATCAGCAGGGCCAGGGGCATAACCACAGACAGGGTCTTTTCGGCCCTAAGCTGGTTTTCGTACGTGCCGGTAAAGCGATAGCTAATCCCTTTAGGGACCACCAATTCTCCCGCATCTATTTTTTCCTGTATCAGTGCCTGGGCCGTTTCCACCACATTTACCTCGGCATAGCCATCCATCTTATCAAACAGCACATAGCCAACCAGGAAGGTGTCTTCGCTTTTGATCACCTGGGGTCCCTGTTCATAACGGAGGGTTACCAGTTCGCTTAGCGGGACAGGGCTCCCTTTCTCAGTAGGGATGTAGATGTTCTGCAGGTCTGCCGGGTCGGCCCGTAGTTCCCTGGGGTACCGCACCCTTACGGCATAGCGCTCACGCCCCTCTACGGTCTGGGTAAGGGCCATGCCCCCAACGGCTACCTCCAGCACCCTTTGCACGTCTTCGATCAGGACCCCGTACCGCGCCAGTTGTTGGCGGTCTATATCCAGCAGCAAATAGGGTTTCCCCACAATGCGGTCCGCAAAAACGGCTTCGTCCTTTACCCCTTCGGCTTGTTTTAATAGCTGCTCCAGCTTCAGCCCAAAGGCTTCGATCTGTTTGAGGTCCTGCCCTTTGACCTTGATCCCCATAGGGGCCCTCATTCCCGTCTGCAGCATGATCAAACGGGTCTCGATGGGCTGGAGTTTGGGTGCCGATGTAATGCCGGGCAGGTTGGTGGCCCTGATGATTTCATTCCAGATATCGTCGGGGCTTTTAATCTCAGGCCGCCAGATACGAAAGTATTCCCCGCCGGTATCCGGGATAAGGTGGGTTTCCCTTACCCCGTAAGGCGGGGCCAGCTGGGCCTGGTATTCCTCGAGGGTCGCCTGGTCAGGAAGGAGGTTGGGGTTGGCCACCAGCCTGCCGTCCTTCAATTCAAAAAGGCCATGGCTATTTACCCGATACCGCCGGCGCGCCCCCGTAGCGGTTTGCATATATTCCGGTTTGTACTGGATGATATTTTCATACATGGACAATGGTGCCGGGTCCAATGCCGAGGTTACCCGTCCGGCTTTTCCCACCACGGTCTCCACTTCCGGGATGCCGGCCACCGCCATGTCCAGCTGCCGGACCACCCGTTTGTTCTCTTCTACGCCCGCGTGGGGAAGCGAGGTGGGCATAAGCAGAAATGACCCCTCATTCAGCGAAGGCATGAATTCTTCCCCGGTGTTGCGCATGATGAAAACACCGGCAACCACTATGAGGGCAGGAAGGCTCAGGAATAGTAGTTTATTCCGAAGGGCCCAGTCCAAAATCCTGGTATAGTACAGGCGGAAAACGGTGAATACCCCCAACAGGCCAAAGGTGATAAAAGCCACGAAGGCGAAGTTGGCCGCGATACTACGGTCAAAACCAAAAGGCCTCCAATAAATGGCCAGCAAGATTACAATGGCCAGGACGGACAACAGGACCTGCAGCAGGGGATACCCCAGCGGGATCTCCCGATAGGCCTTAAGGCGGGGGTACCTGCCTGACGGCCACAAGCGCAGCACCGGCAAGGGGAGCCCCCTGGCTTTCAGGAACCCCAGCCCGCCAAAAAGGACCAGGATCAGCCCCAGCCAGTATCCCATGAAAATCGCCAACAAGCCAACAGATACCAGTATCCCTGGTAGCAGGTAGCGCAGCATGGCACCCTGTTTTTTCCGCCTGAAGAAGTACGCCGCAAAGGGCGGGATCAGGAATAAGGCTACCAAAATGGAGGCGGTGAGGGCCATGGTCTTGGTGAACGCCAGGGGGCGGAATAGCTTTCCTTCGGCCCCGATCATGGTAAAAACGGGAAGGAAGCTGATGATGGTCGTCAATACAGCCGTAATGATGGCCCCCGAGACTTCGGCCGTAGCATTGTAGACAATTTGGTTGACCGGAACCTTATCATCACCTTCGTCCAGGTGCCTGATGATATTTTCCGAGAGGATGACCCCCACGTCCACCATGGTGCCTATGGCAATGGCTATTCCCGAAAGGGCGACTATATTGGCATCTACCCCAAAGAGTTTCATGCTAATAAAAACCATCAGCACCGCTACCGGGAGTAACCCGGATATCAGGATGGAAGCCCGAAGGTTAAACACCATTACCACGATCACCAGGATGGTGACCAAAATCTCCAGGGTGAGGGCTTCATTAAGGGTCCCCAGGGTTTCCTGGATAAGTTCGGTACGGTCGTAAAAGGGCACCAGGGTCAGTTGTGATGTCCTGCCATCGGGGAGTACTTTGGACGGAAGGCCGGTACTGAGTTCGGCTATTTTTTCCTTGACATTATTGATGACCTCCAGCGGGTTGGCGCCATAGCGGGAAACAACCACACCCCCGACCACTTCGGCCCCTTCTTTGTCCAGGATGCCCCGCCTGGGGGCCGGCCCCAGGGAAACCCTGGCGATATCCGAAATACGGATGGGCGCAAAGTCCTCGGAGTTCACTACCGCATCCGCGATGTCTTCGACAGAACGGATATAGCCCAAACCACGGACCAGGTATTCCACCTGGTTGATCTCAAGGGTTTGGGCCCCGATATCCCTGTTGCTTTGTTTGACGGCATTTACCACCTGCTGCAAACTGATCCCGTACTGCTTCATCAATTCCGGGTCCACGTCTACCTGGTACTCCTGCACATAGCCCCCTATAGAAGCCACCTCAGAAACCCCGGAGGCCGATGCCAGGGCGTACTTGACGTAAAAATCCTGAATGGAACGCAATTCGTGCAAGTCCCACCCACCGGTCACATTGCCGTGCTCATCCCGTCCTTCAAGGGTATACCAGAATATTTGCCCAAGGCCTGTGGCATCGGGCCCCAGGGCTGGGCTGACATTTTCCGGCAACAACCCTGAGGGGAGGGAATTTAATTTTTCCAGGATACGGCTACGGCTCCAATAGAACTCTACCCCTTCTTCGAAAATGATGTAAATGCTGGAAAAGCCAAACATGGAAGAACTCCGGATGGTCCGTACCCCTGGGATCCCCAACAAGGCAGAGGTAAGGGGGTAGGTAATCTGGTCCTCTATATCCTGGGGTGAGCGCCCGGGCCATTGGGTAAAGACGATTTGCTGGTTTTCCCCAATGTCCGGGATGGCATCTACCGCCACGGGGTCCGAAGGCAGCAATGGGAGCTCCCAGTTAAACGGGGTGTTTACCAGGCCCCACCCTACAAAGAGCAACAAGAGCAAAAGCGCTACCAGCTTGTTGTTTATGAGGTATTTTATACTACTATTTATCATGGGTGAATTTTTAAACCAAAGGGACGCTACCGGCACGCTTCGCACCGAACATATCGTTGGGGGTCAGGGCTCCCCGACTCCCATTTCCATGGTTTAAAATTCAAATGAGAAAGGTCTCGTATAAGAGGTGTGCCTTCCGGTGGGGGACGGGTGGGGGATACTCCTTGAATGGCTGTCGGTACCGGGACGCAACGCTTACAGGCCAAAGGTAGTGGGTGGTGGTTGGGGCAAGCACCGGAGGTGGGTTATCGTCAACCGCGAGGGGATCGCCCTTCTGGGGAAGGTCTTCCTGGCCCTGCACGACAATCTCAAGGTCTGTACAGCAGTCCATGGCAGCCATGATACAAACGCCCGGGGTTTCCGGGGCGTCATTCAGCATTGCACAACCAACCGCATTGCTGGTAAAACTAAAATCGACCAGGTGCTCCCCGCAGAAATGCATGTCTACCCTGAAGGATAAGGTAGAAAACATGAGCAGGGATGCCAGAAGCAGGGCTGTTATTTGCTGAAATAAAGTTTTCATCGCTTCCTAAAAATACAAAATATTCATTACAAAGAATTGGCAAACAAGTGTTTCCGCCCATTGTTGACTCCCTATGCCCCCTGGGGGAAAGGGATGGCAGGGTGCGGGTTTAACACGTGATTAATCAGGCTGCCGCTCCAGTACCTGCAAACTGCCATTGCGGTAATTCGCAATATAGAGTTTCTCCTGGTGGACTACCACATCGGTAGGCTTTTCCACGCCTTCGGCCAGGATTTGCTTCAGGCCGCCTGCATGGTCCAGGACGAGCACCCTGTCGTTTTCAAAATCTGTGACGATGACTTCCCGGGCATCCACATAGATGCCAGTGGCCGCGTTCATTTTTTGATCGGCCCCAAGGGCCTTTACAAACCGGCCGTCTTTGGTAAATACCTGGATCCGGTTGTTATAGGCGTCGGCCACCCAGATCCGGTCTTCAGTGATCTGCACATCGGTGGGATAGTAAAACTGCCCCTCTGATTTTCCTTCTTCCCCAATGGGAATATAGGTTTCGCCATCCGCGCTGTACAGGATGCGATGGTTGTAGAAGTCGGCAATAGCCATCTCCTCCCCATACACCGAAACCCCCGCGGGGGCGTCCAAAGAATCTTTCAGCGGTAACGCCCGTATGGCCTTTTTGGAAATTTTGGCAATCAGGTCATTGCCGTAAAGGGGCACATATACGGTGTTCCCCGAACTGGCGATATGCATGGGGCGTTCCAGGGAATCGACCGTCCTTAGCAGTTGGCCCTCTTCATCCACCAGGACCAGCCGGTTGCGGTCCCCGTCACTCAGCCAAAGGCCTTCATCGGTAAAGGTCAGTCCAATAGGGTTTATCTCATCGAGTGGTATGGATTGTATCCATTGCCAGCTACGTTCCTTTTTAGTAGTACAACTTCCCACTATGAGCAGCAGTGAAAATAGTAATGAGGTTCTCATTCCGGATATTCAATATGGAAGGCAGGGCCGGAATTCCCGCGGGAACCGGGCGTGCCTTCCGGTAAGTTCAATTATTTCTTTACAGCATCAATACGTTCGTAATGGCAGCATCCCGGCAGGTTTTCATAGGCTTCTGCATGGGCCCTGTGGTGTTCGGTATCGTGCCCTATCTTGGCGATGGCTTTTTCAATCGCCTCCAGGGAGGTGGCTTTCTCGTCGTACCCAACTTCCAGGATTTTGGTGTCCTTGTTCCAGGAGGCGCTAAGCACTCCCTGGTGCTCCATGGCTGCCTTCTCTATACGGGCTTTGCACATTTCACAATTCCCGGCAACCCGGGTGCTCGCCATGGTTTTTTTGGCATTTGCGTCCACTTTTTTCGGGCTTTCGTGCTTGGCCTCCATTCGGCCATCATTGCGCATCACGCTGGCGGCGATAGGGGTATACCCTGCTTTCTTTACCTGCTCTTCCACCGCCTGAAGGCTCAGGGCTTTTTCGGCCGGAAAGGCGAAGGTGAAGTTTCCGGTTTCAATGTCTATCTTCACCTGCCTGATCCCTTTAAACTCTTTAAATTTCTTTTCCAGGCCGTAGGCGCAGAAAGGGCAACCCAGCCCGTCTACCTGTACCTCGAACTGATCAAAACCCTGTTGGGCTTTTACTCCTGAAACACCCAGTATTGCCAGTATGCATATGATTACAATTCTTTTCATCTTATTGGTTTTGGTCCCGTTTACCACGGGAAATTAGTAATATTTTTCTTACTTCTTGTCAAAATGTATAGCGCATTCCAAAAAACACGCTATAATTCAGGGCCCTGTCATCGGGAAAATCCTGAACAAGGGGCAATTCCACGGCCAGGTCAAACGTCACTGCCTTGGCCGCATATTGTATCCCCTGCGAATACAATAGCTGGTACCAATCCCTTTCGGTGAGCCAGGCACTGGTATACTCAAAATACAAATTCACCTGTTTGTTGGGGTACTGTGGTTTTAACAGGGGCAGGCCAAACCCCAGTTTCGCCCGGAATTCATCCATGCTGCCGTTGGGCATCATATTGTAGCCCAATTCACTGGAAATCCCGTACTTAAGGGTTTCATAGCCGGCAATCACGCCGTAGTACCCTTCATACAGCCCGGTACTAAGGCCCATGAGGTCTAACTCCGGGCCCGTAGGCAGGCTTTGAACTGTTTTGGCGACCATCCGGAAGGTCTTGCCCATCTGGTCTTTTCGAAGGAACTGGTATTTCCCCAACAGTTTGATGTCGGCCAGCTCACTACCGCTAAACCCCGGTCCCAGGTCGTAGTCTATATAAGGCAGCGTAAGCCCCACCAGGGTATTGGCCGTGGGCAGGTATTGTATGGTCGCCGGCACGTATACCGAAGTTCCGCGACCGGTGTTACGGATCTCGACCAGTGTTTTGGTGGTAAAACTCCCGCCCCCCAGCATAATGGGGTTGTCAGCGGTAATGGGTGGCCCCTGCGCCCAGGTGATAGCCACGGATCCCAAAAGGGACCATAGAAATATTTTTTTCATGAGGTTTTTATTTATGATGATAACTTACTGCCAGAGGGTGGCGATCATCATAAATCAGATCAGGAAAGCCTGGTGTAGAATGGGAAGGTCCCTGATAAGCGGCGGGGGCGAGTACTCCCGGTACCTGATGGGCTCTTGGCCGTCCACAGGTATGGTGGAAAGGACAGACGCCAATGGGGGCAAAGCCATCAGGGGCGACTGCCATTGCAACTGCGTGCCTGCCGACTGCAGGTCGTCCTGCCCGTCAACCTGCCATTGCACATCCTGGCAACAATGCCAGCCCAGTGCACTTGCGGATCCCGAATCTGGTTCCGAATCCATAGACATTCCGCAGCCCTGCGCTTTCCCATTGATGGCAACATCCACCAAATGCTTCCCGCAATAGTGCATGTCAACCGAAAAGGATAGGGTTGAAAACAACAGCAGGGCCGAAAGGCATAGCGCGCCAATATGTCGGAATAGTCCTTTCATAGACAGGACAAAATTACAAATTTCCAAATGCCGCAGCAGATCTTAACATAAATTTAGGGGGGCGACACCGCTTACTCCCCTCCCGGGGTGAAGGAACCGGCCCGCCCTCTATAACGGGGATATGGCTTTAGAAGTATGCCTGGTGTCTTAAATCCTTTTGTATTCCGGGTACGGACACTGCCATCAATATCACGGGGGCCCTGCCATTAGCCCCAACCCCATCCAGCCCCTATGTGCATGCTGGCATCCCCTTCTCCTTTCCTGGGATTGGTGGTATTGCCTGCATGGGATGATCCGTTCCTGCTTGTTTACAGTAGGCCTAACAGGGTTTGGGATCCCCGCGGTAAATGGAATGGTGACAGGTTACCGGCAGTGGAGGCGCCTTGTGCGGGCTAGGCCCCATATGTCCTATATTGATATGTTCCGGTCGGGGCTGGCACTCTGCAATCCCCCGGCCCCGATGCAGATAAAACGCAGGGAGGGGCATTCACAACAGGGGTGATTCCATGGAGCCTATTTCATGGGTGACACTCCACTATGGCCCGTGAGGTGAAAACCCGCTGGCTGGCGTTCCCGCAAAATGCCCAGGCCAGGAGCCTGATCACAGATGTACCCCCCCTGTTATGGAAGACCTTAACCCAGGACCTCCAGGCATATTTTGTCACTGCTTCGGCTCCCGCAACAAATAAATTGTTAACATTTTGTTAATTCAGAAATATTTCCGTATTTTTAGAAAGGTTGCTTAATGCAAAGCATCGGGTTATGAAACGTACAGATAAAATAATGGGGCTTTGGTTTTTAACGCTCTTCATGGTGCTGGGCATCCTGGCGCTTTCCATCCTGATCTATCAGGATTTCTCCAGTGGTTTCTATGATGAGTGGAGCCGTGCCCTGGCGTCTTCACTGGAAAACTTTGAGAATACCATGGCCGGCAAATAAGTGTGCGGAGCGGCTTTCCAGTGGTATTATGGGTTTCACATCACCCTTCCCCAGGCAAATTCCCCCCATGGCAAACACTACATCTTATCCGGGAAGTACCTTCCTGAAAAAATCGCTTGTAGTACGATATTTTTGGCTACCTTAACACTAAATTAATTGGGCACGTACGGCCTTTGGGTTTTTGTGTACTTAGTTTAAAATCAATTTGACAAGACATGAAACATTTACAATTTAGCCTGGCTGAAAAGTTAGCGGTGATCAACGCGGTTGAAGATGTGATCCTGGCCGATGGAAAAGTGGATAACCGGGAGATCGGGTTTATGAAACAGCTTTCCTATTTCCTGAATTTTGATATGAACCTGATCGAGGAATCCCGTAAAATGAATCAGGACGAG
>MRWG01000681.1_pt1 | contig 42804 bp, 37 predicted proteins | sample 1013341 | NCBI WGS metagenome assembly MRWG01 (sample SAMN06117577, study PRJNA244670) | biofilm metagenome | biome: Water; feature: Cathode Biofilm; material: Biofilm; isolation source: microbial consortium enriched at the cathode of a solar microbial fuel cell | place: USA: District of Columbia ... | reverse complement strand
GGAGGCTGTCGCAGGATCAGATGCGGATAAAGCGACGCGTTGGAATCGTGAATGCCGCAGGCGACCGGAATATCCTTCGGCAATCCGGTCCGGGCCACAACCTCCGGCAGGACGGACCCGAGACGATCACCCGCCTTGCGCACGGGAGCCATCTTCTCCTCCAGACCGAGGCGGTTCACTAACGAGGAGAACCGGTTTTCGGACGGGCACCACAGGTCTGTATGACAACCGAGTGAAGTTACCTCGTTGGAAAGAACGCCGGTGAGCTTGTAGGTCCAGTATTGCGGATAGGTCAGAACTGTAGCAACCCGGTCAAGCAGACCCGGGTCCGTTTTCAGTTGCCAATGGAGTTGCGCGCCCAGATTGAGGCCCATGCCAAGCCTGGGTGACCCGGTTTCCGCGAATTCCGGCCGGATCACATCATAGGCGGTCGCCAGGTCGTCCGGGCCGGAGAATTCATAGTCCAGCATTGGCGCGGCAAGGCTTCCTTCCGCGTCCAGAAGAACGGCGCTGGCACCATGCGTCGTCACCGACAGGGCATCGATACCATGGGCCTTGTGCAGCTCCCTCAGCGCGTCGCAGATGAAATCCCAGTGGCCTTCCAGGTCGAAATGCGGATAGGGCGGCCCCGGCAGGACCGTGTTGGGCCGCGTCAGGACGCCAAGTTCCCTGCGCTGGTCCAGATCGACCACGGCGACCTTGGCGTTGGTCTTGCCAATATCGATGACGCCCACATTCCGGATCGCTGCCATCAACGCTCAATCCATGTGAAAGACGGTTGTGAGCGGTGTTGCCGCTGGTTCGTTGTCCGGCTTCGTCGCCATAACATCGGCCATATGTGCCCACCATTTCCGCATCACCGGGTGGTTCGGCAGATCGTCCATCTTGTGACCATCCTGGCGCCAAAGCACGCCGAAGAGGATGTCGGTCTCGGGATCCAGATGAATTGAATAGTCGCTGATGCCCGCGTCTTTCAACAAGGCCACCAGTTCCGGCCAGATTTCGTCATGGCGCTTCCGGTATTCCGATTCCATGCCCGGATTGAGCTTCATCTTGAAGGCATATTTTTCCATGGTTCAGGCCTTCCGTTTTGCGAGAACCCGGTGGGCGATGCGCGGCAAGGCAATGACGGCAATCAGCAGCAGACCGATGAAGATCGACATGACGATGCCCGGTACGTTGAGCAGGCCAAACCCGAAGGTGACCATGCCCATGACGAAGGCAGCGATCACCACACCCGGAATGGAGCCGGAGCCACCGAGAATATTGACGCCGCCCAGCACCACCATTGTCACGATCTCAAGCTCCCAGCCGAAGGCAATCGATGGTCTTGTCGCCCCGAGGCGCGAGGTCAGGCAGATGGCGGCAACACCCGACATAAGGCCCGTGAGCAGGAAAAGTGCGAATTTGACCCGCGGCACGCGAATACCGGAAAAAAGCGCGCCGACAGGGTTGTTGCCGACGACATAGACCGCCCGGCCAAAGTTCGTCTTGTGCAGGATGACGGCAAAGACGATGGCCAGCAGAGCGAACAGGACGAACTCGAAAGAGATCACCCACCAGACGTAGCCCTGACCGAAAAAGGCAAAGTCGGACGGATAGCCGGTGTAGGCCTTGTCGCCGAGCACGATATAGGAAATGCCGCGGAACAGGCTCATGGTGCCGATGGTCACAACGATGGACGGCAGGCCGAAGCCGGTCACCAGGAAGCCGTTGAAAGCACCGCACAACAGCCCTGTGCCGAGGCCGATCATGACCAGAACCGGCGTATCGGCCCCCATCTGGACGGCAAAGCCCATGGCCGTGGACGAAAGTGCAATGATCGAGGCAACCGAAAGGTCGATCTCGCCGGAAATGATCAATAGCCCCATGGCAAAGGCAATCATCGCCTTTTCGGTGAAGTTGAAGGTCGCGTCGGAGAGGTTCCACGGATCAAGGAAATAGGGCGAAGCAAAGCTGTTCAGCGTGAAGACGGCGACGGCGACCACGAGTAGCAGCAGTTCCCAGCTCACCAGAAACCGCTGCAGCGGTGACTTAAGCCTGTCCGGGATCTGGCGCCCCTGCGCGCCGGTGTCTGGGGTGGCGAGGCTCATGCTGCGTGCTCCGCTTTTTTCAGGATCACCCGGCCCTTGGTCCGGTTGGACGTGGCGTTGAAGGCTACGGCGATGATGATTGCGCTGCCGGAAATCGCGAGTTGCCAGAAGGGCGAGATATTGATCACCGGAAGGGCGTTCTTGACGATACCGAGGAACAGCGCACCGAGCAGAGCCCCGCCGACAGACCCGATGCCGCCGGCAATCGAGATCCCGCCGATGACACAGGCCGCAACCACCTCAAGTTCGAAACCGCCGGCGATATCGACATAGGCAACGGCATAGCGGGCAACCCAGAGATAGCCGGTGAGACCGGCAAGCGCGCCGGAAATGACATAGGCCGCACATTGGGTGAGGCCGACATTGATGCCCGTATAGACCGCCGCGTGCGGATTGCCGCCCACGGCAAAGAAAGCCCTGCCGAGCGGCGTGCGCCCGACCAGAACGATGAACCCGATCACGACGGCGATCGCTATCCACGACAGAACCGGCAGACCGAGCACGACCTCACGCGGGAAGGCCTTGAAGGCGTCACTCATCTCATGGGCGTTGATCCACTCCCCGCCGGAAATGACGAAGATGATGCCCCGGTAGATGGTCATGGTGCCAAGGGTGACGACAATGGGCGGAATATCCAGCTTCCAGACAAGCAGTCCGTTTGCAAGCCCCATCAAGGCCCCAAGACAGATCGCCAGGGCCAGGATAACCGGCACCGGCAGACCGGGCATGGCCATGTTGAGCATGGCGACCACCATGCCGGTGAGCGCCAGGTTCGCGGCAACGGACAGATCGATACACCGGGTGAGGATCACCACCATCTGGCCGAGTGCCAGAATGATCAGCGGAGCCGTGTCGTTGAAGACATTTGCCAGGTTCGACGGAGCGACGAAGCCGGGAAAGCGAGTGGCGATGGCCAGCACCAGAACCAGGATGGCTCCGGCGAGAATGGTCTCGCGCGATTTCATCAGCGATCGGATCATGTGCGCACCTCCGTGATACCGGCAGCCGCCCGCACCAGATGTTCGGGCGACAGGTCTGCGCCTTCATATTCGGCGGCGATACGCCCTTCCCGCATCACAATCACCCGGTCGGACATGCCGAGAATTTCCGGAATTTCGGACGACACCATGATGACCGCCAGACCTTCGGCGGCCAGTTCCGCCATGAATTCATGCACCGCGGCCTTGGACCCGATGTCGATGCCCTTGGTCGGCTCGTCCAGGATGATCACCCTCGGCTTGGTCGCAAGCCATTTGGCGATGACAACCTTCTGCTGGTTGCCGCCTGAAAGTTCACCGATATCCTGGTCAAGAGCTGCTGCGCGCAAATCCAGCCGCCGCGTGTAGTCACGGGCCAGCTTGAATTCCTCCGCAAGCCGCAGGAACCCCTTGCGCGAGGTTTCCTTGAGCGACGGCAGCGAGACATTCTGGAAAATGGGCAGGCCCTTGATGGCCCCCTGTTTGCCCCGATCCTCCGGGACATAGACGATGCCCTGCCGGATGGCCTCGTTCGGATCGCGAATGACGGCGATCCTGTCGTCTATCCGGATTGCCCCCTTGGAAGGCCTGGTCACGCCGAACAGCGCCTGCATGAATTCGCTGCGCCCGGCCCCCACGAGGCCGTAAAACCCAAGGATCTCTCCCGCACGAAGCGTGAAACCGATGTCCTCGAATTCCGTCGGGTGGCAATAGCCGACAACCTTCAGCACTTCCTCACCCAGTTGCGGTGCCCGTTTCGGGAAAACCTGGTCGACCGACCGGCCGACCATGAGCTTGACCAGCTCCTGTTCGGAAACAGCCTCGATCTTGCCTTTGCCGACCATCTGGCCGTCCCGGAAAACCGTGTAGCGGTCCGCGATGCGGAAGATCTCGTCAAACTTGTGGCTGATGAAGAGGATCGCCTTGCCTTCGGCCTTCAGGCGTTCCACCAGCTCGTAGGTTTCCTCAATTTCCTTGTGGGAGAGCGAGGCGGTCGGCTCATCCATGATGACGATCTTGGCGTCGATGGAGAGCGCCCGGGCAATCGCCACCAGGTGCTTGTTGGCAATACCGAGATCCTTCAGCGTGACATTCGGATCGATCCTGGCGCCGATCCGGTCGAGCAGCGCTTGTGCCTTGCGCAGCATTTCCTTGCGGTCGATCAGCCCGAAACGGGTTTTCGGCGCATGGCCGATGAAAATGTTTTCCGCCACCGACAAATCATCGAAAAGGACGGTTTCCTGATGGATCGCCGTCACCCCTGCCCGGCCCGCGTCCTGGGCAGTGGGAAAGGAAACCGGTGTGCCGTTGATCGCGATTGCGCCCTCGTCCGGCTGATAGATGCCGGTCAGGATCTTCACGATGGTGGATTTACCCGCGCCGTTTTCCCCCACCAGGGCAGTAACTTCCCCCGGGAACAGCTCCAGCGATACTTCGGAAAGCGCCTTCACGCCCGGGAACGACTTGGAGATACCGCTGAGCGTCAGTACCGGCCCCGCGCCGTCATCCGTTTGCGGATGCGTGTCCGCTATGCCCTGCGTGTTCGCAAGCATGACCATTTCCCGGAGCCTGGAGTTTCGTTGCTGGTTTCAAAGACCCGGTGCGCATGGCACCGGGTCTGACATGTTTCTATCGTCCGGTCCTGGCGACCAGCTTAGAAAATGTCCTTGAAGTCGTCGATGTTGGAGCTGTCATAGACGAACGGGTCCGCCATCGCGCCTTCGTTGCTGTCGTTGAGCGTCAGCGTGCCCATACGGCCCATCGGAATTTCCGCACCCGGCTTTGCTTCCGCGGCGCCGGTGGACAGGTTGTAGGCCAGCATGGTTGCCGAATAGCCGAGATCGATCGGGTTCCAGATCGCGAAGGACTTGGATGCACCGGATGCGATGTGGCCAGCCATTTCTGACGGCAGGCCGAGCCCGGTCACGTTGACCTGTCCTGCTTTTTCGGCGTCGGAGACCGCCTGAGCTGCGGCAACGATGCCCACGGACGTCGGCGCGATGATCGCCTTCAGGTCCGGATAGGTCTGCATCAGGCCCTGGGCTTCACGGTAGGACTTGTCGGCAAGGTCATCACCATAGACGGTGGCGACCACGTTGATGCCCGGATAATTGTCCTTCACCTTGTTCATTTCCTCGATCCAGATGTTCTGGTTCGTGGCGGTTGCGGACGCGGACAGGACGGCGACATCACCGCCATCGGGCAGATGATCGGCGGCCAGCTTGATGATCATGTTGCCGATCAGCGGATTGGACGACGGATTGAGGTGAAGCTGGCGACCTTCCGGCGCAACGCCGCTGTCCCAGGAAATCACGGTAATGCCGCGGTCCATGGCTTTCTTCAGTGCCGGAACCAGGGCGTCCTGATCGTTGGCGGAGATTGCAATGGCATCCACCTTCTGGGCGATCAGCGCGTTGATGACCTCGATCTGACCTTCTGCGGTCGTGTCGGTCGGGCCGGTGTAGATGATCTCGACATCGCCGAGTTCCTTGGCAGCTTCTTCAGCGCCCTTGGCGGCAGCTTCAAAGAAGCCGATGCCGAGCGCCTTGACGACAAGGGCGATGCGTTTTTCCGCGGCACTGGCCGGTGCGGCGATGCAGACGGCGGCGACTGCTGTTGCCGCCAGAAGTGACTTGAGCAATTTCATGGTCTTCCTCCCTAAAGTGCTGCCGGCCCCTCCCAAGGTCCGGACAGTGTGCCGGCTACCCGTTCGAGGTTGCCTTGGTCTGTGCGGCGCTTGTTTCCGCCACGATCAGATGGATGTCGGCCTGTTCCAGCATGTTGGCCGCGCTGTCTGGGATCCTGTTATCGGTGATGACGGTGGAAATCCGCTCGAGCGGGCACAGGATCAGGCTGGAACGTGCGCTGAATTTCGATGAATCCGCCAGAACCACCAGTTCATCCGCCTGGCCGATCAGCTTCTGCTCGGCCTGAATGAGCAACGGATCGGCCTCCATGAGCCCAAGCGGCCCAAGCCCCTGAGCGCCCATGAACATGCGCGTCGCGTAGAAGTTCCGGGTCACGTCATTGTCGAAGGGGCTCAGGATGATGTTCTGTTCGCGATAGATCACCCCGCCCGAGAGCATGATGGTGTTCTTGGAATTCTTGAGGAGATGCTCGGCAATCGGAAACGAGTTGGTGAACACCTGGCAGCGCTTGGTTGCCAGTGGATGCACCATCTGAAAGGTGGTTGTGCCGCCGTTGATGATGATGGCATCGCCATCCTCGCACAGCTCCACCGCCTTTTGCGCGATTGCGCGTTTCTGAGCGATGTTGATCGTTTCGTTGACACTGAACGGACGCCCCGCCAGACCGACGAACTGCGGCGGATGAATGCTCTCCGCCCCTCCCCGCACACGGCGCAGCTTCTTCTGCACATGCAGCTGGGCAATATCACGACGGATGGTTGCTTCAGAGGAATCCGTCAACGCCACCAGTTCCTGTACCGTCACGACCGGACGATCCTGGACTGCGGACAATATGATCCTGTGGCGTTCTTTCTCGTGCATCTGGTCCTCCCATTGATCAAACGTTTCCACCAACACCGGTCAATGTCAATCATAAAAAATCATAAATGATCATTTTGCAGCGCAATATGATTGATATTGATCGTTTTTGATTGACAACCTGATCCGTTCAAGCGAGTTTCTAAACAACGAGACGCAAGCCGTCAGGCTTACCTGGGAGGAAAAGATGTTGAATTCCGCTGCCGGTTCCCGGCTTGCAAACCTGTGGGATGACCAGAAGGCTTCCGGCATGAGCGAAGCGGAGCTGCTGCTCTATCGCTCCAACCTCCTGGGCTCCGACAAGCGCATCACCAACTACGGTGGCGGCAACACCTCCGCCAAGGCGATGGAAAAGGATCCCCTCACCGGCGATCAGGTCGAGGTACTGTGGGTCAAAACCTGAACCCGCGCGCCGCCTCCATCGACACCCCGCTTCATGCCTATGTGCCGAAAAGCCATGTCGACCATATGCATCCGGACGCAATAATTGCCATTGCCGCGGCAAGCGACAGCAAGGCAATCACGCAGGAGATCTTCGGCGCCGACATCGGCTGGCTGCCCTGGAAGCGCCCGGGCTATGAACTGGGCCTGTGGCTGGAAAAATTCTGCCTGGAAAATCCGGATGCCCGCGGGGTCGTTCTGGAAAGCCACGGACTCTTTACCTGGGCTGACGACGCTAGGACCTGCTACGAAACCACCCTGGAGATCATCAACAAGGCGATTGCCTGGTTTGAGGAAAAGACGGCAGGAAAAGATGCCTTTGGCGGCTCGAAACTCCGCGCCCTGGCCCCATCCGACCGGCGTGCCGTTGCCGCCCGCCTGATGCCCGCAATCCGGGGGATGGTTTCCGGCAAGCAGCATATGGTCGGTCATTTCGACGACAGCGACGCTGTCCTGGAATTCGTCTGCGCCAATGACATGGAAGCCCTTGCCGCCCTCGGCACAAGCTGCCCGGATCATTTCCTGCGCACCAAGATCCGCCCGCTCGTGGTCGATTTCGATCCTGCCACCCCGGACATCGAGGCAACGCTTGCCGGGCTCGGTCAGGCAGCGGAAGCTTACCGTGACGACTATGCGGCCTATTATGACCGCTGCAAGCACGACGACAGCCCTGCCCTTCGCGACCCGAACGCCGTTGTCTACCTGGTGCCGGGCGTTGGCATGATCACCTTCGCCAAGGACAAGGCGACCGCCCGAATTTCTGGCGAATTCTACACCAACGCCATCAACGTCATGCGCGGCGCTTCCAGCGTCTCCACTTACCGCGGCCTGCCGGAACAGGAAGCCTTCGACATCGAATACTGGCTTCTGGAGGAAGCCAAGCTGCAGCGCATGCCCAAACCCAAGAGCCTTGCAGGCAAGATCGCGCTGGTCACTGGCGGCGCCGGCGGCATCGGCTCGGCCACTGCTGAACGCTTTCTGCGCGAAGGCGCCTGCGTGGTGCTGGCCGACATCGACGCGGACGCACTCGGGGCCGCCGCCGACAATCTCACCGCACGTTATTCCAGGGACGTCGTGCGCACGGTGACGATGGATGTCACCAGTGAAGACGCAGTGGCAGACAGCTTTGCCAGAGCTGCACTGGAATTCGGCGGTGTCGACATTCTCGTTTCCAACGCCGGCATCGCGTCTTCCGCCCCGATCGAGGACACCACGCTCGACCTGTGGAACCGGAACATGTCGATCCTGTCGACCGGTTATTTCCTGGTGTCCCGTGAGGCCTTCAAGGTCATGAAGACGCAAGGGGTCGGCGGCTCCATCGTTTTCATCGGATCGAAGAACGGCCTCGCCGCGTCTCCCGGCGCCAGCGCCTATTGCACAGCCAAGGCTTCCGAACTGCACCTCGCCCGCTGCCTTGCCCTGGAAGGCGCACCAGAAGGGATCCGCGTCAATGTGGTCAATCCGGACGCTGTCCTGCGCGGGTCCAAGATCTGGTCCGGTGACTGGCTGAAGGAACGCGCGGAAGCCTACGGCAAGGACACGTCGGAGCTGGAGGAACACTACCGCCAGCGCTCGCTGCTGAAACTGTCCGTGCTGCCGGAAGACATCGCCGAGGCAACCTACTTTTTCGCCTCCGAGTTTTCCGCCAAGTCGACCGGGAACATCATCAACGTCGACGCCGGCAACGTTCAGGCGTTCACGCGGTAGCAGTCCTCAAGGTAATCGAACCACATCTTCCCTCATCCTGAGGAGGACCGTCAGGTCCGGAAAGGATCTTCTCATGATGATCGACACATCGCTGGTCGCCGGGGAAAACGAGACCCGCACAGCCGACCTGAAGCGTGACTATGAAACCCTGGGCGAAAGGCTCGACCGGCGCGGCGTCTCCATCGATGCCATCAAGGCGAAGGTCGCCACCTATGGCGTCGCGGTGCCGTCCTGGGGTGTCGGCACCGGCGGCACGCGCTTTGCGCGGTTTCCCGGCAAGGGTGAACCACGCCATATCTTCGACAAGCTGGAAGATTGCAGCGTCATCCAGCAGCTGACCCGCGCAACACCCAACGTTTCGCTGCACATTCCCTGGGACAAGGCAGACCCGGCGGAGCTGAAGGCCAAGGCAAGTTCGCTCGGGCTTGGCTTTGACGCCATGAACTCCAACACCTTTCAGGATCAGGACGGCCAGCCTCTTTCCTACAAGTTCGGCTCGCTCAGCCATACGGATGCCGGCACGCGCAGGCAGGCTGTCGAGCACAATCTGGAATGCATCGAGATCGGCAAGGCCATCGGCTCCAGAGCCCTGACCATCTGGATCGGCGACGGATCGAACTTTCCCGGCCAGGCCAATTTCACACGTCAGTTCGAGCGGTATCTGGACGCCGCAAAAGCCATATATGCGGAACTGCCGGACGACTGGCGGCTGTTCACCGAGCACAAGATGTATGAGCCGGCTTTCTATTCCACCGTGGTGCAGGACTGGGGCACCAACTACATGATCGCGCAGGAACTGGGCGAGAAGGCCTACTGCCTTGTCGATCTCGGCCATCATGCCCCCAACGCCAATATCGAGATGATCGTTGCCCGGCTGATCCAGTTCGGCAAGCTCGGTGGTTTCCACTTCAACGACAGCAAGTATGGCGACGACGATCTGGATACGGGCTCCATCGACCCGTATCGGTTGTTCCTGGTGTTCAACGAACTGGTGGACGCCGAAACGCGGAAGGCGCCCGGCTTCGACCCGGCACATATGCTCGACCAGTCTCACAATGTCACCGACCCCATCGAAAGCCTGATGGTCTCTGCCATGGAGGTGCAGCGTGCCTATGCCCAGGCACTGCTGGTCGACAGGTCTGCCCTGGACGGATTTCAGGACACGAATGACGCCTTGATGGCGACGACCACGTTGAAAACTGCTTTCCGCATCGATGTCGAGCCGATCCTGGCTATGGCAAGACTGGAAAACGGCGGCGCTGTCGACCCTGTTGCGGCCTACCGGAGTGCCGGATACCGGCGGAAGGTCGCGGAGATCCGCCCGGAAGTTTCCGGGGCCGGCGGCGGGATCGTCTGACCCAGGAGTATTGACCAGGAAATACAGGCTGGGAGGGTTTCCCCTTCCCGGTCAGACAGAGGCGCGAATGAGCGAAACCAGGGCCTCGACTTCCGGGTCGAATTCATCCTTGTTCGGGATCAAAAGCCCGTATCGGCTCATGTGCTCTTCCAGTCTGACCGGCAGAATGCGGATCAGGCCGTTTTCCTGATAGTAGTCGGCAACCGATTGCGGCAGAACGGCCAGCATGTCGCTTTTTCCGACCGCCAGCGTCGTCATCAGCATCGACGACGTTTCAAGGCCGTAATGCGGCGCGGGCAGATCCGCATGAGCAAAAGCAAGCTCGATCGACATGCGCATCGGGCTTGGCCTTGGCTGAAGGATCCAGCTGAAATCACCAAGGTCCACCAGACTGAGCTGCTTGCTTGGCACCAGAGGATGCGACGGCGCCGCCACGACAGCGAGCCTCTCCTGCCAGAGCGGTTCGAACCGAATGCCGGTCATGTCGAGATGTTCCACCGGCCGCCCCAGCACGATATCCAGCGCACCTTCGTTGAGCGCGGAAATGAGATTGTCGGAAGTCGACACCATCAAGCTGATCTGTGGGCCGACATTGGTTTCCATCAGGTTCATCAGAAGCTCGGATACCTGCCCCGGCAAGGCTTCCATGATCGCGCCAAGCCGCACCTTGCCATATTCGCCGCGCTGCATCGCCGACAATTGCGCCTTCAGCCGCCCTGTCTCGGAAATGATCTGGCGGGCATGCCGGGCGACCACCACGCCATAGGCCGTTGGTTTCATTCCCCTGGAAAGACGCTCGAACAGCGTGACCCCGAGCGTGTCCTCCACTTCCTTCAAAAGTTTTGTCGCCCCGGGCTGGGAAAGGTTCAGCTCGCGCGCGGATTCGTGCAGATTGGTCGTCACTTCCAGGCTCGCCACAAGGGCAAGCTGTTTGAACCGCAGGCGAGACAGGATCGCCATGTCGAAGGTTCCATGCATATCGATCGATCCGCTCAGTCGTTGGCGTACCCGCTTGGCGGTCTCAATCGATACCGGATTTTTTCCTTTCCAGACAGTCAAATACCCGGCCTCATGTCTATAGGTGGATCAAACGACGGCTGATCGCCCCGGAGTTTTCCTCACTGCCCCCAGCGCAAAACCAGGGGATCGAGCCGGTGCAGAAGCGTCAGTAGCCTCTCGCGCACCGGCTGCGGCAGCGGGTCGATCGGATGCCGGCAGAAATCGGATTTGATGACACCGCCTTCGACCATCGCCGCCTTGCAGGAGCGCCAGCCGCACAAGCGGTTCTCGTGATTGATGACGGGCAGAACCCGCGCATAGGCATCTGCTGCCTCGTCGGTTTGGCCCGCGTGATAGAGCTCGATGACGGGCTTGATCTGGTCGACGATCATCCCCGAGGTCATCGATCCGCGCGCGCCTGCGTCCAGATCCGCCAGCAGCGTGATGCCTTCTTCGCCGTCAAATGGGCCTTCGATGGCAGGGCCGCCTTCAGCAATCAGAGACCGCAACTTGTTGGCAGCCTGCGGGCATTCGATCTTGAAGAGCTTCACCATCTCGATCTCGCGGGCCATCTTCACCAGAAGCGGCACCGGCAAGTCGACGCCGGACAGGGGCGCATCCTGGATCATGATCGGAATGCCGACCTCGCCAACGGCAGCGAATTGATCAAACGTCTGCTGGGCGTTCCCTTTCAAAAGAGCACCGTGATAGGGCGGCATCATCATGACAATGGCTGCGCCAAGCGACTTGGCAAGCTGCGCCCGCTCTACCGCGATCCGTGTCGCGAAATGGCTGATCGTGACGATGACAGGAACGCGGCCGTCGATATGCTCGATGCAAAGCCGTGTCAGCTGCAGATAGCCGTCCACGGCTTCCGGGTCGCCTTCGAAGATGTAATAGAAGAGCTCGTTGCCGACCTCGACGTCGAACACCGGAAAATACTCGCTGATCGGGCAATTCGTGTTGGCCATGGTCAGATGGTAGTTGTGCATCTGGCCCGCATGGGGAATGACCGGGATCTGGGCAGCTTCGGCGATGGCGTTGATCTTCTGCGCCGCCGTGATGCCGCCAACCCGGTTGGTATCATACTGCAGGATGCTGACGGCCTTGCGGTTGATGAGCTCGGCACAGCCGATCACCGAAAACTCGTGTTCGCCGCCGGAAATCGGCACGATGTTCATAGCATTGAGTTCGGCATACCCTGCAACGTCATCCGCAATCACGGGCTCCTCGAGCCAGCGTGGCTCGTAAGGAGCAAGTTTCGGCAACATGCGCTTGGCATAGTCGAGGTTCCAGCCCATGTAGCATTCCAGCATGAGGTCATTGTCGTAGCCGATGACCTCGCGAACCGCCTCGACCCGCTTCAGGTTTTCCCGCATGCCCGGCATGCCGTCCTTGGGGCCAAAGCCAAAGCGGGACTTGAAGGCCTTGTAGCCGCCCTTCATTGCCTCCTCGGCTTCCTTCTGCATTGCCTCGATCGACCCAGCGTAGAGCTTGGAATAATAAACCGGGATCTTTTCCTTGGTGCGGCCGCCCAGAAGCTTGAAAACCGGCTTGCCGACCAGCTTGCCCATCAGGTCCCAGATCGCGATATCGATGGCCGAGATAGCCGTCATGCCGATCCCCTTGCGCCCCCAGGCGTGGCTGCGCCGGTACATCTTTTCCCAGATGTAGGCATAGTCGAACGGATCTTCGCCGATCACCAGTGGTGCATACCAGTCGTCGATGGCCTTCTTGACGACCGAGGGAGCCAAGGCGGCGTTGCCGATACCGATGGTGCCGTCTTCTGTCTCGACTTCACATGTCAGCCACTGGTGAAAGCGGAAGGACGACATGGCATCGCCCTTCATCCACAGGGCATCGGAAGCGTTGGTGCAGAAGTTGCCCTGCGGCGGGACCGTCGGACCTTTCCAGGTCCAGACGCGCGTGCGTACGGATTTGATTTTCATATGACTGATCCACTCAATTGGAAATTCGGGAAGTCCGGCGCCGCGTTCCCATGGCGCAGGCAATGTTCCAGGCGTTGCGCATCGGGCCGACATTGGCCGTTCCCTTGCCGCGAATGTCGAAGGCGGTTCCATGTGCCGGTGTGGTGATCGGGATTGGCAGACCACCTTGCACCGTCACCCCCTGCCAGAAGCCCAGCAGCTTGATCGCGATCTGCCCCTGATCGTGATAGAGCGTCACGATGGCGTCGAGTTCCTTGGCGACCGCTTTCAGGAAAATGGTGTCGGAGGGATAAGGCCCTTCCACAGGCAGGCCCAGCGCCTTGGCACGTTCGACTGCGGGCGTGATGATCTCGATTTCTTCCGTTCCGAAATTGCCGTTGTCGCCATTGTGCGGATTGAGGCCGCAGACACCGATCCGCGGGCTCTCGAACCCGGCATCCTTCAAGGCTGAATGGATCAGCCGTGCAGCCTCGATGATCTTGTCTTCGGTGATGAGGTCAGCCACATCGCGCAGGGCGATGTGGCTCGTTACCCGGCTGGTCCATAGACCGTCCATCACATTTAGTTCCGAGATGCTGCCATTGTGGCCCAGCCGGTCGGCAAACCAGTGCAGCTCGTCCGACTGGCTCATGCCGGCCGAATGAAGTGATGCCTTGTTGAGCGGGGCAAAGACCAGCGCATCCGCGTTGCCTGCCCGAACCATGTCGACGCCCATGCCAAGCGTTTCCAGGCAATGTGCGCCACCTTCCGCACTCACCTCGGCACGTTTCCAGCCACCTTGCGGAGCCTTGCCAACCTGCAGGAATGCCGGAACCCCGGCCCCTTGCTCAGGCAGCACAGCCGATGAGACGAGCTGATAGTCGAAACGGACACCGGCGATCTCCATGCCTGTTTTCAGCTCTCCCTCGTCTCCAAGGATCAGGATATCCGCCGCCTGGCGGGCTTCCTCCTCGGCGAGAAGCCGGGCGACCAGTTCAGAGCCGATACCCGCCGGATCGCCAAGGGTCAGAACCAAACGCGGTTTGGGCGTCGTCATTGAATAAACTCCGTCAAAGCAAGGGAAACCTGGGGAACGTAAGTCACCAGAAGCAGGATCAGGGCGAGCACGCCGATGAACGGCAGGTTGGCACGGGACGTTTCCCAGATGCCCGCCTTGGCAATCGAGCAGGATGTGATCAGCACCGAGGCGACCGGCGGTGTCTGCTGACCGATGGCAAGGTTGAGTGTCACCATGATGCCGAAATGGATCGGATCGATGCCAACCGCATTCACCAGCGGCATGACCACCGGTACGACCAGGATGATTGCTGCCGCCCCGTGCAGGAACATGCCGAGCACCAGCAAGAGCAGGTTGAGCAAGGCCAGCACGATGAAGGGATTGGTGGTCAGTTCGGTGATCTGCGCGGCCAGTTGCTGCGGCACCTGGGCCTGCGTCAGGAACAGCCCGAGCGCGGCGGATGTTGCCACCAGCAGCATGACCACACCCGTCTGGCTGATACCTTCCAGCATGGTCTTGCGCAGGCGCCGGACATCGAGGTCCCGGTAGATGAACAGGCCGATCACCAACGCCGCCAGTACAGCCAGCCCGGCGCCTTCCGTTGCCGTAACAATACCGGAGAATATGCCGCCCAGGATGATCACCGGCATGGTGAGTGCCCAAAAAGCTTCCCGGAAGGTTCTGGCAACGTGGCGAAGGTCGAAGCCTTCGGCGCGCGGCAGGTTGTAGCGAACCGCCAGAATATAGGTGACGATCATCAGCAGTCCGCCGCCGAGAACGCCCGGAACGATACCGGCCACGAACAGCTTCAGCACCGAAGTTTCGGCAATTGCACCATAAAGGATCATGGGAATGGACGGCGGAATGATGATGGCAAGGGACGCCGAAGACGAAGTGATTGCCGCCGCAAGCGTCCGGGAATAGCCGCGTTTCTTCATTTCCGGGATCAGCACCGTACCGGTGGCGGCCACATCGGCCACGGCTGACCCGGAAATTTCGGCAAAGACCATCGAAACACCGATGTTGACCATGCCCAGCCCGCCCCGGACAAAGCCGATGAGAGCGGTGACAAAGTTGATCAGCCTGACGGAAATGCCTGACGTGTTCATCAGGTTGCCGGCAAGGATGAACAGCGGGATGGCGATCAGCGGAAATGAGGTCGAGCCCGAATAGAGCGCGATAGCCATGTCGTAGAGCCGGTCCGTACCCGAAGTCAGGACGAACCCACCGAGAGCGACAATCCCGATTGCCACGGCAATCGGCACGTTGATCAGGATCAGTCCGATGAGGACGATTGTTGTCAGAAGAAGGATCATCGCGTGCCCTCCCGCGCGTGCATGGCCTGGGCCTCTTCTTCAGCCTCGGCAATTGCGTGTTCGATTTCCGCGTGTTCCCGATCAACCCCGGCGGCAGCGTCGCGCAACGTGCGTGGCAACGTCAGCAGCGTTCCGATGATCATGAGACCTGAGGTGATGGGGATGACCGATTGTACGATGTCGAGCGTCATCCACGGAAGGCTGAGGAGTGAATCCCACTTGGCAACCGCCAGAACCGCATAGCCGTACCAGGCAACAATTGCGAAGAAGGCGATGACGAGCAGCTCCGAAAAGGCCGTCAGAGCCACCGCCAGCCCTCTCGGCATGGCAGTCACCAGGCCGGAAAATGACATGTGATGCCGCATGAAGACAGCGTAGGTCGCGCCGAAGTAGGTCAACCACGCCAGCATCACGCTGGCCAGTTCGTCGTACCAGGACGGCGAAGCCCCCAGATAGCGCATTGTCGTCGAGTAGATGACCGCTCCCGTCAAGGCGAGCAGAAGTGCGATGCAGACAGCCTCGATTGCGCGCAACAAAAGGCGCTCGAACAAAGCAATCATGGCTCCTCCCAGAGAAATTGCCGGCCGGTTGACCCGGCCGGCTGTTTTGTCAGTTGCTTGTTTGATCAGTCGGCAAGGCTCTGCGCCAGCCCCACCAGCTTGTCGCCACCCTCGACCTTTGCAGCAAAGGCTTCGTAGATCGGCGCAGACGCTGCGATGAAAGCGGACTTGTCGGCCTCGTTCACCTCGACCCCGGCGGCACGCACCTTGTCGACCAGCTCCCTGTCCGCGGTCTCGCCTTCATTGAGCGACCAGTCCTGCACCGAAGCTGCAACTTCGGATACGGCCGTCTTGACGTTTTCCGGCAGCTTGCCCCAGGTTCCGGCACCCGTCGTCAGGTAGGTCGGCGAATAGACGTGACCTGTCAGGCTGAGATACTTCTGAACTTCCTGGAAATTGGCGCCGACAATGTTGGTGAGCGGATTTTCCTGCCCGTCCATGGTGCCGGTCTGCAAGGCCACGAATACTTCCGAAAATGCCATCGGAGTCGGGTTGGAGCCCCATTCCTTGAACATCGCGACGCGCCACTCGGAAGACGGTGTACGGATCTTCAGCCCGTCCAGGTCAGCCGGAGTGTTGATCGGGCGGGAGTTGTTCGTGATCTGGCGGAACCCGTTTTCCCAGGTCGAAATCACGTGAAGACCGGCGGCTTCCGCCTTGGGCGCCAGTTCCGTCTTGACCAGATTGGCGTCGATGGCCTTCAGATGCTCGCGGTCCTTGACGAGGAACGGCATGTCGAACAGGGCGAATTCCGGCGCCACGTTGGTCATGATGGACGAAATCAGGGTGAACTGCACGGTGCCGAGACGCAGCTTCTGCATCAGCTCCTTCTCGTCGCCCAGCTGTGCGTCGGCATAGAATTCGACCTTGTCGGCATCGCCGAGACGCGCCTGCAGCTCCTCGGCAAACTTCTGCGCGCTGCGGCCCTGCAAGCTGTTGGAAGCTGCGCCAACGGCAACGATGTAGGTCTCGGCCTGCGCGGGCAGCGCACCGAAAGCAAAGACGGACGCGAGCAGGCCTGCACAAAGGCCCTTGTGTATCTTGTTCATTGATGTCTCCTCCACTTGACGGGACCGACGACCGGCGACGGACGTCAACTCCCACCTAAGGGAACCTAGTGAAAGTCCGTTGCCAAGAATAATGGGAAGACAGGATCGACCGATAACCAAATGGAATTGATCACACCTGTTGCGAAAACCATGAGAGCAAGTACCAGCACCTGCTGCAAGCCCGATAGCGGCGGTTTCCGCCCCTTGTCCCAAGCCTAAATGCAGCGTTCTGTAGCCTGATCAACCGAACTTTGGCACAGTCTGGCACTGCCAGAAATCAACCGGAAGGCCCTTGGCGTGAAAGCCCAGTATGTGGAACTGATCGACGCTGTCGCGACCCTTGGAAGCCTGGCCGCGGCCGCGAAGGTCCTTGGGAAATCTCAGCCCGCAATCACCAAGGCGTTGAAGAAGATCGAGGGCGATCTCGGCGTTGTTCTGTTTCACCGGGTGCCGAGCGGCATCGTGCCGACACTGGAAGGCCAGACCGTCATCGACCGCTGTCGCCGCATCCAAAGCGACCTGAAAAAGCTTTCGGAAGATGTCGCCCAGTCACGCGGGCAATATGTCGGCATGATTTCAGTGGTGGTCTCGCCACTCGCCGCACTGAAGATCATTCCGCCTGTGCTGCGCCGGTTTCAGAACCGGTTTCCGGGCATCGAGCTGATCATTACCGGAGGCCACGCCCCGAAGGCCTTTCACGCGCTGAGGTCGGGCGAAGCGGATTTCGTCATCGGCCCGGCTCCTGACGGACAGCCCAAGGCAGGGCTTCATGTCGAACCGCTGCTGACGACATCGGTGACCTTCCTTGCCGGCCAGCAGTCCTACCTGAAGGACCTTTCAAAACCGCAGGACCTGTTGAACGCACGTTGGGCCGTTATCGGCCCGAGCAGCCGCCGCCCTCTTTTTCAGGACTTCTTCCGCCTGCACGGCCTGCAAGGGCCCGCCCCTGTCATCCGCTCCGATTCGATCCTCAGTATCCTGTCCGTTCTGGAACAGTCCGACATCGTCTGTTCGTTTCCATCGCTCATTGTGGACGAGGTCAGGGAACGGTGGTCCGTGACGGCGCTGCCTGTCGACCTGAGCATGCTGACGGTGGATATTGCCCTGACCTGGACCAAGGAAAGGCTGCTGACGCCTGCGGCCCTCGCCTTTGCAGACATCGTTCGCGAGGAAGGCCGCAATTGCGCTCCCCAGACATGAATGGATATAACCTGAAGTTATATCCATGAGTTCGAGTTAATTGAGGGATATACCTCCGGAGTGCTAGTCTTCCCCCCAAGAAGGCCGCAGAAGCGGCACCTTGGGAGGACATCTGAGTGAATATCCTGTTCGTCATGTACGACCAGCTGCGCTTCGACTATCTGAGCTGCGCGGGACACCCGTATCTGCACACACCGAATTTTGACCGGGTTGCCGCCAGGGGCGTGCGCTTTACCAATGCCTATGTGCAATCCCCCATATGTGGCGCCAGCCGGATGAGCTTCTACACTGGGCGCTATGCGTCCTCCCACGGGGCACAGTGGAATGGCTTCCCGCTCCGGGTCGGCGAACACACGCTGGGGGATCACCTGCGCAAGGCCGGCATGGACTGCTGGCTTATCGGCAAGACGCACATGAAAGTGGATGCGGAAGGCATGACCCGGCTGGGGCTGTCCCCGGACAGCATCATCGGCGCCCGGCAGGCCGAGTGCGGATTTGATGTCTGGGTTCGGGACGACGGGCTCTGGGGCGAAGGGCCGGACGGCTTTTATGACGAAAAACGTTCGCCTTACAACGAATACCTCAAGTCCCGCGGCTATGCGGGAGAGAACCCCTGGGCGGATTTCGCCAACGCCGGTGTCGAAAACGGCGAGAAGGCGTCCGGCTGGATGTTCGACAATGCGGACAAGCCCGCCAATATCCGCGAGGAAGACAGCGAAACACCCTGGTTGACGACCCGCACGATCGAATTCATTGAACAGGCAACTGCACCCTGGTGCGCGCATGTCAGCTATATCAAGCCCCATTGGCCATACATCGTGCCGGCGCCCTACCACGACATGTACGGGCAGAACCACGTTCCCGCCGCGATCCGCGCCGATGTCGAGCGCGACAACGCCCACCCTGTTTACGCGGCCTTCATGGCCAACAAGATTGCGGCCGCCTTCCAGCAGGACGACGTGCGCCGAAAGGTCATCCCCGCCTACATGGGCCTGATCAAGCAATGCGACGACCAGCTCGGCAGGCTCCTGGACTACCTGGAAGAGACCGGCCGGATGGAGGACACGATGATCGTGCTCACCTCCGACCACGGCGATTATCTCGGTGACCACTGGCTCGGCGAAAAGGACCTGTTCCATGAGCCTTCCGTCAAGATCCCGATGATCATCTATGATCCGCGTTCCGAAGCCGATGCCACAAGAGGCACCACCTGCGACGCGCTGGTGGAGGCGATCGACCTTGCCCCGACATTTCTGGAAGCTGCCGGCGGGGTCGAAGCCGGTCACATTCTGGAAGGCCGCAGTCTGAGCCCCTGGCTGCGCGGGGAGACGCCCGACTGGCGAGAGGCGGTCATCAGCGAATACGACTATTCCGTCACCCCCATGTGCGCCTCCCTTGGCGTCAGCACCAGGGATGCCCGTCTCTTCATGGTGTTCGACGGCCGCTACAAGCTGATCCATGCCGAAGGCGGTTTCCGGCCGATGCTGTTCGACCTTGAGAACGACCCGGAAGAATTCCACGACCTGGCCAAGGCCGACGGCCATGAGGCCGAGATCGCCCGCATGTACGACCTACTGGCCCGCTGGGGCCGGCGTATGTCGCAGCGTGTGACGCGGTCGGATGCCGATATCGCCGCCATGCGCGGCAAGTCCGCCCGGCGCGGTATTCTTCCGTTCCTGAAGGATGGATCGGAAGTGCCGGAGGAACTGACCGAGGCCTATCGCGGCCCGGCCCTGCAGGATCATGTTTCGCCCGAAAAGGGAGGACGTTGAGGTGAGCACGGCAACAGGCGACACCCCGGCCATTGCCCGTAGCGACAAGTGGATTGCCGACTGTCTCGCCGTGCTTTTCGTGCTTGTGATCGTTACCTATGCGGCCTCCGGCCCGATCACGGATTTTGTCCGCTGGTTCATCGAAACCACAACACAAGGCTTCGATGAACTGTCGCGCCGCGATCAGCGCGCCCTGTTGCGTGATCATTGGATGGGTGCCGGTTACCGCTCGTTCGAACGATCCTTCCTGCTGCCAACCGGGCTGATCATCGGCCTGCCAATCGTCTTTTCCTTTGCCATCTGTCTGCTGACGCTGCACCGGGGCCGCGCCTGGCGCTGGCTCAACTGGGCGCTGACGCTGCTTGCGCTCGCCGCCTTTGTGTCCTGGATGCTGAAGATCTTCGCGACTGACGGCGGTGCGCTGCCAAGTGCCAGCCCCATCGACTTCGTGATGTTCCCGATCGCCACCGCCATTACGCTCTATCTGACCTGGCGCATGTTCGGCGGCTTCATCGTCGCCTTCTGCCTCTTCTGGGTGGTCTATTTCTTCATTCGCGGCTACCTGCCGGACTGGACCGGCATTCTGGCGGGATCCGACTCCACATTCGGGCAGAGCCTGCGCGCCATGGTGTTGAACTTCTGGGCCCAGACCGGCGGCCAGTTCGGTCAGCCCCTGCAGGTCGTCTCCGGCAGCGTGCTGATCTTCATCGTATTCGGTGCGGTGATGATGGCCTCGGGCGCGGGCGACCTGCTGATGAAGATTGCCAACCGGCTCACCGGCGGGCTTGTCGGCGGTGCCGCTCACGCGGCGGTCGCCTCCTCCGCCCTATTCGGGACGCTTTCCGGCGCCGCGATTTCCAACGTGGTCTCCACCGGCGTGATGACCATTCCCGTCATCAAGAAATCCGGCTTCAAGCCGGCGTTCGCCGGGGCTGTGGAAGCTGCCGCTTCCACGGGCGGTCAGATCATGCCGCCGGTGATGGGGGTGGTCGCCTTCTTCGTCGCCGGACAGATCGGGCTGGAATACCGCTACATCGTTGTGGCCGCCATCCTGCCCGCGATCATGTTCTACTTCGCCACCTTCCTGACGGTCTATTTCGAGGCCCGGCGTCTTGGCATCGGGGCCCTGCCGAAAGAGCAACGGCCGCCGCTGACAGGCAAGGAATGGGTGCAGTGCCTCGTGTTTGTCGTGCCACTGGGTGTGCTTACCTATTTCCTGTTCAGCCAGCCGTCCGTACCCAAGGCAGGGTTCTACGGCTTTGTTGCCGCCATCGTCTCCGCGCTGGTCCTGTTCCGCGAATTCCGGTCCCGCACACGCCTCTGGCAGGCGTTTGTCAACGCGGGTCGCATGGCGGCTACGATCGTCGTCATCGTTACAGCTATCGGACTGATCGTCGGCCTGATCCAGGTGTCCGGTTTTGCCGGTCGCCTTGCGCTGTTGCTGACACAGCTGGCCAGCGGGCCGCTGCCGCTCGTACTGGTGGTCGTTGCCCTCGGCGCCATCGTGCTCGGCATGGGTCTGCCGCCTGGCGCGACCTATTTCATTATCGTGATCGCGCTCTCTTCCGGCATTGATGCGGTTGGTATCCCCGAACTGACGCTGCACCTGTTCGTGGTCTTCTTTGCGGTCATGTCCACGGTTACCCCGCCCGTTGCGCTCGCCGCCTTTGCCGCCGCCCCGATTGCCGGGGCAGACCCGATCCGCACGGGTTTCGAAGCCGCCCGGATCGGCATTGCCGGCTTCCTGATCCCCTTTGTCTTCGTCTATCACCCGGCAGTTCTCTACAAGCTGCAGGTGCTGTTCGCCTGGTTCGGCACCGGCGCGCCGGACAGCAAGGCGATGGTCGATCTCGCGACAGTCTCCTGGGGAGCGTTCTTCTGGATCATCGCCGCTTTTGCGCTCGCCATGTGGTCGATCGCTTCCGCTTTGGCCGGGTTCGACCGGGGTCGCCTGCCGTACTGGGAGCGTATTTTGCGCATTTGCCTCGGCCTGCTGGTTCTGGTGCCGAACGTGACCATTGCCGGTGCAGCCGCGGTTCTGACCCTCGCGGACCTCGCCTTTCACGCAATGCGGCACCGGAGCCCAGCCGCCGCGCCCAATCCATCACAATGAAAAGAGCATTTTTCCACGGGAGGACGGAATGAAACGATTTGCCTTTACAGCCCTTGCGGGCCTGATACTGGCCGGCTCTGCGTCGGCTCAAGATACCACGCTCAAGATGCAGACCATCGAGCCAAGCCTCGGTCAGGCAATCACCATGGCGACCTTCGCCAATATCGTGACGGACAAGCTTGATGATGTTTCCATCGAAGTCGCCGGCGGCGGCGCGGCAACACTGCACCAGATGGAAACCGCTCGCGGCAATCTCGACATGTACATGATCTCGCCGACCATACACATCCTGATGAGCAACGGTGCGGCCATGTACAAGAACGAGCCGGAAGCCCCGGAACTTGCCAAGAATGTACAGGTGCTGATGTGGTTCCCCTACGGCCAGTATCACTTCGCCGTTCGTGGTGACAGCGACATCACCGTTCTGGACGACATCGAAGGTGCAACGGTCTTCCTCGGACCGCAAGGTGGCGGTGCGTACAACGCAGCCAAGGGCTGGATCGAGGCCACCACCGGACTAGTCGCCGGTCAGGACTACGACGCCATCAAGGCAAACTGGGCAACCGGCTTCCAGTCCTTCCTGGACGGCAAGGTGGAAATGTATGTCAACGGCTGCATCGACCCGTGCCAGCAGTTCATCCAGTTCACCGAAACCGAGACAGTCCGCTTCATCGGGCCGGAAGACGATCAGGGTGAAGAAGTCGACAAGTTCCTCGGCAAGTTCCGCCAGCGGGCTGAAATTCCGGCAGGTCTCTACGAGAACCAGGTGAATGACGGTCCGGTCATGTCCAACGACACGGCTGTCGGGATCGGTGTGCGTGCGGACCTTGACGAAGAACTCGTCTACCGGATCACCAAGGCCTTCTGGGAAAACCTTGGCAGCATCACAACCGATGCCCCCTGGGCCAAGGCCTTGTCGCCAGAATATGCCGCGCAGACACTCGGCACGGCCACGTTCCACCCGGGCGCTGCCCGTTACTACAAGGAAATCGGGGTTCAATAACCGGCGTTAGCCCTGACCGACGAAATGCGGCCGGGCAAATCCACCAAGACCGGGGGTCTCCAGCCGTGAGCGCAGACCCCCGGTAAAGTTGCATCTATCGGTTTTCCGCCAAAACGTTGTACCCTTGTCAAAGCCGGCTGGGGGGCAGCGGAAGATACCTGAGACTTTTTACGCGGAAGGTATTGATATGACTGTAACTCTGGATATTCAGCAACCACAGCCGTTTGATCTGGTTGGATCAAGAATACTGATCGCGGGCAATGCGACCGCATTCGAAGGAACCTTGAGCATTCGGGTTTCCGAAGGACATGACGAATATGCCTCCTTCACCCAGGTCGGCTCTCTCGGCCTCAAGCAGTTCCAGGGATATATCGATATCCCGGACACCAACCAGTTTCAGCTCAATCGCCTGTTCCTGACCCTGGCCGACGACACCGGCAACGAAAATGGCCCGTCCGTCGTCATCCCTGTCCTGTTCGGCCCCAGGATCCTGGCGGGATACGGTGGCTGGCAGCCCTACACGGTGAAGTCGGGCGATACCCTGACCAAGATCGCGCAAGACCAGTATGGCACTAGCGACTATCAGCCGATCTTCGATGCCAACCAGCACATCCTGAGCAGTCCAAACGTTATTTTCCCGGGTCAGGTTCTTCGAATACCGCGCAACGACATCTGACGCCCGGCATTCGTTGCAAACAAAGGCCGGCAAAAAGAAAAGGCCCGCCAGAGGCGGGCCTTTCCGTCAAACCGTATTCGGCGCTGATTAGCGCGAATAGAACTCGACCACCAGGTTCGGTTCCATCTGTACCGGGTACGGTACGTCAGAGAAGCCCGGAACGCGGGAGTAGGTCGCGGTCATCTTGTTGTGGTCGACGTCGATATAATCCGGAACATCACGCTCTGCGGACTGGGTTGCTTCCAGAACCAGGGCGAGCTGCTTGGACTTCTCACGAACTTCGATCACGTCACCCGGACGGATCTGGTAGCTCGAGATGTTGACGCGCTTGCCGTTCACCTTCACGTGGCCGTGGTTGATGAACTGACGTGCTGCGAAAACGGTCGGGACGAACTTCGCACGGTAGACGATGGCGTCCAGACGGCGCTCCAGCAGGCCGATCAGGTTTTCGGAAGTGTCACCTTTCATACGGGACGCTTCAGCATAAACCTTGCGGAACTGCTTTTCGGAAATGTTGCCGTAGTAGCCTTTCAGCTTCTGCTTTGCGCGGAGCTGAACACCGAAGTCGGACAGCTTGCCCTTGCGGCGCTGGCCGTGCTGACCCGGGCCGTATTCACGCTTGTTGGCCGGGCTCTTCGGACGACCCCAGATGTTTTCGCCCATCCGGCGGTCAATTTTGTACTTAACGCTATGGCGCTTCGACATCGCGGTTTCCTTTGAATTCGCGTTGTTATTTAAAAGGAAACGCGCCCTCCTTTATCGTCACAACCCGCCTTGCGACGGAAAGGTCAGATCGACAGGGACCCGGCTAGACGGCGCCGGCCGGATGCCCACGGGTGCGTAGATCCGGAAGACATTGCCTGCCGGACCGCGCGGAGATACAGGCAGAGCCTTGAAATGTCAATCCGTGCACCCGGCCCGCTTCGGAAAAGACCCGCCGAACCCGGCCAATTCTGCTTATTTTGTCGGACAAGCAGGCATATTTAACGGTTCAGATGGAATTCATTGCCATAATTTATGACGTAGCGTCCACAAAATGGGGAAAACAATGCATACATTTAGAGATTTTTAATTGCAGCTTTTCACTATGCAATCGCCGTTGCAACCATAGCGAATAATATCAGTGCAACGGACTGTTCCGAGACCCCATCAAACAACGGAAGCTTATCGGCCGGACCTCGGCAATAGGATCTAGAATGTCAGCGAATCGTCAACCAGTTCTTCAGACAGTTCCGGAAGCGCCCGGCTTGCTCTGTCGTACGCCGAAGGACACGCTGGCGAAACTGGATTATGCCCTTCAGCCGGTCGTCGATATCGGCACCGGTGTTGTTTACGGCTATGAGGCCCAGATCCGGAACTGCGATCTTGTCGGTGCGCAATCTCCTGACGAACTGATCGATTTTGCCCACGCCGAAGGATATCTGCCCCAGTTGGAGGCCCATCTTCTGGCAAAGGCGATGAACCGCTTCGGCAGGTTGAAGATCGCCCAGGGCACCAAACTCTATTTCAAGCTGGATGGACGCGACCTCGGCCAAGACAACGATCCGCGCATGCGGCTGGCAGGACTTGTGGCGGAAGCCGGCTTGCAGGTGAACCAGATCTGTCTGGAATTTTCCGAGCGGCATCAGCAGACCTTCACCGACGTTACCCACCACGCCGTCAACGACCTGCGCCAGTTGGGCTTCCTGATCGCGCTTGACGATTTCGGCCGGGGCTCTTCCGAGCTGCGTCTGCTGCACGACATGTCGCCCGACTACGTCAAGATCGACCGTTTCTTCCTGAACGGCATCGATTGCGACGCCAGGCGCAAGCTGTTTGTCACCACGGTGGCCAACCTGGCGCACGTGCTGGGCGCAAGGGTGATTGCCGAAGGTGTTGAAACGGAGAGCGAGTTCAAGGCCTGCCGGGAAGCCGGCTGTGACCTGATCCAGGGCTACTTCGTCGCCAAGCCGTTCCAGGAAGCTTCTTCCGCCAAGCTCTTTTATGACCATGTGCGCGCGCCGGGTGTCGGCCGCAAGCGCCGGGAGGAGCTGGACCGGATCCGCAACGAGCTGATCAAGGTACCGACCATCCAGTCGAACGCTTCCATGAACGACCTGCTCGACATGGTGGTCCATAACCAGGAGGCCAGTGTGGTTCCGGTTGTAGATGCCAACAACGAGCCGCGCGGCCTGATCCACGAACGCGACCTGAAAGCCTATCTTTATGCGGGCGCACCGGACGACGACGATGCCAAGGCGGCCCTCGATTTCCCGCTGCGCTCTTTTGTGCGCGCCTGCCCGATCGCCGACATCGATTCCAATGCGGACATGCTGCTGGTGACCTTTGCCTCCTCGATCAATTCGGATGGCATCATCATCACCGAGAACTTCCGCTATGCCGGTTTCCTGTCAGCCACCTCTCTTCTGAAGATCATTCACGAAAAGCGTCTTCAGGAAGCGCAGGACCAGAACCCGTTGACCCGCCTGCCGGGCAATGGCGCCATTTCCAAGTTCATTGCCGAAAGCGGGCGCAAGGGCACGTACGACCGGCACATGTGTTATTTCGACTTCGATAATTTCAAGCCGTTCAACGACACCTATGGCTATCGCCAGGGCGACCGGGCGATCATTCTGTTCAGCGAACTGCTGCAGCGCCATATTTCGGGGTCAGGCACGTTTTACGGCCATATCGGCGGCGACGATTTCTTCGCCGGTTTCCAGAATGTCGACCAGACAGATGTTGCTGCGCGCATGCTGGCGCTGAAACGTGCATTCCGCCTGGATGTCGAAAGCTTCTATGAGCCCGAACACCGGGAACGCGGCTTCATCGAAGCCCAGGACCGCTTCGGCACGACGCGGCAGTTCCCGCTGCTGCAGTGTTCCATATCGATCCTCAGCCTGCCCAAGGGCCTGACGCTGCATCCCGATACGCTCAACCACGAGATCATGGAACTGAAGCGCGCAGCCAAGCGCTCCGACGACGGCCTGGCCGTCAAATGCCTGGCTGCGTGAGGCCAAGCCACACTTCTACACTTCTCAGGGAACACGTTGCACGTTCTCACCTGACCGGCGGGACACAGCTCTGAGCGCACCTCTCATAGGGGGGCACGTTCGGGATGATGCCTTGTGCTGCTGTGTGGCTCGATCCGGGCGACCGATGGCCAGGGAAAAAGGCCCGTGCGACTACGCTGCCAATCAGTCCAGTACCAGGCCAAACCCGGCCAACAGCCGTGACACCCCCGCATCCTTCGTGCCCGAGGTGAAGACAGCCCGATCTGGCAGATGGCGGGAAGGTTCACTTGCAGCCCCCTCCCCAAGAACTCGGACCAACTGGCGGGCGATGGCTTCCGCCGGATCCAGCCAGTCGACCGGCCAGGGAGCAATCCTGCGGAAACGGTTGGCAAGAAACGGATAGTGGGTGCAGGCCAGCACGACGATATCGGTCCGCTTGCCGTCCTGTTCCAGGAAACAGTCAGAGATTTCCGGCAGAAGGTCTGCGTCGGAAACAGTGTCGCCACGCAGATGTTTTTCGGCCAGTTCCGCCAGCTTGTCCGATCCGACAAGCCGGACATGGCACTGGCTGGCAAAACTCTCGATCAGGCTTCGTGTATAGGTTCTGCGCACCGTGCCCGGCGTTGCCAGAACCGAGATCAGCCCGGAGGAGGTGCGCTCCGCCGCCGGTTTAATTGCCGGAACAGTGCCGACAAAAGGCACATCCGGGTGCGCCTCGCGCAGCGCGTCTCCAGCCAACGTGAAGGCTGTATTGCAGGCAATCACCACCGCCTTGGGGCCGTGTTCGGCAATCAGATCGTCGAAAAGGGATACGATCCGTTCTTTCAATTCCGCTTCCGGCCAGCGGCCGATGGGAAAGGCCGCATCGTCGGCGACATAAAGGAGCGGCTCATAAGGCAGCAGATATCGCGCTTCGCGCAGCACCGTGAGCCCGCCAAGACCTGAATCGAAAAAGAGTACCGGCCCCGAACCCTGCAAGATCTGCCTCTATTCTTCGCTGCCTGAACCTGATCTGTCCTTGCGCGGTCGCGTTTCCCGTTTTTCCAGCGAGGCCACGACACCGCGCAGCGCGCGCACTTCCTGGTCGGTCAACTCCGCCTTCTGGAAGATGTTGCGCAGCGTGCGCACCATATGCGGCCGCCGCTCCGGCGGACGGAAGAAGGTAGCCTTGTCGAGTGCCCCTTCCAGGTGCTCGAAGAAACGTAGCACTTCGTCCTTCTTCGCCGGTGGATGCACTTCTTCCGACAGGATAAAGGGCAATGCACCGGACGTCGCGGTCTTGCGCCATTCATAGGCACACACCAGCACTGCCTGCGCAATGTTCAGCGAGGCAAAATCCGGATCTACAGGCAGCGTGACGATCTCGTCGGCGAGAGCCACTTCCTCGTTGTTGAGACCCCAGCGCTCTCGGCCGAACAGATAACCGGTCGCGGCACCCTGTTCTCCAAGTTCGACGGATTTTTTGGCAGCTTCATCCGGCCCCCGCACAGGCTTGGGCACTTCGCGCGAGCGGGCCGTGGTGGCGAAGACGAATTGCAGATCGGCAATAGCCGCCTCGACACTGTCGAAAACCTGCACCTTGTCGATGACGTGATCCGCCCGGCTTGCCGCAGCTCTTGCCTTCTCACTCGGCCAACCGTCGCGCGGGTTGACGATCCGCAGATCCACCAGACCGAAATTCGCCATCGCCCTTGCCGCCGTGCCGATGTTCTCGCCAAGCTGCGGTTCGCAAAGGATCACCGCCGGCGGCTTGGCCGTCACGGCGCGGGCTTCGTCTCTGATGTGTGCATTTTTGCTCATGAAGCGGGGATTTAGCGGAAGCAACGTCGGATGAAAAGACCGAAAGGCCTGCACCACAGCTGCGGTCGGCCTCATTCCTCCGATAAATGCGATGATTTTTGAGGTCCGTCTGCGTTCCGTGCATCTTGGTCTTGTCAGACGCATCTCCGCCACTGCTCGGAAGGTCTCTCGTTTTCCGAGGGGAAGCCGGTTCGCCGGCACCACAACCTGGCGCTGGAAAGCGTCAAAGCCTGAGATTGAAACATGTGCGTGTGGGTGACCCAACGCTTTCCCAAGGCCGGGAAGTCCAGACATCCTGAAATCACGCGATTACCCCTACGATTAAACAACACTGCAAATATTACCCAGGCACACAAAAATCTTATTGTTAATATTTGAGATAAATTGCAGGAAAGATACAATTTCAACTTTACACACCCTCAATAAGTGCATGGGATACTGCTTTTCACGCTTCAATTAAGGTGTATTTCGTGCAGAAATCAGCAATCCTCTTCCGGACTTATTGTCCAGCGGTTTCAATGCTTTGCGTTGCCGTGCTGTTCAGTGCGGGGCTGCTTGTGACCAAGAACGCCGGTGCGGTGGGACTGCAGGCAGTGGCTGTATTTCCGCCCTGGTTTTCTGAACGACAAAGCTTCACTTCGGTAGCGCTCACCGGAGCTCCCATCGCAGCACCCGGACCTTTCGACTGGATGGTGGTTGCAATTCCGCAATCCGCGCAACAGTCGCAAAGTCTGAAATCTTCCAACGCACTCTTTCTGCTCAATGCCGAATTTGCCCGGTTGTGCGGTATCGACCAGCACAGCCCCAGACTATCGGAGGCACAACCGGTCGAATGAAACCTTCGTTTCTGAATAATTTCTGGGTCGATGTTTCGGCACTGAACGTGCAGCGGCTTCGCCAGGCTGTGAGCTGGATACTCGTCTGGTACTTCTGGCTGGCTGCAGCAATAGCCGTTATCGCATCTTATCTTACCGGCGGCTCAGTGCTTTTTGTTGCCCTTCCTCTGGCCCTGATCGGTGCCGTCACGACGGCAACTGTCATGGCCGACGCGTCGGCCTTGCGCACGCGGCTGATCGTGACCGTCGCGATCAATTCCACATGGATGTTCGGGCTCTACGTCGCCTCCGACATCCACAATGGCGAGTATATGCTTGAAGTGCATATGCTCTATTTCATCAATACGTCGATCATCATTGCCTATGTCTGCTGGCGATCGGTGCTGATGACAACTGTTGCCGCCCTTGTCCATCATTCGGTGCTGACGCTCCTCCACCCGGAACTTGTCTGGCCTTCCTCCAGTTATTCCTGGTGGCATCTGATGAACCACTACATCCTGGGAACGATCAATTGCCTGGGGGGCATCTATATTGCCGCTTCACTCAAGAGATTTCTCGACCACATGGAAAGCGCAAAGCTTGAAGCGCACCATCGCTCTATCCACGACGATCTGACCGGCCTGCTGAACCGCCGCGGACTTCGCCACGCCATCGGAAAGTTGCACCAGGACGACGGCACCCTGCCCGACATGACCCTGTTCCAGATCGACCTGGACGGTTTCAAGAACATCAACGACACAGTCGGCCATGCAGCCGGCGACAAGCTGCTTGTGCTGGTGGGGGAAAGACTGAATGCGATTGCTCCCGTCAACTCTATCATCGCTCGTATTGGCGGCGATGAATTCGTGGTGGCGTCTCCTGCGATCGGCGCAGACCAGCAAAGCGATTTTCTTGAGGGACTGAAAAGCTGGATGCAACGCCCCCATGTCGTCTCGAAAACCAAGCTTCGCGTGGGCGCCTCGGTTGGCGTAACCCATTCCAGCATAAGCGGCGGCAAGCTCGACAGCATGATGGTCGACGCGGACATAGCGCTTTACGAGGCCAAGAAGGCCGGGAAGAACAGGGCCGTGATGTTCAATCCGGGCCTGAAGAAAGATGCGCAGCATCTGATGAAAACCGCCGAAGCGGTCCTCTACGGGTTGGAGAACGACGAGTTCGAGCCTTATTTCCAGACCCAGCATGACACCCGGACAGGTGCTGTTGTCGGGATTGAAGTGCTCGCCCGCTGGAACCATCCCAAGCAGGGCATTCTGGGTCCCGCAGCTTTCCTGGACGCGGTTCAGGAAGCGGGCAAGGCGGCTGCCTTCGACAGCCACATCATGTCGAAAGCAATCGATCTTATCCTGGCCCAGGAACGCACGGGGGTCGTTTTTCCGAAGGTGAGCTTCAACGTCAGCTACCAGAGGCTGGCCGAACCCGGACTTGCCGAATACATCCAGAACCTGCCGAAGGTCCGTGCCGAAATCGCATTCGAGCTGGTCGAGTCGGTCTTCTTCGATACGCTGTCGGACGATGAAGTCGAAACCGTCAACGCCCTGCGCAAGCTCGGCATTCGAATAGAAATCGACGATTTCGGCACCGGCCACGCATCGATTATCGCGCTGACAAAGCTCAAACCCGATCTTCTGAAGATCGACCGGGCCCTGATTTCTCCACTGTCCAGCAATCCGGAGCAGTTCAAGCTGATCAAGACAATCGTCGACATGGCACACGGGCTCGGCATCGAAGCCCTTGCCGAAGGGGTCGAAACGGAAGACACGATCAACAAGCTGCGCATGCTCGGTGTAAACTACGTTCAAGGATATGCCTTCAGCAAACCAATGAACATTGTCGACCTGCAAGGCTTCCTCGTTCGCAAGTCAGCCTGACGCGGGCGGTCCTTTCCTTCAGCTAACGGATATTCCGATCCAGATCGGAAAGCTTCGGCAGATCGTCCATAACTGCCGGCCAACCTCCGCCGGAACGCCGGTCTGCCCGGTTCAAATCAGGCCATGGCCGATGCCGCTCCCTCCACTCCTGATTGCCTTTTCCAGCGGCTTTGCTAGAACACCTGCGGACTTCACACCCTTCGCCTTCCGGAGGGCTTTCAATTGATTGCGTACAATTGTATACGCATGTCGAAATTCATCGGGAGCGGTCCCGCACCACTCCTTTGACCAATGTTCGAACGCTAGGAAATGTGACTGTCATGGCCGACATTATCTACACCAAGGTCGACGAAGCACCGGAACTGGCCAGCGCCTCGTTCCTGCCGATCATCCGCTCCTTCACCAAGGCAGCCGGTTTGACCGTCGGTACCAAGGATATCTCCCTCGCAGGCCGTATCCTGGCGAACTTCCCCGAGTATCTGACGGACGCACAGAAGCAGTCCGACGATCTTGCGGTCCTCGGCGAAATGGTCAAGCAGCCGGACGCCAATGTCATCAAGCTGCCGAACATCTCGGCATCGCAGCCCCAGCTCAACGCCGCCATCAAGGAACTCCAGGCCCAGGGTTACAAGCTGCCTGAGTATCCGTCCGAGCCGAAGACGGACGAGGAAAAGACCGTCAAGGCCAAGTATGACGCGATCAAGGGTTCTGCCGTGAACCCGGTGCTGCGCGAAGGCAACTCCGACCGCCGCGCACCGAAAGCGGTCAAGGAATACGCCAAGAAGAACCCGCACCGCATGGGTGAATGGCTGCCCTCTTCCAAGACCCACGTCGCCACCATGGGTGAAAACGACTTCTTCTCCAACGAAAAGTCGGTGACCGTTTCTGCCGGATCCGCAGGCAAGGCGAAGATCGAATTCGTCGGCAAGGACGGAACTGCAACGGTTCTCAAGGGCGACTTTGCCCTGGACGAAGGCGACGTCGTCGACGGCACCTACATGAGCGCCAAGGCGCTGTTCGCGTTCCTGGAAAAGGAAATCCAGGATGCCAAGGACATGGGTATCCTGTTCTCGCTGCACATGAAGGCAACCATGATGAAGGTCTCCGACCCGATCATCTTCGGTTACTGTGTGCGGGCGTTCCTGAAGGACGTCTTCGACAAGCACGCCGCAACCTTTGCCGAGCTCGGCGTCAATCCGGACCTCGGCATCGGTGATCTGGAAGCCAAGGTCGCCACGCTGCCGGCCGACAAGGCCGCCGAGATCAATTCCGACATCAAGGCCGCTCTCGACAACGGCCCGGCCATGTACATGGTGAACTCCGACAAGGGCATCACCAACCTGCATGTCTCTTCCGACGTCATCATCGACGCCTCCATGCCGGCCCTGATCCGCGCAGGCGGCAAGGGGTGGGGCCCGGACGGCAAGGAAGGCGACGCCAAGTGCGTGATCCCGGACAGCTCCTATGCCGGCGTCTACTCCGCCGTGATCGACTTCTGCCGTGAAAACGGCGCGCTCGATCCGGCAAAGATGGGCACCGTGCCGAACGTCGGACTGATGGCCCAGAAGGCAGAGGAATACGGCTCGCATCCGCAGACCTTCAAGGCTCCGGCTGACGGCACCATCCGCATCGTCGATGCTGCCGGCAACACCCTGATCGAACATGCCGTCGAAGAAGGCGACATCTGGCGCGCATGCCGCACCAAGGACGCCCCGATCCGCGACTGGGTCAAGCTCGGCGTCACCCGCGCTCGCCTGTCCGGCATGCCGGGCGTCTTCTGGCTGGACAAGACCCGCGCTCATGATGCGGAACTGATCAAGAAGGTGGAAGCCTATCTGCCGGAACACGACACTTCCGGTCTCGACCTGCAGATCATGGCTCCGTCCGATGCGGCGAAATATTCCACCGAGCGTATCGCCCGCGGCGAAGACACGATCTCCATCACCGGCAACGTGCTGCGTGACTACCTGACCGACCTATACCCGATCCTGGAAGTCGGCACCTCGGCAAAGATGCTGTCCATCGTTCCGCTGATGAACGGTGGCGGTCTTTTCGAAACCGGCGCAGGCGGCTCCGCTCCCAAGCACGTTCAGCAGCTGATGGAAGAGAACTACCTGCGCTGGGACAGCCTGGGCGAGTTCTGTGCCCTCGGTGCATCGCTGGAACACCTGGCCAACGTCAAGGACAACGACAAGGCACAGGTTCTGGCGGACGCGCTTGACAAGGCCGTCGAGAAACTGCTCGACAACGACAAGTCTCCGTCCCGCAAGGTCGGTGGCCTGGACAACCGCGGCAGCCACTTCTACGTCGCGCTTTACTGGGCACAAGCACTGGCCGCACAGGACAAGGACGCCGAGTTGAAGGCGCATTTCGCACCGATCGCCGAAGCGCTCTCTGCCAAGGAAGATGCGATTGTTGCCGAGCTCAACGGCGTTCAGGGTTCACCCGCCGACACCGGTGGCTACTACCATGCCCCGCAGGAAAAGGTGAACGCCGTCATGCGTCCGAGCGCAACGCTCAACGCCATTATCGGTTGATTTGCAAATACACCCTTGGGTAGAAGTAGGGCGGCTCCGGCCGCCCTCTTTTTTTGCGCCAGGGAGCTTATTTCAAATGGTCCTTCAAAACGAGAACCATCAGCCGGTTGTCCGGAATGGAGCCGGGGAAGAGTTCGCGCTCTTCTCGGCAACAAACGACCCACAATCCGCCAAATGGTGGCCGGACACGAGCTTTCTGGTGCATGCGCTCAGCGATGGCGATTTTTCGACCCTGCGCGGTGCCATACAGCTCATGGACGATGAGCACGAACCAGTCTTTCTGACCGGGCCCGGCAGCGTCACGAACGAACTTTATGCCCGTCTGGAACACCTCGGCTACATGAGGACCACGGAAAAGCCCCTGCCCGAAGAGATGCAGGGGCACCTGATCGAGCGCGGGCTGACCGACTACGGCAAGGAACATATCGCCGACTTTGTAATCGCCCAGCGCATCCAGATGGAAGAGCTGGATGGCAACAGGGAAACGCTGGAAGACTTCTGCACGAAATTCGACAATCTGCGGGAGCATCACACGGGTTTCCCGCTCGAGGCGCTGCACACGTTCCGGATGTTCTTTTCCGATCCACGCTACGATTTCGATCTGGACCAGTCTTCGAACTATCTTTTCCGCCTCTACAAGATGTTCGGCATTGTGGAGATCTCCGACGAAGGTGTCGCACGCGCGAGCCGTTTCGGCTCCATGAATGTGCCGTTTCTCTTCGATCTGCTTCTGAACGAGCGTGGGGCAACAGTCAGACACTAGCCCCGAAAAGCGTTATTGCCTGGGTGCAGGAGATCCCCGGGGCTTATGACGATCGGTTGCCTTAGTTGACCTTCCCGAGCCGCAGATCCGGGTCCGGTTATTTGTTGCGCTTCGTGCGGGGAGACGATTTGAGGCTGGCAACGAAAAAGGGCGGCTCACCGAGCCGCCCGTTTTTACCGACACCGCTTATCCGCGAATGAATGCCAGAACGTCGTTGTTGAACTCCTCGGCCTGCAATTGTGCAAGACCGTGGCCACCGCCAGAATAGATCTTCAAGGTGGCATCGTCGACGATTTCCGCCGCCCGGTGGGCAGAAGCCTTGATGGGCACGATCTGGTCGTCGTCGCCATGCACGATCAGCGTCGGCACCTTGATGGCCTTCAGGTCACCGGTGTAATCGACTTCCGAGAACTCGCGGATACAGTCGTACTGACCCTTGATGCCGCCGGCCATGCCCTGCAGCCAGAAGCTTTCCTGCAGACCCTCGTTGGTGTCGACCCCATCGCGGTTGAAACCATAGAATGGCACCGTCAGGTCCCTGAAGAACTGCGACCGGTTGTAGGCGGTCCCCTGGCGAATACCGTCGAACACGTCCATCGGCGTGCCGTCCGGATTGTCTGCCGTTTTCAGCATCAGCGGCGGCACAGCACCGACGAGAACGACTTTGGCGACCCGGTCATTGCCATGCCGGCCGACATAATGGGCAACCTCGCCACCACCGGTGGAATGACCGATCAGGATCACGTTCTTCAAATCCAGATGCTCGATCAGTTCGGCCAGATCGTCCGCGTAGCGGTCCATGTTGTTGCCGTCCCAGGGCTGGCTGGAGCGGCCGTGGCCGCGGCGGTCATGGGCAATCACCCGAAAACCGTTCTGGCCGAAAAACAGCATTTGCGCGTCCCAGGCATCAGCCGACAGCGGCCAGCCGTGGGAGAAGACGATCGGCTGACCCTGCCCCCAGTCCTTGTAGAAAAGCTCTGCGCCATCGGATGTCGTGAAAGTCGTCATTTTCAGATTCTCCTGTTCAAGCAGTTGTTTTGCGGCACCGAACCTCGGCGCCATCACCAGACCGAGCCCAAGGACACCGCCGCCAATCAGCGCCTGGCGACGGTTGACCTGCGGCCCAACGATCTTGTTTCCCATCGGATGATCTCCATTTAACTCGTGCACGATTTAATCGTGTGCGATGTATATGTATCGGCAAGTTCGCTCTGTCAACGCTTGCCAAGAAAAAAAATGCTGCTTAGGAACGTTTCATGTCAGAACGCACTGAAAACAAAGGCGCCTCGAAGCCCTTGAAGAACGCCGGCCCGGACGCCTTGGGCGGAGATCTCGACGATTTTCTCTGTTTTGCCGTCTATGAGGCCAATCTGGCCTTCAATCACCTTTACCGGTCTTTGCTGGAAGAGCTCGGCCTCACCTATCCGCAGTATCTGGTGATGACCCTGCTTTGGCGCAGAAACGAGAGAACGGTCAAGGATATCGGCGACGCGCTCAGCCTGGAATACAACACGCTGACACCGATGATTAAGCGCCTGGAAGCAATGGAGCTTGTCTCCCGCGTCCGCGATCTGGAAGACCAGCGCGTCGTCAATGTCTGCCTGACAGCCAAGGGTAACGCGCTTCGGGAAAAGGCGGCTGCCGTGCCGCAATGTGTTGCCGAGGCATCCGGTCTTTCGGAACAGGCTTTCGAGGATTTGAAATCCGCCCTCGACACATTGCGGTCCAACCTGAAATCCACGGGAGACCGGACTTGAACAACCTCACAGGCAACATCACCGCCATCCTGTTTGACAAGGACGGCACCCTGCTGGATTTCGACGCGACATGGGCACCGGCCTATCGCGAAACCTCGCTCCATGCAGCCAGAGGCGACCGCGCCCTGGCCGACAGGCTCCTGGAACAGACCGGCATGGATCTGGTGACCGGAAAGTCCGCGGCCGGGTCTCTGCTTGCAGCCGGCAACTCTGCGGAAATCGCGGCTGCCTGGATTGCCTGCGGTGCTGATTTTCAGGAAGGCCCGCTGACCGCAGACCTCGACCGGGTGTTCATCGGCTGCATGCATGATGCTGCGCCCCTTACTGGCATTCCGGAAGCTGTCGAGACCTTGAGCGGAGCCGGGTTCACTTTGGGTGTTGCCAGCAGCGACAGCGAAGCGGCCATAAGGGCCTTTCTCGCCGGCACCGGGCTTGCGCCCCGTTTTGCCTTCGTCACGGGTTACGACACGGGTTTTGGCCCGAAGCCGGAACCGGGCATGGTTCGCGGCTTTGCCGAGGCAACAGGTCTTGCGGTGGACCGGATCGCCGTTGTCGGTGACAACACGCATGATCTGGAAATGGCCCGTTCGGCGGGCGCCGGACTTTGTATCGGTGTCCTGACGGGCACAAGCGCGCGCCACGACCTGGAAACCCTGGCGGATGCCGTTCTGGAGAGCGTTGCCGATCTGCCGGCCTATCTGGCCGCCAACTGATTCACATCAGGCCAGCACCGCCGCGCCTTGCCGTCGCACCTGTCCGGGCGTCTGGTTGAATTGACGCTTGAAGGCCCGGTTGAAGGCGGCTTCCGAGCTGTAGCCGATATTTTCGGCAATATCGATCAGGGGCAGATCCGTCTCCCGAATGTCGCGCCGTGCCCGTTCCATGCGCCAGTGGGTGACATAGGCCAGCGGCGTCATGCCGACGAGGTTCGTAAACCTGTCTGCAAAAACCGTCCGGGACATGCCGGCTTCCCGGGCAAGGCTCTCCACCGTCCAGGGCTTTTCCGGCGCCAGATGGATCTTGGACATGCTGCGCCCAAGCTTCGGGTTGAGCACCGCCGCCAGGCATCCGGCCCTGTCCCCCTCCCTGTCGACGAACGTTCGCACCACCTGGATGAAGATGATCTCCGTCAACCGGTGGATGATCGCCTCGGACCCCGGCTGCCCGGCGCGCACCTCGCTGGCAACAAAACGCATCACTGCTTCCAGCCAGAAGGCGTTCATCGTCTGTGTGTTGGGCAGATGAATGACCGATGGCAAGGCATCGAGCAGCGGATGGACCGAGCCTTCCTCGAATTCGAAATGGCCACAGAACAGTTTGCAGGCCAGTTCCTCGTCCGGACCGCCGTAATAGAGCGCACCTTCCCCCGTATAACCGGATTGCCGCACGACCTCGTCCACTTCGGCGGCGGGACGGCCCGGTTCATCGCTCAGGATATGAGCGGCCCCGTGCGGAATGACGGCCAGGTCACCGGTCGCAAGGCGGATCGGCTTGTCAACACCGTCCACCGCGAGCCAGCAGCCACCACGCATTGCCATGTGAAACCGCGCGACATTGCCGAAAGCCGGCACCCGCACGGCCCAGGGCGGCGAAAAACAGGTATGGAAATAGACGGATCCCCGTAGCTTCAAGGCATCCAGGATCTGGGTCAGGGCGTCATGTTTCATGAAAGGCCGGTTCCGGTTGAAGTCTCATTCCCGCATTTTTGCCTCAACACCGCAAAGCGCAAGGCTCCCGGACGATCGGTCAATTTTCAGGGACTTTCGTGCATGGATAGAACCGAAGTCGACCAACATCTTTGGGCTCGTGGGCAATCCGCCCGCAGGAAACCAACCTGGAGCACCTGAAAGATGTCTGTTCGCTTCGTCACCAAGACCATGCACGCCTATCTCGATTATCCCGTCGCGATCGGCCTTATTGCCCTGCCCGTCTTCCTTGATCTCGGCCAATCCAACCCGATCGCCTTCTGGCTATCCTTCCTGACAGGCTTTGCGGCCCTGGCCCTGACGATCCTGACGGATCACCAGACCGGCATCATCCGCATTCTGCCCTATTCGGTTCATTTGGCGGTCGATTTTGCCGTCGGCATCGTGTTCCTGGCAGCTCCCTTCGCACTCGGCTTCACCGGCCTCGACTTCGCCTATTACCTGATCAACGCCATTGCCGTTCTGACAGTGGTCAGCCTTGCCAAACCGCAGGAAACGGTTGCTCAGGCCGCTTGACAGCCCCCGTCAACGCACAATGACACCGGCCCTCACGCCGGTGTCTTTTTTTGAGCTGCAATCCGGACGATCTGCAAATCCTCGGGAACTTGCGAACATGGAGACGCCTGAGCTTCGGACGCAAGGTAGAGACACCGGAGCAAATCCGGTCTTCAACCTTCAAACCCTTTCAGGAGTAGAACATGTCCTTGATGAAATCCGCCATTGCCGCCACGCTGCTGTCTCTTGCCGCTCTCTCTGCCCCGGCAATGGCCGCGGACGAATACAACACCTCCAGTGGCCTGACGGCCGCCGGCAGCCCGCTCGGTCTTCATGGTGTCGATCCCGTGGCCTTTGTCAGCCTGGGCAACCGGATTGACGGAACCGCGCAATATACGGCCGTCCACGACGGTGTTGCCTATTACTTCGCATCCCAGGAAGCCATGGATGCCTTCACCGCGCATCCGGATCAGTACCTGCCGCAAAACGGCGGCTTCTGCACCTTCGGTGTTTCAGTCGGCAAGAAGTTCGACGGCGATCCGCAGTTCGCGGCTGTTGTAGACGGCAAGCTTTATCTGTTCCTGAACGAGGCCATCTTCCGCGAGTTCCAGAAAGACCAGTCCGGCACGATCGCCAAGGCGGAAGCCAACTGGAAGAAGATCCGCTCCACCGAGGCAACGAAGCTCTGATTGTTCGTTGTCAAGGCGTCGGAACGACAAACAATAAGGGCGGCCCCAGGGCCGCCCTTCGTGACTTGATTTCGGCAAAAGCCCGAAGACTTAAGCCGCGTTGTGCAGCCGATTTTCGAAAGCAAGGTTCCGGGTCAGCGGTGCCAGTGTCTTGGCAGCGGCCAGAACAGCCAGATCAGCCAGCGGCTCGCCCAGGATCACCAGCATGTAGGCAAAGCCGAAGGAACCGACGGAAGCCATGTTCTCGGCACCGAAGCCCTGGCCGTAGAATGCCCAGAAAGCAACCCAGCCAACGATACCGGCCTGGAACGTGGTGGAAAGAGCCAGTGCCTGAACGTAGGAAACGTCAACATAGGCGGTCTTTTCCGGAATGATGCGGTTTGCCAGCATGCTGACAGCCCACAGCGGCACGAGCAGCGTGGTGACGTTGATGCCGTACTGCGGCAGGTCGAAAGGAGCAACCAGCGTCCCCTGGAGCAGAAGGCCTGCAGCAAGGCCGATTGCTGCCGGACCAGCGCCGAACATCAGGAACAGGGTGGAGCCCAGGATAAAGTGCACTTCGGAAACACCGACCGGGTAATGCGGCAGGATTTCGAAGAAGCAGAATACGGCAACCGTTGTGATGACGGAGCGGACGGCAAGGCTGAGAACGCCGCTTTTGCGGATCGTGTCGAGAGCCATTTTGCCCAGAAGGCCGAAGGAAGCAGCCGCGGTACCGTAGCTGAGTACGATTTTGGCACCGTCGACGATGCCCGGTTCGATATGCATGTCATTTCTCCTTTGCGCACCCTCCGTGCGCGAGCAGATGGTGTGAACCGGCCCCGATGGGACCGCTGGATGGCAGGTTTCCTGGCTCGCGAGTCTCTGCGCTGCCCGCCTTCCCGGATCGCTCCAGTGGCTTGAAGGGCTTTGCTCGTCGCATACAGTTGCGGGGGCAGCCACGGTATTGGTCCCTGTTGGGTACGCCTCACCGTGTTCCCATTTCATCCGCCCTTACGCTTGTTCGGGCGAAACCATCGCATCGTCTAGATTTGCAAGGATTGGCGATATTCTGCAAGCGAATTTTCGCCATATTCGGTCTGAATACGACATTGCACCGAAATTTTGCCGCCTGAAGATCCCCTTCCAAATCAACCGGATCAGCATCACCTACAAGCTTCAGATCTCAAAAAACTTCTTCAGGAAATTGCGTCAGCCACCTGAAAAATCTGACCTTTGAAGCATCCAATCAAAGATGAAAATCAAAACCTTTGTTTATTAAACTTTTCTGTATTTAGGGTAATTGTGATTTTTACTTGCAGAAACCCTAACGAAAGATAACTTCACTCGCATACAAAGCACATCATGAGAGTTTGCAATGCCCTTTACCAAATTGGGAACGCTTATCGCTGGTGTCGTCTTTTTCCTTGGCTGCATTCAGCTGGCACTTCTTGCCGGCGTAACTCTTGGTGCAGTCACTGAACCAAGACCGGGTTTTTTCCTTGGCAATTTGACACGCGAACAGGCGCTGGACAGCGGACTATTGAAGATCATGGCCGCCGTGGCATTCGGCGTGATCACCGAGATCAGCCGCTCGGTTGAAAAGAAGTAGACCACAACCAAAGACTTGCCGCAGGCGGTGACCTGTGAAAGTCTTCGGCCATGTTGAAATCGATTCCCCTGACCGCTCTCGCGGTATCTCTCCTTGCTGCCACCGTCACTCCTGGCTGGGCGGCACCTGACAAGCTGTTCGGCGCCATCAACGAACGTCTGTCGTTCATGCAGTCGGTTGCAGCCTGGAAAGCGGATAACGACAAACCTGTCGAGGATCTGCCGAGGGAAAAGGTGGTGCTGGATGCTGCCCGCGAAAAGGCAGTCGAAAACGGCCTGTCGGCTGACAATGTCACCTTGTTTTTCCAGGCGCAGATAGATGCGGCCAAGGACATTCAAACCTGCTGGATCGAACGCTGGGAGAGCGGCGAAGCTCGTCCGCAGAACGTACCCGACCTGATCAAGGATGTCCGTCCGGAGCTGTTGCGCCTCGGCAACGAGATCCTGACGCTACTCGCAGAAAGCCCCGTCGAGGCCTCTGACCAGCAGGCCTTCACGGAGGCGCTGACCGTGGAATGCCTGTCCGACGGATCAAAGAGCGCTCTGTTTGAAGGTCTGGTCGACGTACACGACTAGACACATACGGCCATCAGGACATCCCTCATCGGAGTTCAGGAGGCTGCCTGCCTCCAGGGCTCGGCCACAGTCGCCACTTCTTCTCGCTTCATGACCATTCGCGAGAACTCGCTAAACGGCACCGCCGGGCTCCACAAGTAGCCCTGGCCGAGCGTCCCGCCCCACAGATTGATGTAATCCATCTGCAACTGGGTCTCGACCCCTTCGGAAACTGTGTTGAGATTGAGCTGCCTCGCCAGCATCAGGATCAGCTCGACGATGGTCCGTCGATCCTCACAATTGGCAATGTCCATGATGAAGGACCGGTCGATCTTCAGCGTGTCGAACGGCATGCTCGCGAGACTGTGCAGCGAGGAATAGCCTGTGCCGAAGTCGTCGATTGCAAATTTGACCCCTTCTTTCTTGATCGGAAGGATCTGATCGAGAAGGTTCTGCGAATAGTCGACAAGGCTCGATTCCGTCACTTCCAGTTCCAACTTCTCCGTCGAGAACCCGCTCTCGCCAATGATCCCGAGCATTCTGCCGGTAAATCCCTTCGCCTGCAGCTGCGCCGGCGCAACGTTCACGGCGACAGATACATCGACGTTCTGCCGGTGCAGGGATTTCATGTCGGAGAGCGCGGATGCCAGCACGAATTCTCCGATCGGAACGATCAGACCGCATTCTTCTGCCACGGGAATGAACTTGTAGGGCGGTACGGACCCGAGTTCGGCATCGTTCCAGCGCAGCAGCGCTTCCGACCCGACAATCTTGCCGGACGAAATGTCGACCTTCGGCTGGTAGTGAACGGATAGCGTGCGGTCTCTCAGCGCGCTTTGCAGCCTGTGCCGGATCTGTTCGCGCTCGGTCATCCGTTCGCGAATGATATCGTTGTAGGCGATCGACTGACCCCTGCCGGCACCCTTTGCTTCATACATGGCCATGTTGGCGTTTCGTAGAACTTCCTCGGCCGTTGTACCGTGCTCCGGGTATCTCGCGATCCCCGCGCTGACGGTCAGCGAAAGGGAAAGCCGGCCAATTCTGTAGGCCCCGCCCAGCCGCTCGACCATCGTTCTGGACAACTTGGCAAGCGTCTGCAGATCATCGACGCCGGGTAACAGTACGACGAATTCGTCACCGGAAAACCGGGCAACGCAGGGGGGTTTTGACGTCAGTGGCTTGGCCAGCTCGTCGACCAGGACGGCCAACCGGTTGCCGACCAGCCGCAACAGCTTGTCGCCTACGGCATGTCCGTGCATGTCGTTGATCAGTTTGAAGCGGTCCAGTCCGATGTAAAGAACACTGCCAGTTTCCTTGGGGCGCAGATCGATCAGCGTCATGGCGACATTGTCCAGCTTGGCCCTGTTGGGCAAACCGGTAATGCGATCGGTGTAGGCGAGTTCCTCGATCCGCAGAATATTCTCGCGCAGCTTGACCATCATTCCGCGGAACGCGGTTTGCAGGTCACCCACCTCGCCTGGTGCATCAGTTTCCAGATTG
>MRWG01000503.1_pt1 | contig 42859 bp, 27 predicted proteins | sample 1013341 | NCBI WGS metagenome assembly MRWG01 (sample SAMN06117577, study PRJNA244670) | biofilm metagenome | biome: Water; feature: Cathode Biofilm; material: Biofilm; isolation source: microbial consortium enriched at the cathode of a solar microbial fuel cell | place: USA: District of Columbia ... | reverse complement strand
ACACAGCCATCTCGATGGCGTTAATCCCGAGGCGTTCGAAGCCGCCTCAAAATGAGGGTGCGAAATGTCTGCATTCCGGGGCAAGTCCAGAAGTCTGCCACACAAGAGCACGATAGTGCGGACGCTCATCAAAGCACGGCGGAAGTGGCGATGATCGCGGCAATAGAAGCGCAGAAGAAAAGCGACCCGCTTGTCGGGGCAAAAATTGCCGGGAAAGAAATCGTCAGCCGTCTCATAAACGGAATGAAGAACGAAAAGGGGGTACATGTCGAATCCCTCCTTTGCGCACTCGGAGCACTTGCCGGCTACTCGTGCCAGGCAAACCTCCGAGCTCAGGCGATCGCGCGAGGACTGGATCCGAACGCTCCCTTCCAGGTGGTAAAAACCAACGATGGCGAAGAGTACTACTTCGGAGACCCTCTCAACGAGGCGCTAGCGGAAGGAAAACTGTCTGTTTGGAGCCTCGCCGCCGCTGCCGCTCAAGATGCGGGAGCGAAATCGCTCCCTGATCTGAATGAAATCTTTCAGCATACCGCCTCGGTCCTGGGCTCCGATCAGTTCGGCTTGCCCCGATTTCCATCCGGGCACAACGCTGGAGACCTTCCAGCTAACTACTTAACGATCCTCTGGCCGGTTATTCATCCTGTCGTTCAGAAATTGGCTGGAGAGCCGATTCTTTGGCCAGTTGCATATGGGCTGGCGGTTCAGGAGGTCATAACGACAGGAAAGACGGCGATTGCCCCGGAGCTGGCTGTGACACTTGTGATGGAGGCAGCCATACCCATGTCAAAGGTACGGCTTACTTCCTCCTGACAAGCGACGGTGATTCGAAGTCAAACGCTCAAGCGTAATGCTTGTTCCAGGCTGTTCCGTTTTTGACCATCGCATTGAGCATCACGATCGGCGAAGTCCGGGGACACTGTTGATCTAGTGACCTGCCCGCCACGCTCGCCGCCACTGTCGCCTACTCAGCACTGGCGCATCAACTAACGCTTTTCCATTTCGTAAGCAGGCTTCATTACCTCGATTAAGTCACCACCATACGCCGTACCAGCTGCCCGACCGCAATAATGCTCACCTCACCGAGTATCACGATTCCGCAAACGCTGGCCCATTAATGTGGGATGTCCCCATTTCTTCGCGTTCGACGGCGCATCATCATCACGGCCGGCACGGCGATCAGCAGCAGTGGTGCGGGTAGCGGCACCGGCGCGTTGATCGACCCGCCGGACGAGTACAGGACACCGTCGCCAGCCAGCAAGGCCGACCATGTGCCCACCTGCGGCCCCACCTGCGGCCCCACCTGCGCCGGCGCCACGCCCCCTGGCGACGGCGGGGGATGCAGGATCACAAGATGCAACAACTCGATCATCGTCGCAGTCGTCGGGTCGCTGCCGACGGAGATGAACAGGGGACCGCCCGAACCGAGCTCGAAGTAACCGGTTGTCTCGAGCATCAGGAACGGATTTGCACCGGGATTCGCGAACGGCCAGTTTTCAATGTTGTACCAGGTATCCGCGTTCGCATCGAAGCCGGACACCCCCGCCAGGGATCCGGCATCGACATTCGTATCGATCGGAAAGCCCATGAAATCCATCTGGGCCACCGGCGCCAGAATCGCCAGCTCAATGGCGAGGGAGCCGAGTTCCGGGCCCTTGTGGACATCGACGACATACTCGAGGAAATCCGCGCCCGCGCCGACCGGTGTGAACGTGATGAACGGATCGCCGGGCCCCACGGTTAACGGCGGGTCGGGATCACCGGCCGTGCTGCCGTAGTTCTCGCGCCACAGCGCGTAGTCGCGTGAGTCAACCGTGCCGGGGGTGTCGTCGTTGGGCAACGTTACCATCGCGCCGAAATTATCGCGCCAGATAGTAAAGTCGGCGGCATTAACCAACCCGTCGTCATTAAAATCACCGGGCAGGCCGCTCGCGGACATCGCGCTCGAGACCGGGAACAAGACGCACAGGACGATAAGGATCAAACTTCGCAGTTCAGGTCGCATACACAGGCCTCCTTTGAATCAGGTGGGCACCGCAAAGACCAACAGCGCACCGTACGGTGACGGTCGCTGTAACCGGGGGATTTCCTCAGTATAGACGCGAAAACGTGTCATCGCCGGTGGCGCCCGGTTTCGGGGATCGCTTGCTTGTCTCATCCAGCGACTGGGCGCCGATCCGGCCTGCGAGTGAATTCCCTGGCGAGATGAGTCGTTGCGTGATTAACGGCGGGCTCACGGGCCGGGACAGTTGCCAATCGTTGCCACCCGCGGTGCTACGGGATATTGCGCTGCAGTAGTTCGTTTCGTCGCGCCAGCGCACGCGATCCGCGGGATCTCATCAATTGCAGCTTTCTGCAGATGATAAATGCTGCTATGTTCGGCCACGCAAACATTTTCCGGTTGAGGTGATATGCGGGTTTTACGCGGCACGACGGCACGGGTCTGGCTGTGCGCGGCATTTCGCTGAACCTGGCTTAGGGAGAATGGAGTCGGACCAGGGCCGTGAAAACGAACTATCTCCTCATCGACTACGAAAACGTCCAGCCAAAGAACCTGGCGGCGCTGAATGGAACGAAGTTCAAAGTCATGGTGTTCCTCGGCGCGAACCAGACTAAAGTCCCGGTGGAGTTTGCCAAGGCGCTGCAGGCTTTAGGCACCGACGCGGAATACATCCAGATTTCCGGGAACGGGAATAACGCACTGGATTTTCATATCGCGTTCACGATGGGCGAGTTGTCGAAAGCGGATCCGAACGCCTACTTTCACATCATTTCAAAAGATACGGGCTTCGATCCGCTGATCGAGCATGCGAGGACCCGGAAGATTCACATCCAGCGATCGAAAGATATCTCGGAGATTCCGGTGCTTCGGCTGTCGAATGCAAAGACGGCACCCGAGAAGCTCGACGCGATCATTCAGAATCTCAGCGGCCGCGGCAGTTCGCGGCCGCGAAAATTAAAGACCCTGAAGAACACGATTAACTCGCTGTTCCTGAAGTCGCTCGAGGAATCCGAGTTGACGAGCCTCGTGCAGGCGTTACGTAAAGGCGGCCACATCGTTATCGAGGGAGAACATGTCAGCTATAAATTGCCGGCGTCGCCCTGACACCGTGCTGCCGCGAAGCGATTACGGCACGCTGTAACGGGCGGTCTGGCGCACTGTTATGCAGATCGAAACTTATGCCACGAACGACACCGATGTTCTACATCTCCACAGCACTGCAACGAACTACCGGGCAAAACGTTAAACGCATGCAACTCACCCGCGGAAACTCCCCGCGCTCAGTGTCAGCCTTAACGTCGATAAACGAACGCCGCACGCGAATGATGAAACACGTGAAATTCCCGATGGCGGCAGCAGCGCTCATATGAGCCGCCGAGCCTGACGCTATCAGCAATCAGCGGTAATCACGCATGTTCGCTGTCGCCTGGATGGTCGGGACGTTCATCTCGTTTTGTGCGATGGCGGTGGCTGCACGCGAGTTAAGCGGTGACGTCAGCGTGTTCCAGATGCTGTTTTTTCGCAGTGCGATCGGCCTGCTGTGTATCGCGGCGATCCTCGCGCTGACAAAGCAACGTGCAGGCATTCACCCGAACCGGGTGGGCTTGCATGGTTTGCGCAACGTGTTTCATTTCGCCGGGCAATATGGCTGGTTTCTCGGCATCGGCTTGTTGCCGCTCGCCGAAGTGTTCGCCCTCGAGTTCACGGTTCCGATGTGGACGCTGCTGGTTGCCGCGGTGGCGCTGAAGGAACGAATTACGGCGCGCAAGTTGATGGCGGTTGTGCTGGGTCTTGGTGGCGTTATGGTGATCGCGCAACCGGGTTACGCGATCCTCGATCCGGCGGCATTCATCGTGCTCGCTGCCGCGGTCTGCTACGCGGTCGCGCACACGTGTACGAAATCACTGAGCCGGACGGAACCGGCGATCTCGATCCTGTTCTATATGTGCGTGATCCAGCTACCGATCGCGCTCGTGCTGTCGATTCCCGGCTGGCAGTGGCCGGTTGGCAGGGAATGGCTGTGGCTCGCGGTAATCGGGATTACGGCGTTGACCGCGCACTATTGCATGGCGAAGGCGATGCTTTATGCCGACGTGACGACGGTGGTGACGCTCGATTTTTTCCGCTTGCCGCTGATCGCGATCGTCGGCGTGTTGCTGTACCACGAGCCATTCGAAATCTCCCTGCTGATTGGCGGCTTGCTCATGTTGTCCGGCAACCTGATCAGTCTTGGCCGGACCGCGCGCGGGTAATGCTCGAGCCGCCCGCGACGGACAGGGGTCAGGTCTTGAGTTTTGACACAGGCGTTTCCGCGGAAACGTTTCGCTGGAATTATGATTCCCGGCAATTCAACGGACCGGGGGCCAGGCCTTGAGTTTTGACAGCCGAAGCACAAAAGACGAGACCTGTTCCCGCAGCAAACGTTTCCGCGGAAACGCGCCGCTGGAATTTTTGCTGCCGGCAATTTGCCGCCCGCGACGGACGGGGGTCAGGTCTTGAGTTTTGACACGGCACCCGGTGGCTGTGACAAACGCGCCTGGGCCGAGCCCGCGAAGTCCCGTGGTGTTCAGGCGTTTCCGCGGAAACGCGCCGCTGATATATCGTTTCCAACGGACTGGGGTCAGGTCTTGAGTTTTGACACAGGCGTTTCCGCGGAAACGTTTCGCTGGGATTATGATTCCCGGCAATTCAACGGGCCGGGGCCCAAGTCTTGAGTTTTGACAGCCGAAGCGCAAAAGACGAGACCTGTTCCCGCAGCACACGTTTCCGCGGAAACGCGCCGCTGAAATTTCGTTGCTGACATTTTGCCGTTCGCTGCCCGGGTGGAAGCGCCCCCGGGCCGCCGATCGCACAACGCGGGAAGCATGTGGGTCAGGCCCTGGCTGGTGACACTTTGAGAGTGAACGACGAGTCGTGCCCGCCCCGTCGCTTTCGCTCGTAGTTCTACGGCAAATGGCAAGGCCTGCCCCCGTCGCCTGCTCTCCGTAACCGGATGCGGCTTCGCGGATTTATATCGCCGGGATTGCCGGTTACAATTGCGCACGTTTTTTGCCGGCAGCGGCAGTGCTGCCGTTGCGGGACGTTACGAACACCCCACCACCGAGGCTGTCACGCCTCGGTTTTTGGCTCCCCGACCGATTTTGTCGCTGGCGACATGATCTACGGCCAGGATCGGCTCGAATGCGTCGAGCCCGCTGCAGCCATGCGGTGTTGAGCACACAATACACAGAGACTCTTCAGATGAGTGATTTACCAAATTGTCCGGCTTGCGACTCAAGCTTTACTTATGAAGATGCCGGCATGCTGGTGTGTCCCGAATGCGCGCATGAATGGCGCGCGGGCGAGGCGGACCCGAGCGACGGCGGGCTGGTCGTCAAGGATTCGAACAGCAATGTTCTTGTTGATGGTGACACGGTCTCGGTGATCAAGGATCTGAAGGTCAAGGGCACGTCCCAGGTCGTCAAGGTGGGCACGAAGGTGAAGAACATCCGGCTCGTCGACGGGGATCACAATATCGACTGCAAAATAAGCGGTATCGGGCCAATGAAGCTGAAATCCGAATTCGTCAGGAAACTGTAAGCACCGCGGGTTCCGGTTTAGCGGTGTGACGGGCAGGACATCGGTTTCGCCCGATCTCGCGTCAGCCGATTCGCGGTGACGGTTGCCGGTTTTGCACCGGAACCGACTGCCCGAAGATCTGTCTCACTCTCGTCGCGACGAAGCGCAAGCGCTGAGCCCGCCTGCGGCATTCAGCGACGGACACAACGGCGGTTCGGCTCGGCACGGATCAACAAATGCCGCCGGACCGTCGCGGATCCCGTGGATCGCGTTCACCGATCCGGAGCGCCGCTTAAACGGCCCTTCACGCACGGGATTTCATCGACGCCCTGTTGCGACACGCGGCTCGGCGTGTAAAGTAGTCCTGACTGACGAACCCGGGCGGTAACAACCCAGGCTGCATGTCGTGCAGGCTGCCGGCCGCAAGCGTGATTACGCGTCGCGTGCCGACTTTTTTCCGGCGCTACGGCCGCGCTGAATGCATTCGTCGCGTCAGTTACAGCAGCATTCGGCAATCCTGGAATTGACCGCACGCGCGGCGCATCGCCGGGCGAGCGCGATGCGATTCGCGCAACGGATTGCCATCGACGGCGACGATACCGGGCATCGGGCGGTAGTGAACTTGCCGCCGATCAACGACTCAATCACGAATCAGCCGGCGCCGGGATGCGCCGGCACGATCAAACCTCTCTACAGCGAACGAAACCCATGATGGAGCATCTCGCACAAATTCTGCTGCTGCTGGGCGTGGCGATTGCCGTCGTGGTCACGTTTCAGCGCAACCACATCCCCACGAGCCTCGGGTATTTGCTCGTCGGCGTGATTCTCGGGCCGTATACGTTCGGACCGAAAGTTTCCATACCGTCGTTCGACACGTTCGCCGAGTTTGGTGTCGTGTTCCTGCTGTTTACGATTGGACTCAACTTCTCGCTGCCGCAGATCAACGCGTTGCGACACCAGGTGCTCGGGCTTGGCACGGGCCAGGTGACGTTGACAACCCTCGTCGTCAGCCTCGTCTTGTGGCTGGCCGGACTGCCGGGTGCCGTCGCGTTCGTGTTCGGCGCCGTGTTCGCGCAATCGTCCACCACGATCATTGCCAGTCTGTTGACCGAGCAAGGCGAGGACAACACGCAGCACGGACGCCTCGGGCTCGCGATGTCCGTGTTTCAGGATGTGACGGCCGTGCCGTTTCTCGTCATCATCCCGGTGCTGACCACCTCGGTCGCCGCGGACGTGCTGGCCACGGCGCTCGGCTGGGCGCTCGCGAAAGCCGTGTTCGCGTTTGCCCTCGTGTTCTTTGTCGGGCGCTGGTTGCTGCGCCCGTTGTTCCATCTCGTGGCCGAACACCGGTCGCTCGAAGTGTTCACGCTCGCGGTGCTGCTCGTCGCCCTGCTCGCCGCGTGGACGACGAACAGCTTCGGTTTGTCGCTCGCGTTCGGCGGTTTTCTGGCCGGCATGATGCTCGGCGAAACGGAGTTTCGCCACCAGGTGGAATCCACCGTGCGACCGTTCCGCGACGTGCTGCTCGGCCTGTTTTTCATCGGCATCGGCATGCGTTTCGATCCGGCCGCAATCCCGCCGATCTGGCACTGGACCGTACTCGGCGCGGCACTCATTCTCGCGAGCAAGCTGCTGATCGTGGCCGGACTCGTGCGCCGCATGGGGGTTGATGCGCACGTCGCCTGGCGTACCGGCCTGTTGCTCAGCGTGGGCGGGGAATTCGGCCTTGCGCTCGTTGCCATCGCGCTCGACTCCAGCGTTATCGACTCGCAACTCGGCCAGATCGCGATCACCTCGGTGCTGCTCGCGATGATCGCGGGCGCCGTGCTGATCCGGTTCAATCGGCACATCGCGTCGTGGGTCGCGAGCACTCCCGCGCCGGAACCTGCCGCCAGCCCGGAAGTACCGGACACCTCGGAAAGACACGTCGTGATCGGCGGCTATGGCCGCGTCGGGCACGTGATCGCCGTGCTGCTGCAGTCAGGCGGTATTCCGTTCACCGCGTTCGACACGAATCCAAAACGGGTGGCGCAGGGCAAGGCGGATGGCCACCCGGTAGCGTTCGGCGACATCTCCGATGCCGAACTGTTGTCGACGATCCGCGCGGATCGCGCTGCGCTCGTCGTGATCACGGTCGACGACTTCAACGCGGCGTTGCGCGCGATTTCCAACCTGCGCCGGACGTGCCCGCAAGTGCCGGTGATCGCGCGTGCGCGCGACCTCGAAATGAGCAAGCGTCTGCTCGACGCCGGCGCGATTCACGCCTACCCGGAAACGATCGAAGCGAGCCTCCGGCTCGGCGCGACGGCCCTGCAGATCCTGCAGGTGGCGCCGACGGAAATCGAACAGGTCGTACAGGACGTGAGAGACTGGGACTACAAGCCGGTGCTCGAAGACGAGGTTCGCAAGTAGCAGGCGGTCGCGCCGGCAGGCGCGCGCGAACTGGCGCGCAGAGGAATACGCATGCCGATCAACTGAACCGCACGCTCGCGGCGCTGAGCGGACTTCGCTCACCGGCCGCGCGCTGATTCGTTTCTCGCGGAGAATTCGACCCCATGGCTGCACTGCCGAATCCCGTCGTCACGACGGACCTGCCCGCTTCGAGTCGGCTGCACGCGCGGATCGGGCCACACGATTTCCTCGACTGCTATGCGGTCGCCTCGTCGCTTGCGCCCCGGCGCGCGGCGGAAATCATCGTCGAGTTCCCGGCCTGGGTGCGCGGTCTGTTCAGGTTGCGCCGCGTGCTCACGGCGCCGTTCGGTCTGTCGAACGACGGGCCGCCCGCCGCGGATAAGATCGGCCTGTTCCCGGTTGAATCCGAAGACAGCCACGAACTGATCGCGGGCTTCGACGATAAACATCTCGAGTTCCGGATTGCAGTCATGTCCGCTGATGGCCGGGTTGCGTTCGCAACCTGGGTGCATACGCATAACCTCGGTGGCCGGCTGTATCTCCGCGCGATCCTGCCGTTTCATCGGCTGGTCGTGCGCAACGCGCTGACGCGGGTGGCCGCCGCGACGCCGTGATGCGCACGGCCGGCACGCCGGTTACGGGCACGCATCGCACGTGATCCGCGCGGATCACGTCGCGTAGAAAATCCCCGGCTTGCGCGCTCGCCACGGGTGCGCGCTTTCGAGTTGGGCGGCGAGCCGGATCAGGGTCGCTTCGTCGTTCAGCTTCGCGGCGAATTGCATGCCGAGCGGCAAACCGTCCGGCGACCACTGCAGCGGCAGGGAAATCGCCGGCTGACCGGTCGTGTTGTACAGCGGCGTGAACGGCACCCAGTTGAATACCTGTCGGGTCCACTCACGCGCATCCACTCCGATCGCGTTCTGGTCCAGCGTGCCGAGTTGCAGCGGCGGCTGGGCGAGCGTCGGGGTGAGCAGCACGTCGAATTGCTCGAACATGGCGCCCGTTTGCCGGCACACCACGTTGAAGTTCGCGAGCGCGTTCTGCATGTCCGTTGCACTGAGGCTCCGCCCGTGGCGATACAGCTCCCAGGTAACGCGTTCGAGATTCTCGAGCGACGGCGTTCGCTTCAGCGCGTTCGCCACGCCGTCGATCGACCATGCGACATACGAACTCCACAGCACGACGAGTTGCTCGAAATAGTGTTGCCAGTCGGTCTCGAACGCTACGGGTACAAGCTCATGACCGAGCGTTTCCAGCAGGCTCACCGTGTTCGTGAGCGCATCGCTGACGTGCGCATGGATGGCGCAGCCGTTGATCGGGGTGCCGGTGAAGCCGATCCGCAGGCGACCCGGTGGCCGGGTGCACTCGTCGAGATACGGCCGCGCGGGTGGCGCGATGATATTCGGCGGGCCGATATCGGGGCCCTGCACCGCATCGAGCAGCGCTGCCGTGTCGCGAACCGAGCGCGTGACCCCAAGCTCAACCGCATACCCGTGCAACCAGTCACCGAAACCGGGGCCGGTGGGCACGCGGCCGCGCGTGGGTTTCAGGCCGACGAGACCACAGCACGAGGCCGGCACCCGGATCGAGCCGCCGGCGTCATTCGCGTGCGCCAGCGGCAGTACACCGGCCGCCACCATTGCGGCCGATCCGCCGCTGGAGCCGCCGGGGGTGCGTTCCGGATCCCACGGATTGCGCGTCGGGCCGTAGAACACGGATTCCGTCGTCGGGTTGAAACCGAATTCCGGGGTCGCACTCATGCCCGTGGTGACGAGGCCGGCGGCGCGGAAACGTCGCATCAACTCGGAATCCGCCACCGCGACGAGATCTTCGGTCAGTTTACTGCCGCAACGCGACGGCGCGCCCTGGCACTGGATCCCGAGTTCCTTGAGGACGAACGGCACCCCGGTAAACGGACCGTCCGCGAGCCCGGCGGCAATCTCCGCGCGAGCGCGATCGTCGAGCCGCGCGGTTACGCCATTGAGCTTCGGGTTCATGGCTTCGATGCCGGCGAGTGCGTTCTCGAGCAGTTCGCCGGCGGTCACCTCACCGTTGCGCACGAGCTCCGCGAGACCCAATCCATCGTAATTTGAATAGCCACTGATATCCGGCATCGTAGTCTCCCCTCCTTTGCGGTTTCCGCTCAACGTCACCGTTGACGTCCTGTTCGCGTGCCGCGCAACAGTACCACTTTGCCGCAGCGATCGGGCGGCGCTTTTTCGTGCGTGCGCTTGCCCGCAGTCTTCGCCGAATTCCGCGCCGGCGATCGCGGCACGCTGCAGCGCGCCGCCGGCACCCCGTGCACGGCCGCGACATTTTTGCTTCACGCACACGTGCGGTAAGCTCGCGTGTGTGCCGACGTGTATCCTGTCCCGAATAATGACGTTTCCCGCCAACCCCGACGCCGATGCCGGCGACGGACACGGCTTGCCGGCCGTGCATGCCGCGAGCGGCACGGGTTCGTCACCGGCCGGCGCGCCGCGAATACGCCGCCTGTCGTGCGCGGTTACGCGATGAGGGTGAGCTTGTTTTGAAGCGGGTCGTCGTGTTCGGAAATTCGGGGTCCGGAAAAACCACTTATGCGCATGAGCAGTGCGCAAGATTCGACTGCGCGTGCCTGGATCTCGACACCGTCGCCTGGGAGCCCGCACGGGAACCGCCCACCCGGCGGCCGCTGGCCGCGAGCCGGACGGAGATCCTCGCATTCGTCAACGCGACGGCTGACTGGATCGTGGAAGGTTGTTATGCGGATCTGCTCGCGGTGGCGCTGCCGCATGCGACGGAGATCGTCTTTCTGAATCCGGGTACCGATGCCTGCGTCGAAAACGCACGCAACCGCCCATGGGAGCCGCACAAGTACAGCAGCCCCGCAGCACAGGACAGGAATTTACACATGCTGATCGACTGGATCCGGGCCTATGAGCAGCGCACGGATGAATTTTCCTGCAGCGCTCACCGCCGCCTGTTCGACAATTTTGCCGGGCCGAAGCTCGAGTTGCGGTCGAACGAGCGCAGCAGCCGATGATGGTCCTCGTACTCGGCGCGAGCGGCGCCACCGGACGCCGGCTCGTACACGAATTACTGGCCCGCGGGGTGTGCGTCCGGATCGTGATCCGGGCCGGCAGCGAGTTTCCCGACGCGATGATCCGGCACGACAATCTGACCCTCCTGCGCGCCGACTTTCTCGACCTCACGGACGACGAAATCGCGCAGCTCGTCGATGGTTGCAGCGCCGTCGCTTCGTGCCTCGGACACACGCTTTCGCTGAAAGGGATCTACGGACATCCGCGCCGGCTCGTGACCGAGGCCGTGCGGCGCGTGTATCGCGCGGTTGAACGCAACGCCGCGGAGACGCCGATCCGGTTCGTGCTCATGAATTCCACCGGCAACAGCAACCGCGATATTCCCGAGCGGGTTTCGTTCGCGCAGGACTGCGTGATCCGCTTGTTGCGGCTCTTGCTGCCACCGCATGTCGATAACGAGCAGGCGGCGGATTTCCTGCGCACGCAGGTCGGGCCGGCGGATCGCCGGTTCGAATGGTCCGTCGTGCGGCCCGATGCGTTGACGGATCACGATCAGGTAACGGACTATCGGGTTTTCCCGTCACCGGTGAGGAGTGCCATCTTCGACTCGGGCACGACGAGCCGCATCAACGTGGGACATTTCATGGCCGAATTGATCACGAATGACGCCACCTGGAACGCCTGGCGGGGCCAGATGCCCGTTATCTACAATGCGGAATCCGCGGCGCCACAGCATGAATAGCACCGCGGATCGGCGCGGCCGCAACGCCGCGATCCCGAAGACTTCCGTGCGGCCTCAGCACTGCAGCCACCTGCCCGGATGACGAGCCCGAACGACAAGCCCCGTGTTGCAACCGGGTCGCTGATCGCCGGCGCGCTCGTGCTCGTGGCCATCGCGTTCAGCGCCGGTCACTGGTTCGCGCAGCGCAACGTCACCGCGGTGAGCCCGCCAACGGTCGCCGGATTCCTGTGGCCGCCGCCGCCCGCGGTTGACCATCTGCAGCTCATCGACAAGCATGGTGCCGTGTTCGATCAAACCCGGCTCGACGATCACTGGACGCTCGTGTTTTTTGGTTACACGCATTGCCCGGACATCTGCCCGACGACGATGGCGACCCTGAAACAGGTGCGCGCGCAGCTCGTCGGACATGCCGCGTTTGAACGCAAGGGCCAGGTGCTGTTTATCTCGGTTGATGCGGCGCGCGATACACCGGACGTGTTGCGCGCTTACACGGAGTACTTCAATCCCGATTTCCTGGCCGCCGCGGTGCCGGATGCGGAGCGTTACCGGCTCACCGAGCAGTTCGGTATCGAGGTGACGAAATCATCCGGTGCTACCGCGGGCGAATATTATTACGACCACCCGGCCTACATCCTGTTGATCGGGCCGGACAGGCGCATCATCGGCGTCTTTACGCCGCCGCTCGAGGCGCCCGATATTGCCGCGCAGGTGCGCACGATTGTCGATTGGGGCGAACTCACTGAGTAACGCGACCCGGCTTCCGGCACCCGGTTCAGAACGTGAAAATCACGCTGAAGATCGTTTCGTGCCGGCTTTGCGCGCTGTCGTGGCCCCAGATATCACCGAGCTGCCACGGACCCGGGTCGTTATCGTACATCTCCCAGTAGAGATCCTGCTGGAAGCGAAACATGATGTTGTTCGTATAAAGGTATTCGAGTTAAAAGCGGTTGTAGGCGCCGGTTGAACGCGGATCGATCGCGAACACGAACAGCGGTTTGATCAGACCGGCCGGGCCGTAACTCGAGGAGGCCGAGAACGTGATCACGAACTCGTTCTGATCGATTTCGTCGTCCGCGACGCTGACGAAGCGGTTCGGCAACACGTTGCCGTTCAACATCGCCTGGTACGTGGACGACGGTCCGCGAAACGATTCGTCATACTCGATCCAGCGGCGCCAGAAAACCTGGCTCGACAGAAAAAACGTGCGGTTTTTGTTCAGCCACGGGATCCACGTGGGCCGATCCATCGCGAGCATCACCGTCGTGCGATCCGCTTCCTCGTACTGGTCACCCTCGGGGTCGACACTCGCCGGCGCGCCCGCGGCCACGGCAACGGGTACGTTCGTCGTGAACGCCGTTTCGAGCCGGAACACGGCCTGCGTGAATCGTTCTTCGGAATAGTTCGCCGACAGTCCCAGCGTATGCTGGCGCGGGTGCACGAGATCGCCGAAAACGTTCGCGCGATTGCCGGTGATCGAAAACTGATTGTTGCGGAATTTCACGCCGGGATCAGCGGAAAAGCCGTAGAAATAATTCAGGCTGAAATCGATCTCGCCCCAGATCGCCTTGAAGCGAAAGCCGCCCTGGCCATCGCCGAGCGTCTGATCGGGTTTTCTGTCGTTCAGGGTGAAATTCAGATCGTAGGCCTGGTTGCCGATGATGACGGAGTTCGCGCCGCGCGGCAGACCGTCGCCGAAAAACGCCCACGGCCGGTTGACGTCCGTCGTGACCTTGTTCGGCTTGAAGTCGGCCGGGATCCACAGCAGTTCGAGGAACGATTCTTCGACGAAGCCGAGCTTGCCGATGTCCCAGATCCCGCGCACCATCCACAACGGGATGCGGATGTCCTCCCACGACTCGCGGGCCCAGTGCCACGAAAGATCGAGCGGATTGATAATATCGATCGCGCGGAAGTTGTCCGTTTCGCCCCACACCACCTGTTGCTTGCCGAGCCGGAGTGAAAACGGCGGCAGGATCAGGTCGACGAACGCTTCGCGAATTTTCACTTCGTACTGCGCGGACTGCGCCCGCACGTCTTCATACTGATCGCGAATATCGTAGACGGAATCGTAGTGCCCGCGGGCGATCACATTCAGGGTCGCTTCTTCGAGGCGGCCGGTGTCGAAGCGTCCGAAGGCCGTCGAATCCCGCAGAAAATAATATTTGCTTTCGAGCTGCCCGATATTGCGCTGCATAATCAGTTCCGCGTCATCGAACGACGGGGTGCGCAAAATGTTCTTTGCCTCGACGAAACCCTCGAGTTCGATGTCACGGCCGAGCGTGACGATGGCTTGGGCAGCGACGGGCAGGCACAGGCAGCAAAGCACGGCCAGATGCCGCACGCGTGGTATCACACAATGTTTCATAGTGTTCCTGGTTGAATGCCCGAACCGGACGATGACGCACCGTCAGCCAGCAGCTTCTCCCCGGACGCTGCTGTGTGCCGGCGCAAATCCTTTGCTTGCGTCGCGAATCGCCGTTCGCGGTTCGGGTTCCCTTGTTGAGTCAGATATTTGTTTTTTTATGCTGCGCCCGCTCGCTGCGACGGGCGCGACCGCGCCTAGCGGCGACCGCTGATCATGTTTCGCAACGAATAGAACTGCCGCGCGCGGGCCGGTGAGAAGACGCGCTTCGTGACGTAACAATGCGTGATCGTCGCGTGCGGTTTCTTCGCGTTGATATCGGACTCGCCGAGATGCAGAAACACGTTGTGGCCCACGTTCTTCGCGAAATCCTGTTCGACGTAGGGCGCCTGTTGCGGCGTCTCGTGCGCGTAGGATTCCGAGTACTTCAGAAAATGCTGATTCATGCGTAACAATTGATCGTCGCGACGATCGAACGCGAACATCCAGTGGGTCCACCACGTTTCCGCGTCGACAAAAACGATGCGGGCGCTGTAGGGATGGTCGCTGGATTTCGGCTGGATCAGCACGACGTGGGTGTCGCGAACTTCCCAGCGCGCGTTGTTCGGTACCCACAGATGCGGTCCGCCGAACTCCGGGTTGTCGGCGACGTTGATCGTGGCGACAACCTTGCGTTTACCAAGGTACGTCCAGTTGTTCTCATGCACCTTGCCGCCGAAGCCGTTGATGTCTTCGCGGATCATGTCCATGCCCATGAGTTCGCTCGTACGTTCCGAGGCGAGCGTGCGCCGCGGCTTGCGTTGCGCCGGCACGTACATCCAGCCCGAGTTTTCCTTGTAATGATCGACGTATTCAATCGACAGGTCTTTCGCGCCGGCCATATCGCGCGGCGAGCGGAATTCCATGACGCGCTTGTTCTTGACCTCTTCGTAACCCGGCACGAGACACTGGTCGTCACCGAGTGCATACGTCGAATTGACGGACGTGTATTCGAGTTTGCGGTCGAGCACCCCGTTCTCGCTGCGCATCCACGTGACCATCGGCATGACGTAGTCGTTTTCGCCGGGACGCCAAAGCATGTTCCAGATGACCTTTTGGCCGGCCATCGGATCATCTGCGTCGATTTCCGCGAACGGGAATCCGCCGCCTTCGAAATTGAGCAGCACCCCGCGTTCATCCAGCGTGTAATCGGCCGACATATTCTGGCCCCACTCCTCGGGCGCCGGATAACTCGCCGTCGCGGTGATTTCCATGTCGAGGCCGTCGAAGATGTAGTACTGCCAGGCGGAGCGCGGGATGACGGTTTCCAGAACCGCGCGATCGGCCGCGGTGAGGTGTTGTCCGGGCGTGATGTTCTCGATCATCGGCGCGTCATCGATCCACTTGCGCAGGGCGGCGTAACTCTGATCGTCGTTCGCGTAGGCGTTCGCGCCGAGGGCGCAAATCACGGCGATGCTGCCGGTGACGAACGCGGGTGCGGAGCGGAAAGTCGGGCATCGGCGGCTTGGCATCATGCGGGCATCCTCGGCCGATTGCGGCGGCGAGCTACCGGCGCAAGCGGCGCAATACATTAGATAACTCGAATGTTAATGGATAACGCGCTAAATGACAAAGTAGTCATTTACGGCCGGCGGCGTATGCCGCCAGGCGCGGGGGCCTGTCGGAATACGGCGATATCGCGGCCGCCGGGCCGAATTCGCGCGCGCCGCGCTGCCGGCGCGTCAGCGCAGTGCGCGCAAAAACGCCTCCGCGGCATCCGCGAGCACCTGGCAGCCGAGGACGATGTCGTCGGTGTCCGTGTCCTCGGCGAAGCTGTGTGACACGCCGCCGATGCTCGGCACGAACAACATACCGCTGGGCACGAATGCCGCCGTTACCTGGGCATCGTGACCGGCGCCGCTCGGCATGTGCATCCATTGTCCCGGGGCGCGCCGCTCGGCGGCCGCGGCGATCAGCGTCTGCAACGCCGGATCCATCGCCGCGGGTGCGACGTCCGTCATTTTTTCGAGCACGCTCACCGCGACCGCTCCGCGCGCCGCGGCGACGCATTCGCGCAGGCCCGCTTCGAAACGATCGAGCACGTGCGCATCGCCATCGCGAAACTGAACGAGGAGTTCCGCGTTGCCGGGCACGATACTCTCCGCGCCCGGCGCCACCGTGATATTGCCGAACGTCCACACGGTATCCGGCGCGGCGAGCGCCGCGAAGCGCGTATCGAGCGCGTGGGCGAACCGGATCAAGGCCATCGCGGCGTCCCGGCGCACGGCCATCGGGGTCGTGCCCGCATGATTCTGTTCGCCGCTGAAACCGATCCTGAACGCGCGGATCCCGACGATGGCCGTGACCACGCCGATCCGCAGACCCTCCGCTTCGAGCCGGCCGCCCTGCTCCACGTGCGCCTCGAGGTAAGCACGCTGCCGCCCGGGTTCAAACCGGCTCCGCTCGCGCCCGGCGTACGCCGCACGCGCGAGCGCGGCGCTGAGCGATTCACCGTCCGGTGCGCGCGCACTGGCGAACTCGCTGTCGGCAAGCACGTCGAAAAACGCGCGGCTGCCGATGAAATGCGCGAACCGGCCCTCCTCGTCCATCCATGACGCAACGTCGACGGCGAACTCCGCGCAGTCCTCGCTGTCGGCAAACGCGCGCGCGACTTCGAGTCCGTACATGACGCCCATCGCGCCGTCGAGCCAGCCGCCCTCGGGCTGCGTGTCGGTATGTGAGCCGATGATCAAGGCCGGTCCCGGCCGGGTCGAACGACCGAACACGGTGCCGATCCCGTCGATCACCGCGTGCAGTCCGGCCGCCTGCATGCGTTCACGCAGCCAGTTGCGCGATTCGATATCAATCGCCGACAGCGCCGGACGCACGACCCCGTGGCCAACGGCGCCGAACTGCCGCAGGCGCTGCAGATCCGCGAGCAGGCGTTCGGGCTTAATCGCGGGCATGTTGACGTCTTCGGTGCCGCGCCGACGTCGCGGCGACGTTCACGCGACCGGCCGCATCGATGTTCACGCCATCGTCGCCTTGCGCGACACCGCCGGCGCGAGCGCGCGCCTGAGCGTGTCCGCAACGACATCGCCGGGCGTGAAACGCGCGCTGCACGGCGCGGGAGAAATCGGGTTTGCGATGCTGCCGCGCGGTGCGGTGATCCGGATCGGCCGATAGAGTCCGGCGTTTCGCGGGATGTCCCCATAACGAGCGGGGTCGAGCAGGAGCGAACACAGGGTCAGCCGCACGGCCGCATCGACCATGCCGATGAACGGCATATTGATCGGACGGTCGTCGATTTGTGGCGAGCTGCCGGCGAAATCAACGGTCAATTCGTCGCCGACGATAGTGACCGTGGTGACGATCGGGATCTTCCCCAGTGCGGGATCCGCCACGTCGGGGGCGTCATCGAGATAGCCGGTCGCGGTGTAGCGGCCATCCGGGAGCGCGGCGATCCGCGACCGCATGATGCGTTCGGATTCATCGAGCCGATCCTCCGTCGCATCGGCAATCGTTTCGCGCCCGAATTCCCCCAGCAGTTCGCAATAGCGCGCGGCCCCGATTTGCGACGCCGCGACCTGCGCTTCGAGATCGCCGATGGTCTGATCCGGCACCGGCGTATTGTCGCGGATCGACTGCCACACGGGTTCGTTACGTGCACCGGCGACGGCGCATTTGACGGCCTCGAACCGCAGCCCGTCCGCGAACACGTCGACGCTCTCGACACCGCCGGGTTTGCCGGCGCCGAGATCGCGATGGTGCACCGTGGTCACGGAAAAACCGACGAGTTCGTCGTGAAAGAACACCGGTACGCAGACCCCGATATCGGAACGCTGTGACGCACCCGCATACGGGTCATTGTGGATGATCACGTCACCGGGCACGGGCCCGTCGCCGCGCTGCATCAGCGTGCGCATGATCCCGCCGACGTAACCCGGGGCCGGACCCGGCTGCTGCGGCGTACCCGCTTTGCTTTCGCACAGCTGCAGCGCCCGCTCGTCGCAAATTGCGGCAGCGAAATCCGCGGATGCGCTGATGCTGCTCGAGTGCGACCTCCGCACGAGCGGGTGCCCCATCGCGGCCGCGATCGCTGCGAGCCGGTTTTGAATGATGCGCGCGGTGTCCGGATCGACCCGGGTCGTGAGTTCGGTCGTCATGACGGACCTCGTCCGTATGTCGGCACTCGATTATACAACCGCCCGGCGTATCGAAGCGGGGCGATCGACGCGGCGGGGCCGTGTGTGAAACGCGGTGGCGTTGCTGTCGGCGCGGCGTTCACCGCTGTTCGCGCAACGAGCCCGGCAACCGGCGCCGCGTCGGTATACAACGCCGCGGGCACGCCGCACGACCCGGCACGCGCCGTACGCGATGGGCGAACCGGTTGGTGCGCGTGAGCGGGGATTTCCGGTTCGCGCGCTCGCGGCGGATTTTTTCTCCCGCCCCGGTCCGGACGACGGACGTCGTGGCCCCGGGGATCGATGTTCGGGTTGCAACCGCCGGCAACGTGATCCTGCGACCGCGCTCCGGCACCGCCGGGAACCGGCCGCGGGCGAGCATTGCCTCACCAGGGGTGTCGTTGACCGTCCAGGGTCGCGGAAAAGAATTCGCCGCTCGGACCGTCGTCGTCGAGCGTCGCGAGCCACACCGCCGTTGCCGCGCCCTGCTCGACGCTGAGCGGCGCGTCCGCGCCCCCCATGTCCGTGCGACTGACCCCGGGCGAGGCGGAATTCACCTTGATCCCGGTGCCCGCGAGTTCCTTCGCGAACAGCAGCGTCAATACGTTCAGGGCGCATTTCGACGCGCGGTAGCCCGGGGCGTCTACGTCGTATTGCGCGCCCGCGGGATCACTCATCGCGTGCAGCGAACCGAGATCGCTCGACATATTGACGATGCGCCCGGCCGTCGATTTTCTGAGCAGCGGCAGAAAGCGCTGCGTCGTTTCGAACGCGCCAAAGAAATTTGTCTCGAAGCTCCCGCGCAAGCGCTCCGTGGCGAGTTCGCTCGCCAGTTCGCCGTAGTCGTTCAGAACGCCGGCGTTGTTCACGAGCACATCGAGATGGTCGTGCGCCGCACTGAATGTCTCGCACGCCGCCGCGATGCTCGCCGGATCGCCGACGTCGATGACGAGCACGTCCGCATCGATGCCCTCGGCCGCAAGCTGCGTCTGCGCCTGCGCGCCCTTGTCCGCATCGCGGCAACCGAGCACGACGTTGTAGCCGCGCTTCCCGAGTTGGCGACTGATTTCGAGGCCGAGCCCGCGATTCGCGCCCGTGATCAATGCTGTCGTCACAGAAATTCTCCTTGTTCGTCCGCCGCGGCGGATCGTGCCTGCGGCGCGAAAATGGTGCGACCGGGCAAGGCCGGCTGTCGCGCACCGATCGCCCCGATCGGTTCAGCGCAGCGCGTGACCGTGCGGGTCGACGTCGCTGCTGCGCGCTAGCCCTGGTTCTGGTCCTGAAACAACCACGGTGCCTCCGTGGCACGTCGCGCTTCGTAGCGCCGGATCGCATCAGCCGACTGCAGCGTGACCCCGATGTCGTCGAGACCATTGAGCAGGCGGTGACGCAGCCCCGGATTGAAATCAAACCCGAAACTTTCACCCGCGGTGGTCTGTACAACCTGGTTTTCGAGATCGACCGTCAGTGAATAACCGGGCTCGGCCGCGCATTCAGCGAACAGCCGGTCGACGATCGCCGCGTCGAGCGTCACCGGGACGAGTCCGTTCTTGCAGGAATTACTGTAGAAAATGTCGGCGTAACTCGGCGCGATCAACGCGCGAATGCCGAAATCGTACAGCGCCCAGGGCGCGTGCTCGCGCGACGAACCACAGCCGAAATTCTCGCGTGCCAGCAGTATCTCGGCACCCTGGTAGCGCGCCTGGTTGACCACGAAATTCTCGTTCAGCGGCCGTTTCGAGCAATCCTGATCGGCCTCGCCCTTGTCGAGGTAACGCCACTCGTCGAACAGGTAGACACCGAATCCCGTGCGCTTGATCGACTTGAGAAACTGCTTCGGAATAATCGCATCCGTGTCGACATTCGGTCGGTCGATGGGCAACACGATGCCGTGTACTTTCTTTACCGGTTCCATCACTCAGTCCTCCCGTACATCGACAAAATGACCGGCGATTCCGGCCGCCGCGGCCATCGCCGGACTCACGAGGTGGGTGCGTCCGCCACGCCCCTGGCGTCCCTCGAAGTTGCGGTTCGACGTCGATGCGCAACGCTCGCCCTCGTCGAGTTGATCGGGATTCATGCCGAGACACATCGAGCAACCCGGTTCCCGCCACTCGAAACCCGCGTCGAGGAAAATCCTGTCGAGGCCCTCGCGTTCCGCCTCCGCTTTGACGAGACCGGAGCCGGGCACGACCATCGCGACCTTCACGTTCGCGGCTTTCTTGCGGCCCTTGATCGCCGCGGCCGCGGCACGCAGATCCTCGATGCGGGAATTCGTACACGAGCCGATGAAGACCTTGTCGATGGCAATGTCCTTGATCGGGGTGCCCGGTTTCAGATCCATATAGGCCAGCGCGTTGTTCATGCCGATCCGCCGGGTCTCGTCCGCCACATCGGCCGGGTCCGGAACCACGCCGGAGACCGGCACGACCATCTCCGGTGACGTGCCCCAGCTCACCTGAGGTTCGATCGCGGCGGCGTCGATATCCACGACCGTGTCGAATTCAGCATCCGGATCCGAGGTCAGCGTGCGCCAGTATGCCTCCGCCTGGTTCCACAGCTCACCGGTCGGTGCGTAAGGGCGGCCGCGAACGTAATCGATCGTCTTGTCGTCGACGGCGACCATGCCCGCACGGCCACCGGCCTCGATCGACATATTGCAGACGGTCATGCGTTCTTCCATCGTCAGCGCCGTGATCGCGTCGCCCGCGTATTCCATCGTATGGCCGGTGGCGCCGGCGGTGCCGATTTGGCCGATGATGGCGAGGATCAGGTCTTTCGCCGTTACGCCCGGTCGCAAGTCGCCGTTCACCCGGATCAGCATGTTTTTCGCCTTGCGGAACACGAGGCACTGCGTCGCAATGCAGTGCTCCACTTCGGACGTACCGATGCCGAACGCGAGCGCGCCGAGCGCGCCGTTCGTGGCCGTGTGCGAATCGCCGCACACGATCGTCATGCCCGGCAGGCACCAGCCCTGCTCGGGACCCGTGACATGGACGATGCCGCGCCGGATATCGCCGATGTCGTAGTGTGTGATGTGATGGGTCTTGCAGTTCTGCGTCAGCGTGTCGAGCTGCAGTTTCGCGATCGGATCGGTGATGTTGTGGACGTCGATCGTCGGCGTGTTGTGATCCGAAACCGCTTTCGTCGCCGCCACACGCCACGGTTTGCGCCCGGCGAGCCGCAGGCCTTCGAAGGCCTGCGGGGTCGTCACTTCGTGGATGATGTGGCGATCGATGTAAAGCAGGGTCGTGCCATCGTCGAACTCTTCGACGATATGCGCGTCCCATAATTTGTCGTACAGGGTCTTTCCGGCCATCACTCGATCCCTTGCGCTGCCGCGGCAGCGTCGCTGGTCAAACGGGGCCGGAATTCTAGCATTAATCGTGCGCAAGCCTGGACCCGATTCATGCGCGCGACAACGACACCGATGCCGCGTAAACACGTGCGCCGCGATCGATACCCCGGCATCCGGGCCTGTTGCAGGCACGGCGCGGCGGCGTGCGGCGCGTGCGGGAGGCGAGGAATTCGGTTTATCATGCCGGGCCCCAAGCGGAACGGCGTACGGAGAAAATCTATGAGACGTAAGCTACTAACCCTGCTCTTGCTCGCCTTGTGTGCGACCGGGGTGCGCGCCGATTTCAATGACGGTGTCGTCGCTCTGATGATGGGCGACTACGACAAGGCCCTGTCGATCCTCGTGCCCCTGGCGGAAACAGCCGATCATGCGTTCGCCCAGTACTTTGTCGGGCGTATGTATGCCGCGGGACAGGGGGTGGAGAAGAACATGGAGACCGCCGCGGACTGGTATCGCAAGGCGGCCGAACTCGGGGTCGCCGATGCCCAGTACCGCCTCGGCGCGCTGTACGAGGAAGGCGACGGCGTCGTGCGCGATATCGAATCGGCGTACGGCTGGTACAGCGTGGCCGCACATCTCGGCAATGCGAAAGCCGCCACCGCGGTCGAAACGTCGAAAGCGATGTTATCGCCCGATGAAATGAAGGAGGCCGCGGCGCTGTCGGCCGATCTGATCGCGAAATACGGCAACGCGCCGCGCTCGACGGTGCGGACACAGTAGCGAATACCGGCTGGCGCTCGCCGCAGGCGTTGCGGTCCGGTCCCCGGGCCGGTTAGCGCTGCCCGACGCCCGCGTCATCAAGCCGTGCAAGCGCACGGCGTCGTGCGTAATTCGTCGCTTCGCGCGCCCGGTGTGATTTTAAGTCCTGCATTGCGGGCGCGGCATGTGCCCTTGTGATTTGGAGTCTTGCCTTGCGGGCGCCGGATGCCGGGGCCCTGACGATGGGGTTGGCGCTCGCCTAAACTGCGATATCCACGTACACGCCCTTCGCGCTGCTCGTGATGCCCCCACCCATCTGGTGGATCATCGAGGTGAGCAATTCCGAGGACCGGACCCTGCGCGTGTCGGCGAATCCCCCGTCCGTCCGCGGCGGCGGCGCATCGTTGCGGCTTTGCGCGTACGCGCGGTAGGCGTCGTCGACCCGGTAGCGGGAGCCCCCGCCCGGCGTCGCACCGGAGTCGTGCTCGCGGGATTCACGGTGCGAATTTGCGGCGCGCGGCGGCACACCGGCCCGATCGGGCGATGTCCCGGGCGGCTGGGGCAGCAGCAAATTGATGCTGTCCGCGACCATGGCCTAGGCCGGCTGGCCCTCGTTCGCGGCCGGGGCGGATTCATCAAACAGGGCGATGAGCTTGTCCATATTCGACAAAGAGTACATGTGCAGGTACAGAAGGTCCATGTAATCGCGGTCGACGAACAGTTTGAGCTGCTCCGGCGACATCGCCTTGATGCGGTTGCGTGGCACGCAGTAGAGGCCGGCGAGCGAGAATTTGTCACCGGATTTCAGGCTGATATTCGCCTGCATCGATTCGACGAGCCCGGCCTCGGCAACGGCCTGGCAGAACGTCGCCGTGATTTCACTGTGTTTGTGGAATTCCTCGAGAAATTTCACCGAGTTCGCGAGGATCTCGCCGTGTTCCCCGGCATCCGTGATCAGGCGCTCGCCCTCGCCCGCGGTATTGAAACCGGAATACGATTCATCGATGCACACGGCAAAACTGTTCGCATCCTGGCTGGCGTTCGCAAGTATGAACGGGTAACGCCGGACGTAGGCCGGGACATAGCTGGCCCGCCAGGTGCCGTCGTCCGCCACCATCAGGTTCTGGTTCGGGCGCAAGCCGAGCATCGCAACGGGAACGAGCTTTTCCCCGGCGTCCTTCGCGAACACGATCGGGTATTCGCGCGCGACCATGGGGAACTCCGTGCCGGCGACGTAAACCGAATTCGTGCCCGCGGTAAAGTGAAAACCCTGCGCGAGATCCACGTACCAGTCTTTGTGTCGCTCGCGGCTCAGCGGTACCACGTCGCGGTAAAATATCGGTTGTCTTTGTGCCGCCATTGATCAATACCGCCGCGCGAAGGATGGAAGGACGATGTCACCGGTCCACGTAACGCTGCCATCGGCTGCCAGACCAATCTCGCCACGCATCTCGTTAACGTTCAGGTTTTGCGTCAAACGCCCGATCAGGGCGTCGTCGATGCGCATCCCGAGTTCCTCGAATTCATCGGTTTCCTGCTCGAAGTCTTCGAACTCCTCGGGTATCTCCTCGACTTCGGGTGCTTCGAAATCGAATTCGAGATCCTCCTCGAGTTCCTCGAATTCATCGGTCGATTCGATTTCAAGCGGCTCGATCACCTCGTCGTCAAATTCCTCGAACGCCTCTTCGGTCGGTTCGAGTTCGGGCGTCGGCGCGGGTTCCGCCACCTGTGGCTCGTCGCTGAACGGTTCGGCGAACTCGTCGTCGGGTAAGGCCTCGTCGAACTCTTCGACGAAATCATCGAGTTCGTCGAAAGCATCCTCGCCGCCACCGTCCTGGCTCGCGGCGAATTCCGTCAACTGCGTTTTGTAACGCCGGAAATTCTCGAGCTCACGCTCGAAGCCGGCCAGCAGATTCGCGCCGTCGTCCGCGTCGATCGTCCCGGCCGCGAGCCGGTTCTTGATTTCGTTGATGCGGCCTTCGATTTGCACGATCAGCGCATCGAGTTCCTCGTCCGTCACGTTCGGTGCACAGCCCTCGGCTTCTTCACACTGATCGAGCGACATCGCGATACCGTTTCCGATCACACCGAACAGGGTCAGTTCTTCCTCGAACAGGCCGACGTCGATGAACTGCACGTTCTGCAAACCGGTCAGTGACGACGCCGGGTTCGAGAACACGACCTGCACCGACTGCAGTTGCAGGCCGAGTCCCGCGATGATCGCAAGCGTCGTCGGGTCGAAGTCGACGGACGTCGCGTTACTGCTCGGATCGAACTGCGGCTCGTCTTCGTTCGCCGACGCCGCGAGGAGCAAATCGCCGCCGTTCAGATCGAGCCGGATATTGCCCGCGTTCACCACCGTGCTGTTCGCAACGAGCACGGCCTTGCCGCCGGAAATCGCGCTCGTCCCGGACACCGGCCCGATAATATCGCCGGGTCCTTCACCGCCGTTCGCCTGCGAGTCGCCGACGGCAACGAGCGTGACCTGCCCGGTAACGGGCGCGGCGCCGATGCTGGCGTCGAGGTTGATGTTGCTCGCGATTAACGTGACGTCACCGCCAACGACGAAATCCTGGTTCACGAAGATCCGATCAGCCGTTACCCCCGGCGGGTTCACGACGACCGCGTTTTCCGCCGGCGAGTCGAGCGGGTTCAGCATCGCACCGATGATCAGGTGACCCTGGAAGCCGGCGAACTGGTTCGCGGCGATATTGCCCGGACCGTTGTCATTACCAATGAAGATATCGGTGTTCGCGGTCGGGATGATGTCGAGGTTGCCGCTGCCGAGGACCGCGGCATTGAAATCATAGACGTCATTACTCGACTGGATCAGCACGTCGCCATTGAACGTCGACGGCCCGTTGAAAACGAGGTTCGCGCCGGTCAGGTTGCCACCGAACGTGGTCGGCCCGGTGTAAGTCTGATTACCGCTCGTGGTGACCGCGCGGACGCTGCCGCTGCCGGAACTCAGGGTCAGCGTGCTCGCATTGATGGCGCCGGCGACCGTGACGGCGCCACCGCTGCCGTTGATCGAAATCGCCCCGCCGGTGAGACCGCCGGCGAAGGCAACCGGCCCGGAATAAGTCTGTGCACCCGTCGTCGTGACCGCGCCGATCGTGGCACCGCCCGATCTCACGTTCGCGGACGCCGCCATGAGCGGGCCGCCGATGGCCACGGTGCCGGCGCCGGCGTTCACCGACGTGGCGCCGCTCGTCGTTACCGCACCGGAAGCATAGTTCCCGCCGTTCGTATTCACGGTGAGCGCCGCGACGCTGACCGCACCGCCGATCGTCGTGTCGCCGGCTGCGTTGATCGCAAACGACGACCCCGTATCGTTCAGGGTGCCGGACACCGTGACGGCGCCGCCCGCCGTGATCGACTGCGCCGCCGAAGCACTTACGAGGTTGCCGAGGAGGTTGAACGGGTTCGCGCCGGTCGTGATCGTGGCGGTATTCAGCGTCAGGGTCGAAGCGGTCATGCGCCCGCTGAGCCCGACCCCGGCCGACTGCGTCAGCGCCGCGGCCGAGCCACCCGCGGACAGATTCTCGATTTGCGTGAACGCGCTGCCGTTCGCGGTGCCCGCATTGTTTGCGGTGATGTTCCAGGTGTTCGCAAAGCCACTGCCGGTAAGGGTATCGGTGCCGCCGCCGCCAATGATGAGCGTGCTGATCGTGCCGGCGGCGTTCGCCGTAAACGTATCGTTACCGAGCGCGCCGTCGATCGTTTCAAAGTTCCGGAACTGCGCGCCGTTCAGCGTGCCCTGGTCGGCACCCGTAATGGTCCAGGAGTCGTTCGCGTTCGTCCCGGTCAGCGTGTTGGCACCACTCGTCGCGGATCCGATCACGGATTCGACGCTCGTAAATCCGTTCGCCGCACCGCCGGCGATACCGGTGGCCGAGAAATTGACAAAACTCACGTTCGTCGCACGCGTGTCGTCGCTGTAATCGAACACGTCCGTCCCGCCCGCGCCGTCGATGAACGTCGTGATGCTCACGCCATCGGCGAAGTCGAACGTGTCGATGGCGGATCCGCCAACGAGGTTACCGAAGTTGGAGAACGTTCTCGGCGCCGCGGTCAGCACATTGATCGTACCGGCATCGTTCGCGGTGATGTCCCACTGGTTCGCGATGTTCTGACCCGTCAGCGTGTTGTTCGCCGTCGTTGCGTTGCCGACGAACGTTTCGAAATTCGTGATGCTGCTCGTACCCGTCGCGGTGCCGGACGCGAGGTTGATGTTGATCGCACCGGCGAAACCGCTGTAGTCGAGCGTATCCGACATCGTCGGGTTCGCGCCGTCGAAATTCTGGATATTCGTGAACGCCGTCGTGAGCGGGGTGCCGCCCACGTCAACGGTGATCGCGCCGGTGCCGGCCGACGTCAGTGCGACGGTGTCGTCGTTCGCGCTGCCGACGATCGTATTGTTACCCGTAAACCCGTCGATGCCGGCCGTCATCCGCCCGTCCGTTTCGAACGTGAAGATGTCCGCGCCGCTGCCGCCGGTGAGTCCGCCGAAACCGGTGAACGGGATCGTCGAGCCGTCGAGCGTAAATTCATCGACCCCGGTGATCAGCCAGTTGTTCGTCGTTGCGTTGTTCACCTGCAGCGTATCGAGCGCACGACCGTCGACCGCATTGATGTTGTCGAATCCGGCCGCGACCGCGCCGGCCGTGCCAAGACGTCCGTCCGCCGAACCGTTCGCGTTCAGCGCGACCGTGACCCCGCCGAGCCCCGATGGCACGAGATCGATCTTGTCGTCGCCGAGCGCGCCATCGATCTGGCCGCTGATGCCGCCGGTAGCACCGGAGAATTCGAAATCGTCCGCGCCGGCGCCCCCGGTCAGGTTCACGAAGCCGCTGAACGTGAGACGCGCCGAAGCCGTCGCATCGTGGACATCGGCGTCGGAGACCGTGCCCGCATTCGCCGCGTTGACGAAGAAGAACGTGTTCGTCGCCGGACCGATCAGGGTATCCGCGGCGCCGGAACCGACGAGATCATCGATATTCTTGAAGCCGGTCGCGAGATTGACGGCGACGCTGCCGTCATAACCGTCGGTGGCGCCGAGCGCGCTCAGGGTGACGGTGAGCGGCCCGCTGAGTACCGACAGATTCAGCGTGTCGGTGCCGCCGAGACCGTCGATTTCGCCGTCGAACACGACGGAATTGGCGAGGAAACCGAACGTATCAGCGCCCGAGCCGCCCTGCACGACATCGATATTCGAAAACGTAGTGGCGGCGACGCCGTCGCCGGTATCGGCGTCGACCGTGCCACTGCGCGCGCCGCTGAGAGTGATCAGGCTCGTGAGTCCGCCGACGGGATCGACGAGCACCGTGTTCGTGCCGCCCGTCGCGCCACCATCGACCCCGATATCGATGCGGCCGCCGGAGCGGAATTCGAACGTGTCGACGTCCGTCTGGCCCTGCAGGAAGAAATTGCTGAACGCGACCCCGTCGAGCGTACCGGCATTGATGCCGGTAATGATCCAGACGTTCGGATTGCCGTCGTCCGTGGCGACGAGCGGACCAAGCGTATTGCCGTTGATCGTCTCCACCCCGAGGAAGCCACCGCCGACGAGATCCGTACCGGCGTCGATCGCGAAACCGCTGATCGTGCCGTCAGCGCCGACGGAGTTCACGGTCTGGACGAGATCACTGCCGGTGAAATCGATCGTGTCGTTACCGGTACCGAGATCGATGACGCCGGTGATGCGGGAATCCTCCGTGTTATCGGCCGTTGGCGGTGGCGCGGGGAAACCGAAGTTCACGGTGTCGTCGTTCGCGCCACCGGTGATGTTGCCCGTGAGGATGCTGCCGCCACCGGGACCACGCAGGTTAAACACGTCGTTGCCGGCGCCGCCATCGAGGTTCAGGGTGAGCGTTACCGGCGTATCGGATGCATCACCGCCTTCGACGGACTGGCCAAGCTGGAACGTGTCGACCGCGCTGCCGCCGTTCAGGTTGACGAAACCGGTTCCACCGGTTGCGTTCAAATCGAGCGTGCGCCCGCTGACGGTATCCGTATACGTGCGTCCGGCGGCGAACAGGTTCCAGTTCGACGCCGTGTCGAGGCCGGTGATCGAATGTGCCACGCTTTGTCCGACGATGATCTCGTCGATATTCATAAAGCCATTCGCCGCGCCGCCGTTCACGCTCGCTTCGCGACCGTCGAAACCGTCCGCCGCGCCGGCGCCATCGAGCATGACGTCGCGCGCCGTCGTATAGGCGATCCAGTTGATCGTGTCGAGCGCCACGCCGGTTCCGCCTTCGATCACACCACTCAAGGTGCGCGTGTCGCTGAAAACGAACGTGTCCGCGTTCGTCGCCGCGCCGGTCAGGTTGCCGAATTCCGAAAACGCGACGGTATACCCGGCGGTCTGGACGAGCGTACCGGCGTTGTCCGCGGAAATCGTCCACGTGTTCGCCACGTCGGCCGCGATCAGCGTGTCGTTGCCGTCGCTGCCGCCATCCGCATTGAACGTGCCGAACGTGAGCGTGCTGCCGCCAAGGTCGAGACTCGTCGTGCGCGCATCACCGGAATCGACCGTCACGTTCAGGGTGCCGCCACCGAGGTTTACCGTACCGCCATTGAACGTGACGCCGTCGTTGAACACGAGCGTCGCGCCCGTGCCGGTGAGGCTGTTCACCGTCGTCGTTGCGGTCGCGAGATTCGTCAGGGTTACCGTCGTCGTTGCGTCCGCGTCGATCGACGTCGCGTTGATCTCGAGCTGTCCGATCGCGCCGACGGCGTCGAGGTCGATTGCGGTCGCGGAAATATCGGCCGCCGCGTCGTTCGTCGCGTCTTCCGTGATCGCGCCCTGGCTGTTGATGACGACGGAGTTCGTCGCCGTTACGTTGTTTACCTCGATCGTGCCGGCGCCCGTGTTCAGCACATCGACGGTGTCGGTGGCGACGACACTCGCGAGGATCACGCCGTCGGCTTCGGACACGAACACGCTGTTGCCGCCCTGGGCGTTCGCGTTCAGGGTCCCGGCATCAGTCACGATGCGCCCGGCGAGTGCGCCGATGTCACCGTTGCCGGTGGTCAGGGTAACCGTGTCGGCGGCGAGCGTCCCGGCGGTGCGGCTGATCCCCGCGCCCGTGCTGCCGCCGTTCGCGGTATCGATCGTGATCGCGCCGCCGGCGCCCGTCGTCATGTTCGCGCCGATCACGGCGGCACCGGTACCGCCACCGGCCGTATTCACCGTGATCGCGATGGCGCCCGCGCCCGTATTGCCGCTCGTGATCGTCGCCGCGGCGTTCTGGGTAAAGCCTTCGGCGCCCGCGCCGTCCGTATTCGCCTGGATCGTGATCGCACCGTCATCGCTGCCGCCGAGTACGGCATTCAGATTCACGGCGTCACCGCTCGCGAGCGTGATCGTGCCGGTGCCGGTGTTCGTCGCGCCGGCGACATCGAGGGTACCGCTCGTCGACAGAATGTCGATCGCGCCCGCGCCCTGCGCCGTGACGGTGAACGCCGCGCCGTCCGCTTCGCCGAGAAATACCCCGCCGCTGCCGGCTGTTGCGTTCACCGTCGTTGCGGTCGATCCGATCCGGAAACCCGTGGCGCCAATCGCGCCGGCGCCGTTGTTCGCGGTGAGATCGAGCTGGTCGGCGATGATCGAACTGTTACCGTCCGCGTCCGTGATCGACTGCCCGGCTACCGTGTTCGCGGTGAGGATGACGTCGCCGGCGGTGCCGCCGGTATTAATCGTGCCAACCTCGATGTTGCCGGCGGTGGTCGAAATATCGATCGAATTCGCCGCGGCATCGGTTTCCGCGACAACGCTCGTCGCCGTCACGCTGCCACCGGCGTTGATATCGATCGCGCCGTTCGCGACGGCGACATCAACGAGGTCAATGCCGTCGGCTTCGTTCACCGTCAGTCCGGCCGTGCCGTTGATATCGGCAGACAGGTTCGTCACGGTGAGATTCAGGATAATGTCGCCACCGGCAGCGCCGGAGATAATGCCGAGATCGGTGGCCGCGATGGTCAAATCGCGCGGCGATGCGCCGCTTTCGATGACGTCCGTCGCGCCGCTCAGTAACAGGTTCTGTCCGGTGAAATCGATCCCGCCGTCCGAAATCGTCAGCGTGCCGGTCCCGTCGTTACCGGCCACGAGGCCGATGCTGTCACCGGCGCCCGCGTCGAATGCCGTGGCGGCGGTCGTGAAATTCAGATCATCAGCCGACTGGACGATCGCGGCGGCGGTACCGTCCGCATCGACGACAATCGCGCCGGCCGCGATCGTGCCACCGGTGAGCGAACCGCCGACATCGAGATTGATCGCACCACCGGCCTGGGTGATCGTGGCATTCGTTAATGCATTGCCGAAACTGATCCCGAGCGCGGTGCCCGCCGCGGTCGCGAAATTCGTGATCGTGCCGATGTTCGTGAGCGCCGCGAGGTCGATGTCGTTGCCGGCAGTAACGTGCGTCGTGCCGCCGCTGGCGAGAATACTGCCGGCGACCGCGGACAGGATCGCGTCGTTGTCTGCCGCGATACCGTTGTTACCAATCGAAATATCCCCTGCGGCCGCCGTGAGCACGACATCGTGCGCCTCGTCCGCGCCGGCGTCCTGGGCGTCGACGGTGGTGACGGTGATCGTATTGCCGGCATCGATGACGATGCCGCCATCCGTCGCCACGACGGACGTCAGGGTGACGGCGTCCGCTTCATTGATATCGATATTGCCGTCCGCGGCCGCCGCGGTGATCGAGTCCACCGCCGTATCCGTGTCGATGCCGGTGCCGGCCGTCGCGTCGAGCACGAGCGCGGTGATGTTCGTCGTGCCGTCGGCGTTCGCGTCCGTAATTGCACCGGCAGCGTTCAGGGTGACCTGGTTGTCGGCGGTGATGAGCGTCACGTCGATGTCACCGGCCGCCGTGGTCAGAACGACGTTATGCGAATCGTCGCCGCCCGCGTCCTGCGCGTCGACGAGCATCGCCGTCAGCGTGTTCCCGGCAGCGACCGTGATCGCGCCATCGGTCGTCGTCACGCTCGTCAGGGTCACGGCATCGGCTTCGTCGATGTCGATCGCGCCGGCGCCACCGGCCGCGGCGATCGTAGCGACCGCGGTATCGATGTCGATGCCGCTCGCCGCCGTTGCATCGAGGCCGATCGCGGTGATGTTCGTCGCACCCGCGTTGTTGTCCGTAATCGCGGCGGCCGCGTCGAGCACGGCCTGATTGTCGGCCGTGATCGCAGTGACGACGATATCGCCGGCCGTCGTGGTCAGGAACACATTGTGCATTTCGTCCGCACCGGCATCCTGGGCGTCGACGGCCGTGACGGTGAGCGTGCCGCCGGCATTGATCGTGATCATGCCGTCGGTCGTCATCACATTCGTCAGCGTGACCGCGTCGGTCTCGTTGATATCGATGGCGCCGGCAGCGGACAGGACGGCCGTGATCGAACCGACCGTGGTATCGATATCGATCCCGGATGCCGCGGTCGCATCGAGCACGAGGCCGGTCAGGTTCGTCGCGGCGCCGTTGTTGTCCGTGATGGCGCCTGCCGCATTCAGCGTGATCTGATCGTCGGCCGTGACGGTCGTCAGCACGATATCGCCGGCCACCGTGGTCAGCGATACATCGTGCGATTCATCGGCACCGGCGTCCTGGGCATCGACGTTCGTCACGGTCATCGTATTGCCGGACGTGACCGTGATGGCACCGTCCGTCGTCGCGACATTCGCAAGCGTGACGGTATCTGTCTCATTGAGATCAATCGTGCCCGCGCCACCCGCAGCGGTGATCGAATCGACGTTCGTGTCGAGGTCGATACCGCTCGTTGCCGTGGCGTCGAGGCTGAGCGCAGTGATGTTCGTCGCGCCCGCGTTCGCATCCGTCACCGCGCCGGCCGCGTTCAGGATCACCTCGTTGTCGGCAGTGATGCTGTCGACGACGATATTGCCGGCGGCCGTGCTCAGCGTGACGTCATGCAACTCGTCCGCGCCGAGATCCTGGGCATCGAGCAGCGTTGCCGTCAGCGTATTGCCGGCGGCGATCGTGATCGCGCCGTCCGTCGTTGTCGCGCTCGTTACGGTCAATGCATCCGCATCGCTGATGTTGATCGCACCGGCGCCGCCGGCGGCAGTGAGCATAACGATCGTCGTATCGAGATCGATACCACTGGCCGCCGTCGCATCGAGCGTGGTCGCGTCGATATTCGACGTCGCGCCGTTCGCATCCGTAATCGCGCCGGCCGCGTTCAGGGTAACGGTGAGGCCGGTCGCGGTGATCGCATTGATCGCGAGATTACCGCTCGTCGTCGCGAGCCCGAGCGCGCCGGTTACCGTCGAATCGATTACCGTCAGCGCCGAACTGTTCGTGATGTCGGCTGCACCGGTGGTCAGGCCGAGGTTCGACACGTTCAGCGCGAACGGATCGCCGCCGCTGCCGACCGCGCCCGTACTCGTGAGCAGCAGGGTACCGGTGGTCTGCAGCGCATCGCTGCCGCCGTCGACGTCGTCGATCGTCGACCCGGTGATCACGCCGAAACTGCGCGCGCCGAAATCCGTTGCCGTGTCGAGCAGGATGCGATCGGCGGCGGCCGTGCCGAACACGACCGGCGCGGTGGTGGCGTCGATCAGCGCCTGCATCGCGGCGTCGCCGATTTCAAAATCCGACACCGCGCCGGCGACCGCGTCGTCGCCGAGTCCGAGCGTGTTGCCGGCACCGGGGTCGACGGCAACGTTGCCGCCGTTCAGATTGATGTTCGCGACGCCGAGATCCGTCGCTGTTTCCTGATCGATGAAAATACTCGTCGCGGCCATGAACACGAGGTCGTTCGCGTTCGTCGTGAGCAAGGTGATATCGGATGCGCCGGTCGGATCGAGATTCACCATGCCGGCGGAGGTCAATGCGATAGCACCGGACCCGGCGCCGCCGGTCGTCGTGACGTTGTGCGCTATCGTCAGGTCGCCCGCGGTCGTGGTCAGGTCGAAGCTTTGCGCGGACATGTCGCCACTGCTCGTGAACGCCGCGCCCGACGCGAACGTCACCGTCCCGGTGGCATCGAGTTCCGCCGCGATCACGGTAGTCCGGTTCGTGATGTCGAGGTTGCCGGCCGAGGCATTCGCGGTGAGCGCGCTGCTGTCGACCCCGAACGAATTCGTCGCGCCGATTTCGGTGCCCTGCAGTGCGAGTGTTGCCTCCGTGAATTCGTTCGCGGCATTGCTGCTGTCGATCCCGACCGTCGTTTGCAGCAGGGTCGACGTTGTATTCGCGTTACCGGTGTCGACATCGCTCGTGAGGTTGATCGCCGCCGCGTGCGACGGACCGCCGATGATCAGCTGTGTCATCGCGTCGATCTGATCGAGTTCGGCCGTGGTCAGATCCATGCCGCCGGTGCCGGTGCCGAGATTGATTTCGCGCGCCGTATCGTTCGGTCGCAGCGCGACCGTACCGCTCGTGATGATTTCACCGGCGGCAAGATTCAGGTTATCGGCGATGATCGTGATATCGCCCGACGTCGAGGCGATGTCGTCGGCTGCATTGTCCGTTACGAGCGCGGCGGCGGGGCCGAGCAGGGTCAGCGTTACGGCGCCGGCGCCGTTCGCGGTGATGTCTTCGTCGAGTTGCAGGTTACCGGTCGTGACGCTCAGGTCGATCAGCGCGTCGTTCGCCGTGGTTTGCAGGCCGGAGCCGTTGATGACGAGGCCGTCGGCGGTGATGGTGTCGAGTTCGACGATGAAGATGCCGGTATTGCCTGCGGTGCCCTGCAGCGCACTGACGTCGAGATCGATTGCGGCATCGGCCGCGGCACCACCGATTGCCCCGCCGGCGATCAGGGTCGTATTACCCCCGCTCTGGATGTCTACCGCCGCGTCGGCGTCCGTGATATCCCCGGCGACGTCTATGGACACGTTACCGCTGCCGTGCGTGACGATCGGCGCGGTCAGTGCGAGATCCCCGGCGGCCAGCGTGATTTCGACGTCGGCATTCCCGCCGGTCGTACGCACGCCATCGACCCCGCCACTGCCGCTCGCATCGATGATCGTGAGACCGTCAATCTCGCGGATGAAAATACCGCCCGTGTCCGTCGTTGCATTCAGGTTCGCGACGTCGATATCGAGCGGCGCGCTCGCGTTCGCGTTGTCGCCAATCGCGCCGCCGGTGGCGAGCAGCGTCAGCGTATCGCTCGTCGTGATTTTCGCCGTCGTAGTGTTGCCGACTTCATCGATGCCGCCGCTCGCGGCCGTCAACGTGATGGCCTGATCGCGCGTATCGATCGATCCGACGGCGATATCGCCCGCCATCGCGGTGTAGGTAAACGTCGCGCTCGTGGTTGCGTCATTCAGGGTCACGGTGGTCAAAACATGACCTTCAGCGATCGCGACGTCGTTGCCGCCGAGTAAATCAATCGTGATACCGCCGGCGGTGGCCGAGGCCGACGTAATGTCGATCGCGGTTACCGTTGTCGCAGCGCCGAGTTCCTGCAGTTCGACGTCCGTGCCGGTGCCGCCGCCGTCCATGATCGTGAGCGAGGTCGCATTCTCGAAGCCGACCTGGTTGCCGCTCGTGCCGACCGACGCCGCGTTGAAGATGATCGCACCGCTCGTGTTGATCTCGGTGCCGCCATCGCCGGTCGCTTCAAGCGCGGTAATGGCGCCCGCGGTGGCGTTCAGCGTTACCGTCCCGGCGCCGGCGTCGATCAGATCGTCGGCGTTGCCGAGGACGATGCCACTCGTCGTCGCGGTCAGGGTGACATCGCCGGCGCCGTCGGTCAGATCGAGGCGTTGATTCAGGTTGATCGCACCGCCGCTCGTTACGGTCAGTGAACCGGCATTGATGTCGGTGTCCGTGAGCGACAGCGTGCCGGTCGCGCCGCTGACGAACACGACGTCGCCGTTGATCGTGGCGTTGTCGATGTCGAGCGTCAGCGCGTCGGCGTCCGTGCTCTCGTAGTCCACCCGCGCCGCGCCGGACGTGGTCAGTTCGATTTCTACCGTCGAACCCGAATCCGCATCAACGTCGAGCCCACCCGTGCCGGCCACATCACCGATGCCGGTGCCGGCACTGAGAATGATATCGCCGGCGCCCGCGGCGATATTCGCCGTCGCATTCGTCACTTCGGCGCCGCGGATCGTACCGCCGGCCGTGATGTCGACCGTGCCGCCGGCGGTGACGATACCGCCGTCGATGATGTCGACGTTATTCGTCGCGTTGGCCGTGAACAGCCCCCCGTTCGTCGTGATTGCGGCGTTGATGTCGATGGTGCCGCCACCGTTGTTCGTGGCGTTCAGGATCACGTCGATCGCATGGTCGCCGCCGGCTTCCGCCGTTGCATCGATCACGGCGTTGACCATGATGTCCTGCGCGAGCATCGTCAGGCTGCGGTTCGCGCCGAGGTCGTTCGTCGGCTGGATCGCATCGACGACGAAAATGTCGCCGTCACCGGCGCCACCGCCGGTTGCGTTGATGACGACGTTGCCGGATTCGAGTTGCGTTTCGAGCGTGCCGGTAGCGAGAAACGAGCCCGTCGCCCCCCCGGTCTCCACTTCGTACACGCCGCCGCCCGGTGTGTTGTCGTCGGCCGTCGTGTCGGCGCCCGGCATGCCCGCGCCTTGCGCATTCACGAGGCTGTCGGCAATGTAGATGTCCGCCGGATCGAGCAACAGGGTCCCGTCGACGCCGTGTGGTGCGAGCGTGTTCACGAGACCGTTGAAATCGAGATAATCCTTGCCCGACACCTCGACGAAACCACCGTCACCCGCATCCGCGCCGCCACGCGCCGAGGCCTTGCCGTAGAAACGGGTGGCGCGGTCCGCCCACACGATGACCTTGCCGCCGTCGCCGTGCTCGAGCGCGTCGGCGAAGATCGCGGAGTCCGCGCTGACATACGTCGCGCGCGCATTCTCGACCGCCGGATTCTTGCCCTGGTAATCGCCACCGAGCAGGACTTCGCCGCCGCCGTGCGTGCCGGAGACGTCGATCGTATTCGCACCGACGAGTCCGACCTTGTCGCCGAGCACGTGGACCTGCCCGCCGGCGCCGCCACGTGCGCTGATCGAACCGGTGCCCGCGAGTTCGGCCGTATCCGTTGCCGCGAGTTTGACCGTGCCGCCGGCACCGCCGGCCGCATCGGCCTGGACGAAACCCGCCTGGCGAATGTTCGTCCCGGTGATGTCGATCGCGCCGCCGCTCGAAGCGCTGTCGCGCGCACTCGCGTCGAGCGTGCCCGTATTGATCACGGACGCCGTGGGACCGAGACCGACGAGGCGGATTTTCCCGCCGCTGTTGTCGATCCGCCCGGCCTTGATCACGCCGCTGTTGTTGATCGCCTGATCAAAGACCGCCGCCGCGGCACTCGCTGCCATGATGACTTCGCCGCCCTCGGCGGCGAGCGTCCCGTTGTTCGCGATTTGCGGGTCGAGCGGATGGGCATTCTCGAGCACCGCTTCGTCGACCGCGAAACGCATCAGACCGTCGCCATCGAAGTCGAGCGTGACCTTGTTGCCCGCGGCGAGGTTGATCCGCCCGGCCGAGGCGATGATCACCCCGTCGTTACGAATCGATTTACCGACGAGCGTGACGTCACCGCCGGCGGCCGCCTCGATCGTGCCTTCGTTGATCACGACACCGTCGGCACCATCTAGCGCTTCGAGCCGGAACTTGCCGGCCATGAAATCCTCGACCGGGATATTGCGCATGCCCGCGGCGATGAGGCTGTTGACGTTGACCTGCGCGGTCGGTCCGAAAATGACCCCGTTCGGGTTCATCAGCAACACGCGCCCATTGGCCTGCAGTTGACCGTGGATCTGGCTCGCGTTCTGGTCGAAGATCCGGTTCAGCGCCTGTGCATTGCGCCCCGGTTGTTTGAACCGGACGATCTCGTTCGACTTGACGTTGAATTTCTGCCAGTCGATCGCGAGGTTCGTCGACTGTTGCCGGATCACGGTCGTCGTGGCGTTCGGGCGCGCGATACTGCCACTGCCGCCAACCACTTTGCCGCCCTCAGGGCCGGCAAACGCGGCGCCGACATGCAGCCCCATGATCAGTCCCGGGAACAGGGCCCGCCGCATGTGCGCCGCGAGTGGCTTCATGCGCAGCAGCGCTGCCGGCTCCGACGGGCCGCCGGCGTTCGGTGTGACAGCGTTGTTCGGGCGTTTGTTCATGCCGCTACCTGTTTCGATATTCCTGCCTGACCGGCACCAGCGCGGGCATTTTAAACACCCTTCCCCGGCATCCTACGGCCGTGTATTTCCCGGTTCCGTGAAACACTTCACACCGGATCCGGCGCCCAAACCCTGCGGCGAGAGCGCGCTCAAAAGAAGAAATTGAAGTCGAGCCAGTACTGCGGATCGCGGTTGTTCACGGGACTCTTGCCCACCGGCCATGCAATCGAGACCTTCGACGAAAATACGTTCGGGTTGTTTGCCGACAGGCCGAGGCCGGCACCCTTGAAATTGTCCGACCCGTCTTCGGACGGCAGCGGGCTGTTCAACACGCCGGCGGCCATGTCGAAGAAAAACGACAATTGCACGATCTCACCCCAGGTGCGGTTGCCGAACGCCGGCTTGTCGGCGATCCCCGGTGCGTTGATGATCCACTCGATCGAGGCGAACCAGGCGCGGTCGTAGAGCTGCTCGGTTGGCTGGTAGGCGCGCACGTTCGTCGGCCCGCCGACGGAATACTGCTCCAGCGGCACGAGCAGGTCGTCGGACCACTGCAGCTCCGTGCGGAACAGCACCGTGTGATGACGCAGTTTTTCGCTCAGCGGCGACAGCGCCTGCAGCCGCGAATAGCTGAAGAAAATCTTGTCGAATTCGCCCTGGGCGAATTTACCGTTGCCGCCCTGGCGGCTCGGCGCAACGCTGCCTGCTTTTGCGCCCATCGCGCCGAGGAAGTCGTTGAAACCGCGGGTGACCTCGAGAAAACCCGCGTTCAGACCCGCGTAGCGCGTGTCGACGGAGTCGTAGTCGACCCCGCCGGTCAAGGTCGTCAGATTGTCGATCGATTGTGATCGGGCGCGCACTTTCGTTTCCGCGCGCTGCCGTTCGAGTTCTACCCGCGCCGACAAATTGCGCTGGCGCGAGCGGATAAACGATTTCGACAGGCGCGCGGTGGCGTTACGGGTGTCACTCGCGATGTCGCGGTCACGAAATTCGCCGCCCACATCAAACTGGTTACGGTCGAACAGGAACGTGAAGACGGTGTCGTAGAGGAATGGCAGCGGTCGCTCGTACTCCGCCGCCCAGAAAAACGAGAACGCCGGTTGTTCGGTATGCTGCAGCGTGCCGGTAAAGCGGTCACCGGCGCCAGTGAGATTGTTCACGCTGCCGGTCAGGCGGTAGCGATTCTGGCCGGTCTCGCGGATACCGTGGTTATCGGCGCGCACTTCCGCGTTGAAGCGCTTTTCTTCCTGCACCTTCACCACCATGTCGGCCGAGCCGACCTGCTGGCCCGGCTGGAACACCCCGAACAGGGTCACCCCCGGGTTCTCGGTCAGCTGCAGCAGCGCGGATTCGGCCTCGGCGTTCGTGACCGGTTTGCCGACGAGATCGCGGAACGGGCGTTCGAGCACCTTGTCGCTGTACATCTCGTTGCCTTCCGCGACGACACGCCCGAGCACCCCCTCGAGGACCTGGATCGTGACGATCCCGCCTTCGACGTTCTGCACGGGAACGAACGCCTGCGCGAGAATCAGACCATTCTCGCGGTAGTAACGCGTGACGGAATCAGCAACCTCCTGCAGTCGCCCGACGGTGAAACCATCGGCATGTTCCGCGAGTTTCGTCTGCAGCAGGGCTTCGATGTCGGCGACGACGATCGATTGCTCGGGCCGGTCGACGGCTCCGGAGAGGGTAAAGGCGGTGACCTGGATTTTCGTGCCGCCGTCGATATCGAGCGGTCGGTCGACGACGGGTGGGACCGAGAACACCTCGCCGGGCGGTGCTTCCGGTACGTTCAGATCGTCGTCGCCGGGGCGGATGGCGCCGGGACGCACGGCAGCGGGAACGTCGACGAGCCCGGCCACGCAGTCGAGGGCACCCAATGTTGCCATGCAACAAATCAGGCATCGACCCAGAAGGACCCTTCGTCTACGTTGCTCGGACGAACTTAAGTTCATGAATTCTATACGCAATTCGCACGTCGACGATGGACCCAGGCGCATCCCTGAACCGAACCCGAGAAAAGCTTGTGTTCCCACCCCTCGAACACCGCATCGAGTATATCAAGGGGCCCCCCGAGCGACAATAACGACCGGGCTTGACCCAGCCGCAGCTTGTTCACCGAAATATCGGAAAAGACTGCATTTTCTTAACCCGGACGAATCATCCCCGGACCCCTCAGCGGAGACCGGCCGGCCACGCCGTGGACTGGAGTTGCGCGCGCCAGGATTCCAGCGCAGCCTCGTCGACGGCAACGGGGTAGGTTTCCAGGATTTTCTTCACCGCGGCCTGTCTGACCCGGGTTGCCGCATCATTGCGCAACCGGGTCACGATCCGCTCGCGGACCGCGGCAAAATCGAGCTGCTGCCCGGCGACGATTTCACCCCGCTTGAGGATGTGAAAGCCCGCATCGCTTTGCACCGGCTTGCTGATTTCGCCGCTTTTCAGCGCCGCGACCGCGGTTTTCACTTCCGGCAGCAAATCATCGAGTTGCAACAGCCCCATGTAGCCGTCATTCACCTGGCTCTGCAGGTGCTTGGAATACCGGTTCGCGGCCTCCTTGAACGACGACTTGCCGTTCGTGAGTGACGTCGCCACCTGGGCGGCGAGGCGCCGGGCATTCGTCACGGCTGTTTCGGCAGCCTTGGCCGGGGCCGGGACGAAGATCTGCCACAAGTGCACCCGGTCGGGCAGCCGGAAGGATTCCGCGTTCGCATCGTAGTACTCGCGGGCCTGCGCTTCGGTCGGGAACCCGTCATCGAGGTTGCGCCGGACAACCTGCGTCAGATAGGCCTCCACGAGCACTTTCTGCGATGCGCGCAACATCAATGTGGCAACGGCGGCATTGCGGTCCGCGTCATTCGCATACGCCGCCGTGAGCACCGCCTGGTTCGCGCGTTCCTGTTCGACGAACCGGGCAAACACGTCGGGTGATTCGAGAATCGCGTCGCGGCGGCTTGCTTCGACGAGCCGCAACAACTCGCGCAGCATGTCGGGTTCGATGCGCTCGGCGCCGCGACGCGCGTCCGGCGCGGGTTCGACGACGTCTTCGACAACCGGTTGCGGTTGCGGCCCCGGGGCCAGCCTGTCGGTGTACCACATGGCGGCGCCCGCCCCCACAAAAATTAACAACACGCCGACCAATGCCGCGGCGATGATTGGTAAAATTCTCAAACGAATCGACTCCTCAAGGTTTCAGCGCGCGCTACCCGCCGTCACGGCAACCGCGGGCGAGCGGAAAAACAGTGCCGGCAACAACCCCCGGAGTCCGCGTCGGGCCTCGCTGAAAGGGTGTGCTGATGCCGGTTAATGTATACTGGGTAAAGCGCCGCTACAGTATACGTAAATGTCGCACGTACCGGCGGAATGTGAGCGACGCTTCCGTTTGGAGTGACTTCTGATCAAGCTTTCATGAGTATGAACTAGTCGATGGCTCCCAAAACCACGAACCTCGCCATCCTGTTTGCCGACATCAGTGGCAGCACACGTCTGTACGAGATCCTCGGTGACGTCGCCGCACGCACGAAAGTCGCCGATTGCCTGGAAATGCTGACAGCCGTCATCAAGCAGCACAACGGCACCGTCATCAAGACGATTGGTGACGAAATCATGTGCACATTCCCGACCTCGGAAGACGCCGCCAATGCGGCGTGCGAAATGCACGAAATGCTCGAAGATGATATCACCGAGCAAACCGCTGCCGGCCCCATCTCACTGAGCATCCGGGTCGGCATGCACTTCGGCCCTGCGATCCTCGAAGCGGGTGATGTGTTTGGTGATGCCGTGAACGTGGCGGCGCGCATGGCCTCGATGGCGAAAGGCAATCAGATCATTACAACGCAGAACGCGGTGGACGAAATGTCCCCGATCATGCGCGCGAGCACCCGTTTCATCGACCGCGCCCCGGTCAAGGGCAAGAAAGAAACGATGGATATCTTCGAGGTGCTGTGGCAGCAGGAAGACGTCACCCGCATGTCCACCGGAGTCATCACCCCGCAGCAAACCGAACCCGTGCGCATGCGGCTGACGTATCAGAACGACAGCGTCGTACTCGACGGGGAGATCACGCAGATTGTTATGGGACGCAGTAAATCCGCCGACCTCACGGTAAACGAAACTCTCGCTTCACGGCAGCACGTACGCATCGAGCACCGCCGCGGCAAATTCTTCATTATCGACCAGAGCACGAACGGAACTTACGTGCATTGCGAGAATGACGAATCGTTCCTGCGCCGCGAGGAAATGCCGCTGAGCGGCAACGGCATGATCAGTCTTGGAAGATCATTTACGGAAAACCCACAGGAAGTCGTGCACTTCAAGTCTGAATTCTGAACTGACGCGGCCCGCCAGTTTGCGTCGACAACGAAAATCCATTGCGATGAACCGCCCGATCCACCCTTTGGCCATCCGTCGCCTGTCGCGGCCGGCCTGCGGATCGAACGCGAAGTCGCTGCACCTTAATCGCAGGCGGGCACGATGAGCGCGGGCACTCTCACATGGCGATCCTCGCTGCGCAGCGATGTCGGCAAGGTGCGCAAACTGAACGAAGATTCGGGCATTGCACAACCCGAGGAACGGCTGTGGTGCGTGGCCGACGGTATGGGCGGACATTCCGCCGGCGATCTCGCGAGTCAGATGATCGTGAACTCGCTCGCAAAAGTTAAGGCGAGCGAAAACCTCAGCGAGCATGTCGATTTTGTCGAACACAGTATTCTTGGCGTGAACAACCGACTGCACGAATTGTCGACGGCCCAAAACCAGACCAGCGGCAGTACGGTCATCGTACTGCTCGGGGGTGCACGGCACGCGGTGTTCATGTGGGCCGGGGACAGCCGGCTGTATCGCCTGAGAAACGGCACGCTGGAGCAACTGACGACCGATCACACGCAGGCCGAGCTGTACGTCGAGCAGGGATTGATCACGCGCGAATCCGCGGCGGATCATCCGTCCGGCAACATGGTAACGCGCGCGGTTGGCGCGGCCGAAAATCTGTTTCTCGACATTGATATCGTTGCCGTCGAATCCGGCGATCGCTTTCTTCTGTGTTCCGATGGCCTCGACAAGCATCTCAGCGATCCGGAAATCGAAGCCGTCCTGCGGGACGGAGAACCGGAACACGTTGTAGACGAACTGGTTGAGACCACGCTGGCACGCGGTGCGGTCGACAACGTTACCGTATGCGTCGTCGATGCGCAGGCAAGCGACCAGCCAGGGTAGAGATTTGATAATACTAGGGCCTGTTTATCTTTCATCGGCACCTCTGTTGCCCCTGAAAAATCGTCAATCAAGGCGCAACGAGCGTGATCTGGTCGTTCCAAATGAGCGAGGTGCAACGCCGAGTGACGGTTTTTCAGGGGCAACCCGAAGGGCTGAGACCCTGTTTGCGTCCGGCCACGTTATCGCTCGCTTATGTAGCTCGGCTACACCA
>MRWG01000502.1_pt1 | contig 42885 bp, 33 predicted proteins | sample 1013341 | NCBI WGS metagenome assembly MRWG01 (sample SAMN06117577, study PRJNA244670) | biofilm metagenome | biome: Water; feature: Cathode Biofilm; material: Biofilm; isolation source: microbial consortium enriched at the cathode of a solar microbial fuel cell | place: USA: District of Columbia ... | reverse complement strand
GTCCTCATCCGAGTGAAGTGCGCCGGCGTCTGCGGCACGGACCGCCACATCTGGGAATGGGACGACTGGGCCTCCTCGCGCATCCCCATCGGCATCGTCACCGGCCACGAGTTCGTCGGCGTCGTCGAGAAAGTCGGCGAAGACGTCACCACCATCCGCCCCGGCATGCGCGTCTCAGCGGAAGGCCACATCGCCGCTGGCGGCGACTACAACTCCCGCACCGGCAACGCCCACATCGCCCGCGGCGTCGAAATCATCGGCGTCGATCGCGACGGCTGTTTCGCCGACTACATCATGATGCCGGAGGAAAACGTCTGGCCCGTCCACCAGGCGATCCCCGACCACATTGCCGCGATCATGGACCCCTTGGGCAACGCCGTCCACACCGTGATGGCCGCGAACGTCAGCGCGAAGAACGTGCTCATCACCGGCGTCGGCACCATCGGCCTGATGGCCGTGACCGTCGCGCGAGCCGCTGGCGCCTCGCGCATCTTTGTGACAGACGTCAACAACGACCGGCTGGATCTCGCCCGACGCCTTGGCGCCGACGACGCCTTCAACACGCGCTCGGGTGACGAATGGATCAACGACATCAAGCAGGCCACGCGCAACGAGGGCGCCGATGTCCTGCTGGAAATGTCCGGCGCCCCCGCCGCGTTCGAAACCGGCTTCAGCGCGCTTCGCAACGGCGGCGTCGCGGCTCTCCTCGGCCTGCCCTCAACGAAATTCGAGTTCGACTGGAACAAGCATGTCATCTTCAAAGGCGCGACCGTGCTCGGCGTCAACGGGCGGCGCATGTTCGAGACGTGGTACCAGATGGAAGCGCTGCTCCTCTCCGGCCGCCTGCGGCTGGACGACATCGTCACGCACCGCATGCCGATGTCCAACTACGCCGGCGCCTTCAGCCTGATGCAGTCCGGCGAAGCGATCAAAGTCGTGCTCGACATCAACGACTGAGAATCGAACGCAGAGGAAAACAGAGTTATGGAGGGCGCCGTGGTTCGCTCGCGAAGCGAGAAAGCCACGTCTGAGTGTGCTGATCCGAACCGCGCCCGTCAGGAAGCGGCTTCTTCACTACCGCTCGAATTCAATAACGCCGGGTGCCGTGGTTCGCTCGCGCTGCGAGAGAGCCACGATGCCGTCATTCCGAGCCGCGCCCGTGAGGAAGCGGATTCCCAGCCAATGCGCGAACTCACCGAATCCGATTCATCGGCCGGCAGGAAGACCCCTGTTTGAAACAATCAAGACGTCCAGTTCGAAAGCACTTGCGCCAGATCCGCGCCGTCCACGATGCCGTCATCATTCAGGTCCGCCGCGCCATCCGTGCCCCACTGCGCCAGCAACGCGGCCAGATCAGCGCCATCAACCACGCCGTCGCCGTTGAGGTCCGCAGGGACGCCCTCACTGACTTCGACGGTCAGCGCAAGCGTCGGCGCAAAGCCAAACGGAATCGCGAACTTGTTTTCCTTGGTGTAGAAATCAGGAAACGTCTGCGCGCCCTTGCCCATCACCGGCGCGGGGTGAATCGTCGCCAGCATGAAATCCAGCGATCCGCGGTCGAGCGACGCCTGCAGGTACGCGATGACGTCCGGGTTCGAGAGATTCAGCTCAAATGTAAACGTCGTATTCCCCGGCACACTGGCGCCCGGTGTCAGCGAGTCATTCAGGCCAATCGCGAACGGCGCCGGCGTGAATTCCATCTCGACATTGCGCGACACATCCCGCGCTTCGCCGAGCAGGAAATCCGTCGCAAACGCATTCCGCGTGCCCTGCCAGTTGCCAAAGGGCGCCAGCTGGAACGGCGAATTCTCTTCGAACGACTCAGACGTAAAACCATTGCGGAACGCGGCGCCGAACAACTCCAGCGGCCGACCCGCATCCGCATCAGCCACGAAGTTCGGATTCGCCACATCGAGGTACGTCTCAAACGCATCCACCGTCGTGTCGTATTCGAACACACCGCCGGTCACGCATGTCAGCGTGATCACGGCGCTCGTCACGTCGTAGTTCGCGGCGCCGGCGCCGACCGGGACCAGCCCGTCCGTATCGAAGCCGATCAGGAACTGGGCGTCACGGTCGTCAAACATCGGATCGTTCGGCACGCCGAAGGTTGACGCGCTGGTCTGCACGCCGGGAACCGCGTTGAAGGGGTAATTCCAGCGATCCATCGTCGGCGCATCGAATTCAACAACGAGCGGCTGAGCGGACACCGCCGCGAACGGAATGATCTGGGCCAGAATGAACGGGGCCGTTCGGGAAAGCAGCATGGAAATGACTCCATCTATTGATGAGACAAGAGGTTGGGGCGAATTCCCGCCGAACAGTGACGATCACTGCGGGGCAGGATTAGAACGAGGACCAGCGTCGGCGTCAAGCCCAGTTGCGAATGAGTCTCAATTTCAATACCGTGCCGCGCATGGCTGATCGCCCGACAATTCGAACCACCCATCGCGGCGGATTCACGCTCATCGAATTGCTGGTGGTCATCTCCATCCTCGCGATTCTCATCGGGCTCCTGCTGCCCGCGCTGGGTCGCGCCAAGGGCGCCGCGGCGATCGCGCAGCAGCTCGCTTCAGCGCAGCAGCTCATGCAGGGCTATCTGCTCTTTGCGGATGAGCACGACGGCTTTGTGCTGCCCGCGCTCATCGAGCCCAATCGCGGCCCGCGCGCATTGCGAGGTCAGCCCGTTGATCACTACGGTGCGCCCGTCGAAGGCGAAGCCGCGCGGCGATACTTCTGGCGGCTCGCGTCATACGTGGATTTCAATTTCGAAGTCTTCTATCGCGACCGAGCGTTGCTCGACCGCCTGCTCACCGAAGGTGATTTTTACGCCGTCACACTGTTCACCGGCTTCGGGCTGAACCAGCGCTACATCGGCGGACTCCCGGAGTACTACCCCGCCGACGGCGGCGCCCCGACGCTCTACCAGCAAACCTGGGGCAATGACTTCTTCATCTCGCGCATCGACCAGCCGGATGATCCGAGCCGCTTATTCACGTTTGTCTCCGCCGCGTACGACGGCGACGGCGTGTTCCGAGACGGGTTCTACCGCGTGCAGGCGCCGCAATTCACGAGCGCGCAGTGGCAGGATGAAGGACTCCCAACACGACCCGGCGCCACGCCCTCGCGCACCGGAAACGTGTGGCCGGTTGATGGCGCCGTCGCGGTCGCAGGCATGCTGGATGGACACGCCGCGCCTCAGAATTGGGAGCAAATGCAGGACATGCGCTCATGGGCGCCGAAAGCCGACACGATGAATTGGCGACTTGAATTTCCCTAAGTGATTTGGTCACCATCGGCGCGTGAATCCACGGCGACTTCGATGGCGAGACCACCTGAGACGCACCATTGCAACGCATGAAGCCACAAACGCCAGGGAATCTCTGGCGAGCTGCGCGGCGAAGGGTCCATCGCTGACAAAAATAGAAAAGGGCGATCGAGGGGACTCGAACCCCCGACCCCCGGGATCACAACCCGGTGCTCTAACCAGCTGAGCTACGATCGCCATCTGCGTCCGCGGCGAGGGCCGGGCCGATCCGCCCAACCACGCTTCGCACACGCCAGACAGGGACGGTACGACACCCGCCCCGACTCGTCAATGCCGAAATCGCCCTCCGGCGAGCCTTTGGTACACTGTTTCTCTTGGCCCGTGGGGTCGGAGGCGGGTCGGCGACGCCGTCCGCCGCCCACTGAACGCGGGACGGATCCGCCCCATTTGCAGGTCCTCAGACCGGAGTTGAGCGATGACTACTTCACCCGCCCTTCGCGGGCTTGATTTCCCGTCACAAAAAGTCCGACGCAATCTCTCCACCGCGTCGCTCATTGAAGAGGCCCTCGCCGCTGGCGAAGGGCGTCTCGCCGCCAACGGCGCGTTTGTCGCGACGACCGGCGTGAACACCGGCCGCTGCCCGAAGGCCAAGTTCCTCGAAGACACGCCCGAGATTCACAACAATATCTGGTGGGGCGCCGTCAACCAGCCCATGTCGAGCGAGTCCTTCCTCGAACTCGAAAAGCTCGCGCACACGCACATGGCGTCGCGCGAGCACATTTACGTCTTCGAAGGCTTCGTCGGCGCCGATCCCAAGTATCGACTCGGCGTCACCGCGGTGACCGACCAGGCGTGGCACAACTTGTTCGTGCGAACACTTTTTATCCGCCCGACCGCTGAAGAACTCGAACACTTCGACCCGGACTGGGTCGTCATCAATTGCGGCACGCACGCGCTCACGCCGGAAGAGCAAAAGCAAGTCGGCATCGACAGCCCCGTCATCATTGCCCAATCCATGACGCGCAAAGCCGTCATCATTTTCGGCACGGAGTACGCCGGCGAGAACAAGAAGTCCATGTTCTACGCCATGAACTACGACATGCCGGATGTCGGCGTGTTCCCGATGCACTGCTCCGCCAATGTTGATCGGAACGACTCGGACAACGTCGCCCTCTTCTTCGGCCTCTCGGGCACTGGCAAGACGACGCTGAGCGCCGATCCCGATCGCGACCTCGTCGGCGATGATGAGCACGGCTGGTCCGACCACGGCGTCTTCAACTTCGAGGGCGGCTGCTACGCCAAGTGCATCAACCTTTCCAAAGAAGGCGAGCCGCTGATCTGGGACGCGATCAAGTTCGGCTCCGTCCTCGAAAATGTTGTCCTCGATGAGCGCACGCGCGAGCCCGATTACGACGATGGCTCCCTCACGGAGAACACGCGCGCCACGTATCCGGTGGAGCACATTCCCAACGCGACGATTCCAAGCGTTGCCGGCCACCCGAAGAATGTCATTTTCCTGACCGCCGACGCGTTTGGCGTATTGCCGCCGGTGAGCAAGCTTTCGCCCGAGCAGGCGATGTATTACTTCATCAATGGATACACCTCGAAGCTTGCAGGCACCGAAGCCGGCGTGACGGACCCGGTTCCGAATTTCAGCCCGTGCTTCGGCGGCCCGTTCCTGCCGCGACCGCCGGCCGTGTACGCGGAAATGCTGGCCGAGCGCATCAAGAAGCACAACGCCAACGTATGGCTCCTGAACACGGGCTGGACCGGCGGCCCGTACGGCGTTGGCGAACGCTTCAAACTGAAGTACACACGCGCCATGGTGTCAGCGATTCTCGATGGCTCGCTCGCAAAGTCGAATTTCACACCGGACGACGTCTTTGGCTTGCCCATTCCGAACGCTGTGCCGAACGTGCCGAACGAAGTGCTCAACCCGCGCGACACGTGGAGCGACAAGAGCGCGTATGAAGCAAAGGCGAACGAACTCGCATCGAAGTTCCGCGCGAATGATCAAAAGTTCGAGATGAGTGACGCGATTCGAAACGCCGGCCCGAAAAGCTGAGTTCTTTCGCGCCCGTCTTCATGGGCGCTGAGCGCACATTTCACATTTCTTGTTTGACAATGCGACGCGAATCGCGCATGGTGGGTTTTCAAGCGCGCTGGCTGCACTCTGTGTGCGGCATATTGCCCTCGTGTGGCGATTGGCTGCGGCCTGAATACGGCTGCGGCGGGCGTGTGGGCGAACATTCGATTTCAAGTGACACCACCTGTATGGGAGCCTTATGCATTCCCGAGCGACGATGTCTTCATCACGCCGCGTTGAAGTTCAGGCAGGGCCTGTGTTCCGACTTCCTGATGTCGCTGACGACATCGATCAGGATGAGGAATTCTGCGAAGTGCTCGAAGCCGGTGAATGGCGACGCATTCGCTTTCACGACTACGAAGAAATCTTTTCTGTTCCCGGCCTGTACGAACGACTCTTCGATGAAGCGCTCCATTGCGAATCACCGAATCGCGTCGCGCGGCTGCTCGACAATGTGCTGGACGACAACGACCAGCGCACGACCGATCTTCGCGTCCTCGATCTCGGCGCCGGCAATGGCATGGTCGGTGAAGAGCTGCGTCGCCTCGGCGTGCAACGCCTGATCGGCGCGGACATCATCCCTGAAGCCAGAATGGCCGCCGAACGCGACCGGCCAAGTCTGTATGACGATTTTGTCATCGAAGACTTTACCTCGCTCTCAGACGAGACCACGGCAACGCTGCGCGACATGGACCTCAATTGCCTGGTCACTGTCGCGGCGCTGGGCTTTGGTGATATTCCACCGCGCGCGTTCGGAACCGCCTTCAACTTGATTGCGCGCGGCGGCTGGGTGGCCTTCAATGTGAAAGAGCACTTCCTCAGCGCACGCGATTACACCGGCTTTTCGAAACTCATCGATGAAATGAACAAGCGCGGGATCATTCACGTCTACGCGTATCGCCGCTACCGCCACCGGCTTGACGTGAACGGCGAGCCGATTCAGTACGTCGCCATCATCGCCCGAAAAGAGAAGGACGTGCCCGATTCCCTGATGGCTGACGACATCGAATAGAATCGTCGCCATGCTCGAATTGGAGCGCCTCACCAAGGTCTACCCCGGTAGCGGGGCGCCTGCAGTCAACGACCTCTCGCTTTCCGTCAGGGAAGGTGAATTCATCGTTCTGCTTGGTGGCTCCGGTTGCGGCAAGACCACCACGTTGAAAATGATTAATCGGCTCATCGAGCCGACGTCGGGTCGCATCACCATCGCAGGTGATGACGTCACCACGATGGACCCAGTCGCGCTGCGGCGCCGCATCGGCTATGTGTTCCAGGGCATCGGCCTGTTCCCGCACATGTCCATCAGCGCGAATATCGGCGTCACGCCGCGACTCATGCGCTGGAGCGCGGCGGACATCGACAGCCGCGTCGATGAGTTGCTGGAGCTGGTCGGCCTGCCTCCGAATGAATATCGCGACCGCGCGCCGTCCGAACTCTCCGGTGGTCAGCGGCAGCGGGTCGGCGTTGCTCGCGCGATTGCCAGCAAGCCGCGGATTCTCCTCGCGGACGAGCCATTCGGCGCACTCGACCCGTTGACGCGTATGGGCTTGCAGGATGAGCTGCTCGCCCTGCGCGATGCGCTCAATCTCACCATCGTTCTCGTGACACACGACATGACCGAAGCCGTGCTGCTTGCTGATCGCATCGTCGTTATGGATGAAGGACGTCTCGTCCAGTGCGATACGCCGGCGCATCTCATGCGCGCCCCCGCCAATGACACCGTGCGGCGCCTCATGGAAGCGCCCAAGCGACAGGCAGATCGCGTTGAAGACATCGCCGGCGCCGGGAGCAACCCGTGAATGGCCTGCGCGACCAGATCGACCTGTTGCCCGCCTATCTCGGCGGTCACTTGGTTTTGTCGTTCTCCGCCTTGGCGACTGGCGCCCTGCTCAGCGCCATCCTCACGCTCATCGCACTGCGATGGCGCCCGATCCGCTCCACGCTCTTGTCACTCGCCGGAATCGTTCAGACGATTCCAAGCCTCGCGCTCCTTGCGCTGATGGTTCCCGTTCTTGGTCGCATTGGTTTCTTGCCGGCGTGGATTGCGCTCACCGCGTACTCGGTGCTTCCGATGCTCCGAAACGCGATTACCGGCATCACCCAGGTCGATGCGAATATTCTTGAAGCTGCTCGCGGCGTCGGCATGACCGAACGACAATCGCTGGTCATGGTGCAGCTTCCGCTCGCAGCGCCGGTCATTCTGGCTGGCGTGCGCACGGCGACGGTTTGGGTGATTGGCATTGCAACACTCGCGACGCCGGTCGGCGCCACCAGCCTGGGCAACTACATCTTCAGCGGATTGCAAACGCAGCGATTCAACGTGGTGTTGCTTGGCTGCGTCGCCGCGGCGGCGCTTGCGCTGGTCATGGATGGTCTGATCCGCATTCTTGAGATCGCGGCGACACGACGGAGCCGCGCACTGGGCGCCATTGGCGTTCTCGGGCTTCTGGCGCTCATCATTGGCGGTCTCGCGCCCAGTGTGATCAAGACAATCGAGCGCGGCGGCGGGCCCCGAATCGTCATCGGCGCCAAGACGTTTACCGAACAGCACATCCTGACCGAACTGATCGCGATGAAGCTCGAAGCGGAAGGCTACAGCGCCGATCGGCTCTCCAATCTCGGCTCCACCATTGTCTTTGACGCCCTCACGCACGGTCGCGTCGATGTCTACGTTGACTACACCGGCACGATCTGGGCCAATCACATGAAACGCGATGATGTCATACCCGCAGAGCCGATGCGGGCGGAAATCACATCGTGGCTTCGCAACGAGTACGGGATCGAGGTGCTGGGCGCCCTCGGTTTCGAAAATGCATACGCGCTGGCGATGACGCGCGAGCGCGCCGCAGAGTTCGGGTTAACCACCTTTGATGACCTTGCCCGTGTGGACCACGAACTGGTCATCGCCGGCGACTATGAGTTCTTCGCGCGGCCCGAATGGACTGCCCTGGTTGATGCGTATGGATTCGACTTCCGGGATCAGCGCAGCCTGGACTCAACGCTGATGTATCAGGCGGTGGATCAGGACGAGGTGGACGTCATCAGCGCGTTCTCCACGGATGGCCGCATCGCCGCGTTCGACCTCGCATTGCTCGACGACACGCGCGATGCGTTTCCGCCGTACGAAGCCATTCTGCTTCTGTCCGATGAAGCTTCGCAAGACGAAGCGCTGATACGCATCCTGCAGTCGCTCATCGGGGCGATCTCGGACGAATTGATGCGGGAAGCGAATCGCATGGTAGATCTGGACAAACAATCGCCTCAGAATGCGGCACGGTGGCTCGCTGAACACATCGACGCACATCAACCTCCATCGGATGCGTCCACTGATTGATCATCACTACGATGGACGCCATGGACTGGACTGAAACCATCGAACGGGCCTTTTCCATTGCTCGCGAAGCCGCCGAGGCCGGCGCCGCGGCTGCATGGTCCTACTTTTCGTCACGAGTTGAAACAGAGCGCAAGTCAGACGGATCGCTCGTCACGGCGGCTGACAAAGCCGCCGAGGATGCGATCATCGCGGTCATTCGCGAAGCATTCCCGGATCATTCCATTCTTGCAGAAGAAACCGGCGTGCATGTCGGCCGCGACGATGCGCGCTGGATTATTGATCCGCTGGACGGCACGCATCGATTTGCGCGGGGCATGCGATTCTGGGGACCGATGGTGGCGTGCGAATTGAGCGGCGAAATCGCCGCAGGCGCCGTCGCGCTGCCGACGCTTAGCGAGTCGTACGTCGCCGCGCGAGGCCACGGCGCTTTCAGGAATGGCGAGCGCATCAACGTCTCACAACGGGCCAAGTGGTCGGAATCAAATGTCGCCTGTGGCTCACTCGGCCGCCTGCTCCCAACGAAACATGCCTCGGCAGCCCTTCAGTTGATCGAGCAGTCCGATTATTGCTTCTCAGGCGGCGACCTCGAAGGCGGCTTGCTCATCGCTCGCGGCGAAGCCGAAATCTGGATTGAATACGGCGTGAAGCCGTGGGATGTCGCCGCGATCAAGATCATTGTTGAAGAAGCGGGCGGCCGATTCACTGACCTTCAAGGCGGCGCCGATCTCACGCAACCCGGCTTCCTCGCTTCAAACGGCTTGCTCCATGATGAAGCGTTGACGCTGCTGAATTCAACAGATTGACACTCAGCGAATGGTTCGCACCCGAATGGTCTCGGGAATCTCACGCAACCGATCGCGAATCGCCAGGTCCTGCCCCGCATTCACATCAACAATCACATAACTATGCCGCGCGTTGGATTGCAGGTATTCCGCCGAGATATTCACGCCGGTTTCGGCAATCGCAGAGTTGATCTTGCCAAGCACACCCGGCACGTTTCGGTGGTAGTGCAGAATGCGATCCTGCTTTGGATGCAGCACCGGCAAATCCACTTCCGGCATGTTGACGGCCGTGATCGTCGATCCGTTGTTCATGAATCGAGCGAGTTTGGAGCTGACATCATCCGCAATGCTGCGCTGCGCTTCAATCGTGCTGCCTCCGATGTGCGGCGTCAAAATGACATTCTCCAGCCCGGCCAGAGGGCACGAGAATTCAGCGTCATTCTCAACTGGCTCAGTCGGAAAGACATCGACCGCCGCGCCCCCGAGGCGCCCCTCACGCAGGGCATCAGCGAGCGCATCCAGATCCACCACGCTGCCCCTGGCATTGTTAATGAGCATGGCGCCCGGCTTCATCAGCGCCAGTTCACGCGCGCCAATCAACCCACTGGTTCGACTGCTCTCAGGCACGTGCAGCGAGACAACGTCGCTTTCTCGCAGCAAGTCGTCGAGGGACGAAGCCGCAGACGCATTTCCCAGCGAGAGCACATCAGACACATCAAAGTGAATCACGCGCATGCCGATCGCTTCGGCCAGCACTGACACCTGCGATCCGATGCGGCCGTAACCGACAATGCCCAATGTTCGACCACGCACTTCGTGCGCGCCGCTGGCGGACTTCTTCCATCGCCCGCCATGCAACGCCGCCGATCGGTCAAACAACCGACGGTGCAGTGCGACGATCTCGGCAATGGTCACTTCGGCGACGCTACGCGTATTGGCGAACGGCGCATTGAAAACGGCGATCCCACGATCCGCCGCCGCGCCGAGATCGACTTGATTCGTGCCGATGCAAAAGCACCCGATCGCCCACAATCGCGGCGCCGCATCGAGCATCTCCTCAGTGATCTGCGTCCGCGAACGAATGCCGAGGATGTGGCACTCCTGAACAATGTCGCGAAGCGCCTTCCCTGTTGGGGCGTCGCGAAACGTTTCGACGGTGTAGCCCTGCGACTGCAACGACTCGGCCGCTCGCGCGTGAACGCCTTCGAGCAGCGTGACGGTGATCTTGTTCAACGGGTATGACGTGTCAGCGGATGGCACCGGAAGCTCCATGTGAGGGTCTGGTCCCCTTCTATCACAGTCGGCAATCCTCGCCAATAGGATCATCCCGTTCCCTCGACCCGCGCATGAAAAAGGGGTCGAGCCACCAAGCGGACTCGACCCCCGTGAGTTCAGATGGCGCCGTCAATCAGCGGCGGTACACGTAGATGGCCTCCAGCGCCGGCTCGATCCGGGCCTGGCAGTCCATCGCGTGCGCCAGCGTGTACTCATCCACACTGCCGCTGCCGGAAATCTTCTCAAGCTTTTCATTGATCTGACGAAGCTTCAGTCGGCTGAGGTTGGCGATTGTGCGCTGCGCCGGGCTGGACGCATCGCGAATCATCGCCAGATCGATCAGACGCTCCACATGCTCGCGCTGCAGATTGCGCCGGAAGCTCGACACCAACGGATTCGTGGCGGAATACGTGCCGCGAACCGGCTTATCGAATTCAGTCCACACGGCTTCACTGATCGTGTCGAAGACTTCAGCGAGTGTGATCGCATCCTCTTCGCCCGCCTGGCGAAACTCGTTGTCGTAGAGACGGCGGAGCGTCGTCGGGTTCATGACCAATGTCATCGCCGTGGCCTGAATGCCCGCGATCGTGTCATGCACGGAGTAGACCGGGTCCTGCAACACGGCGCTGAAGCCGGGCTGATCGGGGTAGTACTGCATGCCGAACTTGCGAACCATGTCCGGCGTGAGCCCGAACGCATCGTCATAGAACGTGTTGTCGATGACAATCTGAAGCGCGCGGCGTTGCGTCTCGGCCGGGACGTCTTCAATCGGCTCCCGCATGTCAGGATCACCCTTGCGATCCCAGTGCGTGTAGGCGCCACCGACCCAGCGAGCAGCGATAACCGCGGCCTGTACATGGACGCCGAGGAGCGTGTTGTAGCGCTGACGCGCTTTCATCCATGAATCACCATCGCTCACCAGATCATCCGTAATCTTCGTGCGCAGGTCCGTCACAATCGCCATCTGACGATCAGCGAAATCAAGCGGATCGTCGCCGAGATCCCACGTCTGAGCGCGCGGATCCGGACCAATGGTGGCGAACGGACTCAGGAACAGATGGTCTGGCTCGGCGACTTCGCTGAGCGCTTTCTCCATCTGCTTCTTGTCGCCATAGCCATACGCGATGACCCAGTCGTCGTACGGACCAACGCCGGGCGTCGCGAACGGGCCTTGCTCTTCACCCGGCGCCACAACGTTCGCCGCGCAGTATTCCATGACCGATCCGATAAACGCTTCATCGCCCGACTCATTGATCTCATCGAGTGAGCGAATCGTCGAGGCGCCAAAGTTGTGCTGCAATCCGAGGCAGTGGCCAACTTCGTGCGCGGAGATGTACCGAATCATCGGGCCGAGGAACTCCTCGGGAATGCCGTCAATCGAGTCGGCGCCCTCCGGCGCAGTCGCGATTCCGCCATCCAAAGCCGCTGCGTACAAGGCGATATTCATCGACATGAATTCGCCAATCTTGCACGAGACGCCATCGAACTCCTCGAGGTAGGCGTGCTCCGCATCAACGCTGAACTTGGCGCCGTTGTCTTCGAAGACTTCAGTCGTTTCGATGACGCGCGTTTCACGATCCTTCAGAATGCGATCGCGAACCATCGGCGATGCGAGTCGAACTCGCGGGTCCCACTGCGGATGCTCGTCAAGCCACGCCAGCGTCTCCGGCGTCATGCCCTGCATCGCGACTTCTGCCGTGATGTTCTTATAGAACGCATGGATGAGCGCGTTTGTCAGTCCCGCATGCCACACCACGTCTGCTTCAACGATCTGACCCGTGCGCGGATCCCACCGGCTCGGCCCAATCGCGTAGCCCTGGTTGCTCGTGTTCCAGCGGAAGAAGTTGTAGCGCGCGTCTTCCGGATCCTTATCCATGTGCGCGCCGGAGGTGGCGTCCTGCTGGTACACCTCGAGGGCGCCATAGATGCCAATCTTCTCGAATGCCTCATTCCAGGCGAGGATGCCCTCGCGCACGTAGCGCCGGTAGCGCACCGGCGTCGTGTGCTCGATGTACCAGACAACCGGCTCCTTCGGCGGGCTCATCGATCGATCGGGATCCGCCTTCTCGACGTCCCAACGCGTGATGTAGCGTTTGAACGGATCGTCAGTGCCCGGATCGCTCATTTCGTTGTACCAGACGGTAAAGAAGCCAACGCGATCATCCGCAGCGCGCGGCTTGAACTTCTTGTTCTCCGGCAGATCCAGGAATGACCAGTGCAGTGTGATCAGTCGCCCGTGCCGATCAGGCGCCTCGTACGCCACTTCCACGTTCTTGGGGAATGACTTTGCAGTCTTGAGCGTGGCCAGTTTGGCGTTGATGCCGGAAATGGATGGCCCATACCCGCCATACGGCGACTGCACGCGACTCATCGTCTTGAGCAACAGCTCCTGCATATCGATGACCGGCGCGCCGCCCTTCATCGAAACGATCGGCACATCAAAGAGCACCGTGTCCGTGTAGAGCTGTGTCACGCTGTCTTGGGTCGGACCGCTCTCTGCGCTTCGATTGATGAAGTTCGGCTGCAGGAACATGAGCCGATCTTTGCCGACCTTCTTCCACTTGCCGTACCACGTCGGGCCCATCACGCCGGCCTGCTCATCGCCGCCGGCGACGGTCGCCGCAATCATGGTCAGGTTCTTCTCATAATTCCGCGGCAGAACCGCCAGCAACTTGCCGGTTTCATCATCCGCATACAACTCATAGAGGCCGTCGTCGCCATCCGTCGTGGAAACAACCAACTCTGTGCCTTCAGAGACTTTGTCGAACGCCGGGAACTTCGGCTTGCTCTTCTTGGACGCGCTGGTCGTCGCGGCGATCTGGTCCGCCGGCGTCACGTCCGTGTATTGCTGCGCCTGTGCGTCGATCAACAGCCCCGCCGTCAGTGCGACCGCGCCGGCTGAAATCAGCCCCGTTCTTGAAATCCGCATCCGTGTCCTCATCGCTGGTGTCCTCATAATGCTTTCATCAGGCGGACCCGATCACGCGCTGCGCGCTCGAACCCCGTCCCACACGATTTCCGCCGTCGCCATCGAGCGACCGGCCCGCACCGCCCTCGTTACAGTCCTACCGAACCCGACCCGGACGGATTCAAGCGTTGCCGCCTCTGTATCCGGTTCCGATGACGTACATTTCGCGCGAGACGTCCCGAGTCGCTTTCGGCTTGAACCCCTTGACGCCGCGAAAAAGCGACTGGGAGCGTTTGAGAAGGTCCGGATACGCCTCGCCTTCGAACACCTTCATGACGAGGGCGCCGCCGGATTTCAGCACCGCCGGGACGAGATCCAGAACGTGATCGCACAATTCGATGCTTCGAAAGTGGTCGCTCAGGTCGCCCGCAGTATTCGGCGCCATGTCTGAAATGATGACGTCGAAGCGGCCCTCATCGCCCAGCAACTCAGCCGGATCGACCTGAAATGCGTCCCCTTCAATCGTTCGCACGTTCGGCCCGAATTCCGCTCGCACCCGATTCAAGTCGATACCGACGACCGACCCCTTCGATCCGGTCAGTTCAACCGCGACCTGAATCCACGAGCCTGGTGAGCATCCAAGGTCGAGCACACGATCACCGCGGCGGATGATGCGCTTCTTGTCATTGATCTCGAGAATCTTGTACGCCGATCGCGCGACATACCCTTCCCGTTTGGCTTTCTGGAAATATTGATCGTGGAGAACGCGTCTTGATGCCACCAATCAATCCCCGCCCATGGGGAAATCAGCGTCCGCCGATTCGCCGCCAGTCGGAACGTCATCCCCGCTCGGCGCCGGAGGAGCGATCCGCGCTGCATCGAGGAATGCCATCAACTCATCCCCATTCATCGATCCATACTCCATCGCGATGATTTCACGGTTGGCATCGAGAACGAGTGTGGCGGGCCACTTGGTTACGCCCAGCGCCTCAATCGTGTCGGCGTCGCGCTCCCACTCCAGATAGACCGTCTCGGCGTTGGCCTCGACCCAGGCGCCCAGCCGCGAATCCACCAACGCGTTTCGCTTGTACGACTGACAGATCGGGCAAAAATCGGCGGTGACCACCGCGAGCACCACGTGACCGTCCGAGGACGCCTGCTCACTGGCCTCCACGAGCGTGACCGACTCATCAAAAATCGGCGGCGTCGGCGCCAACCGAAACACCCACATCCCCACGCCAATCGCCAGAGCCGCGATCACGCCGAACACAAGCAGTATTTTCAGGGTTTTTGGCTTCATCGTGCCGGCCGCCTTCACCCGGTCATTCAGCCAGGCGTATTGAGATTGAGGGTCCAGTCGCCGAAGAAGGAGTATACGCCGCCCCGGGGCAACCTCCGGGTGTCTTGACCAGCCGGTCAATGCGGCTATCGTGACCGGCTCGCCGCCGGGCCCAACCTCGCGGCGTCATTCTGGGGCCGTAGCTCAGTTGGGAGAGCGCTTGCATGGCATGCAAGAGGTCGTCGGTTCAAGCCCGATCGGCTCCACTCGCGTAAGACACGCTGAACGCTGAATTTAGCGCACCTGCCTGTGTCAGGCAGCGCGGCTCGAAAGCTCTAGAAAAAGTGGGAATTACCACTTTGCGGAGAGCGCTCGATGACCGCTGCCAATGCGACTACTCGCAAAGGACCCAAGGTCCCCTCCTACCGGCTGCACAAGCCGTCGGGCCTTGCTGTCGTTCGCCTCAATGGTCAGGACGTCTATCTCGGCGCGCACGGAAGCCCAGAGAGCGAAGACGCGTATCGCCGCACGATTGCGGAATGGTGCGCGCACGGCGCAATCGGGCGTCAACGGCATTCGAGCATCGCGATCAATGAGCTTCTCTTGCGCTACTGGCGGCACGTCGAGGTCGACTACACCAAGAACGGCGAACCAACGAGCGAGCAATCGATCATTCGCATGTCATTGCGTCCCGTCCGCCGCATGTACGGTCAGAATGCGGTCGAAGAATTCACGCCGCTCGAGCTGAAGACCGTTCGGCAGGATTGGATAGACAGAAGTCTTGCGCGCACCACAATCAACAAGTATTGCAGTCGAATCATCGCCTGCTTCCGTTGGGGCGTTGAAGAGTGTGTTGTTCCATCATCCGTGCTAGAGGGCCTGCGCGCCGTGCGCGGACTTCGCCGAGGTCGACCGAATGCGCGCGAGACCGCGCCAGCGCGGCCTGTCGATTCTGAAACGCTTGAATTGACGCAACCGCTTCTACCACCGGTCGTGTGGGACATGCTCCGCACGCAAGAACACAACACCTCTCTCACCCCCAATTAGCAAGGAGTGCGGCGAGGTCGGCGCCGTTGACGGTGTTGTCGTTGTTCAGGTCGGCCGAGCCGTTGGTTCCCCACTGGGAGAGCAGCGTCGCCAGGTCGGCGCCGTCGACGATTCCATCGCCGTTGAGATCGCCCGACGTTGAGGCGCCGATTCCCAGCAAGGCGCCCGCCGTCCCTTCTTCCTGTGGACCTTCTGTGGTGGATTCACTCACCACGATCAGGTCCTCCATTCCCGCGCCGTCCACGTCGCCCGACGCCACGAAGAGCGGGTTCGTCCCTTCCGCCTCGTCGCCGAACTGCGCGAACGCCAGCTGCGCGCCATCGAAGTCATTCCGAAGGATGCGCACCACGCGGTCATCCATATCATTCGTCACCACCGCCGCCACGTCCTGATCGCCGTCATCATCCAGGTCCGCCAGCGTCAGTGAACGCGGGTCATCGCCCAGCGGCAGTTGTGCGCTCGGCGCGAACGTGCCATCACCGTTGTTGCGCACGATCGAGAGCGTGCCGCCCAGCTCATCAATCACCGCCAGGTCCGTGTCCTTGTCGTTGTCCAGATCGCCCGGCTGCACCACGCCCGGGCTGTCGCCCAGCGTGACCGCCAGAGGCGGCATGAAGGCGCCGGCCCCGTCGTTGGCGTAGATGAACGCGTTGTCGTCGCCGCCGTTCGTCACCACGAGGTCTGGCCCCAGACCGCTGATGAGGCCAGCGGCGCGCACATCCATCGGCGATGCGCCCGCCGCCAGCGTCGCCGTCGTCGTGAACCCGCCGACGCCGTCGTTGCTCAGCACGCTCACCGTGTCGGCGCCGTTGTTGGCGACGGCCAAGTCCATTGAACCGCTTCCGTCGAAGTCCGCCGCCGCCAGCGCCACCGGCGCCGCGCCCACGTTCTCCGTCGAGGCCACGCTGAACAAGCCTGATCCATTGTTGCTCAAGATGCTCACCGTATCGGAGCCGCGATTGGCCACGGCGATGTCCAGTGATAAACCACCCGTGAAGCTCCCCACCGCCAGGCCGCGAGGATCAGCGCCCACCGTCACGTTCGTCTGTCCCTGCGTGAAGCCCTGCCACTGCCCGCCGGATGAACCCGCATTCAGAAGCACCACCACTTCACCAGGATCATTCCCAGCATCCGCGCCGGGGATCGACAACGCCAGATCAATGGTCGGATTGCCGTCGGGATCGATGAATCCGTCGAAGTCACCCACCACCACGCCCTGCGGCAATCCCGTCACGCCCTGCGTTGCGCCATCTTCAAGATTGATGTCCGCGCCGAGTGTGTCCGCGAAGATCGACACGCCGGGACCGCCTTCCGTCGCTGATGCGCCGTCCGCGTACATCACGCGCATGAACCGCGGGTTCCCCTGGCCATCCGCGCTCAACCCAGGGAACAACGCCACGTCGAACCGACCGCTCAACAACGACGCCGACAACACCTCAACCGGCGGCGCACCAACCAGCGGCTCATACCCATCAACGAACTCAACCTGCAACGAACCTGCGAGCTCGGCGGAACCAGTCACGGCAAGATGTGAGGGCATCTGCGGTGCAGGGCCGACCTGCGCCGCGAGCGCGCCCGACTCTACATTCGACTGCCCTGCTGCGGTGCCAATCTGGTCGTAATCACCGTCGATGAGAAGGGATGCATTGATGAACGGACGGACAGTTCCAAAATTCGCGACATCGCCGTCAACGGCGCCATCGCCTTCAAGCGCAGCTCCATTCTCGATGCCGAAGGACACGCCCTCGATGACGCCGCCATTGGTGACGCGAACGGTCGCCTGACCATCTCCGCCAATATTCGCCGGGCTATTGTTGATCCACGCCGAACCAACGCCGTCAATCTCGATGAGCGCAGTCGCGCTTGCGTTCTCAGCAATAGAGAGTGGAGAAATCGGCGACGCCGTCCATTGGGCGCCATCCAGTATCCGAACGGTGGCGTTGCCTGACTGGCCAATGACCAGCGACAACGGAGCCATGATCCATTGCGCCAATGGGCCCGACAGCGTCACCTCGCCGACTGATCCTTGATCCTGCGCAACGACGATCTCATCGATGAACACAGTTTGATCCATGATGGCATTGCCCTCAACGAGCACTCCACCCGATCCAGCCGCGCCGACAATGAAGTCACGCCGCGCATTGATGCTCAATCCTTCCTGCACCAGTGTCGCGGGTCCGGATGCGCCGGATTCGCCAAGTCGAAGGAGACCCGATGAATCCGGCTGCTCGCCAAGAACAATGTCTCCCTGGCTAAACATCATCGCATCGTTGCGCACATCGAGTTCACCATCGCCAGCGGCGCCCACGCGCGACTCGCCGCTCAGCTCGAGCAACACCTTGGGGCCGACAATACGCAGCGCCCCTTGAGCGCCGGCGCCGCGACCCAGCGCCATGCTCTTGCCGAAGAGCCCGTACGCATCCTGCGTAAATCCAGCGCTGTTGCGCACTTCAACTTCGCTCGCTGTCGATTGATCCCCAATGATGATCGATGGCTCGCCAGGCGTCTCCGAATACTCATCGCCGATCACGTAGTTCACATCGAACAGCGAGAAGAACAACTTCTCAACGCTCTCAACCGTTAATCGCCCCGATGCCGCGGACGCATTGAACACGATGTTCTGAAAAGCGTTCATCGCCTTCGGAATGTCAAAAATCGCGTGGCCTAATGGACCAGGAGCGGCGCCGCCAGTCCAAAACGTCCCTTGATTGAAGAATCCACCAGAGTTGCTCGACGCCCATTCGACGCTGTTAATTGGGAGCTCCGCTGTAAATTCATACGCGCCGATGTCAATCTTGCCGCCTTGAATGCGCGGGTTGCCTGCGAGATCCGGATCGACAACTAAGTCAAAACAACGATGTGACATACCCGTGCTCGCAGGCGGACAATACTCTGCTCCTCCATAACTCACGGGCGCATTGACCGCAGGCGAGCTCACTAAGAGCCGCAAATCATCATCGAGCGTGCCAGGAATATTGTCCGCGCCATCGCGGTCGCGAAACATGGGATCGCCCACGATGTTCTCATTCGGATTGCTGCAAAGAGACAAAATGGAAGGCGATCCGCCTAAGTTTCCGCACCCGAATGACCCCAAACAGAATCCGCAATTTCCACTTGTATTGCCAGCGGTGATCCCGCTGCCATTCGATGAGAAAATCGAGTTGTACGTCGTCATCATGCCTTGGCAGTCAAGATGCCCCGTGCCACCGCTTTGCCGCGCCACATTGTGGACGACCGTTGAATTAAAGAAATTGATTTCCCCTCGAATAGTGGCGTGGAATCCGCCGCCATTGACAGCGCTATTTCCGTTGATCTCACAATTTACAAACGTAAGAGACGTTGTTGGATTGCATTGACTGCTACCGCTCGCAGTGCTCGTGCCGGTCACTCGACCTCCGCCTCCGAGACTCGCGGGGCCATTTCCGACAATCCTCGAGTTTTGAACAAGCATTCCTGTGCGAAAGCCTTGCACGCCGCCGCCTGCGTTTGAGACGACTAAGCAACGCGTCACAGTCTTTCCGGGCCCGTTGCCATCGGAATCCGCCGCATACACGCCCCGACCGCCATTTCCTTCAATACGACAATCCATCACCTCGGCCAAAGGACCGATCTGCACACCGTGAGATGTATTGTTCGTAATGACGCTGTCGCGCAGGATTGCCCCCGAGGCGATTCCGCCAAGCCGCACGGCAATGCCTCGGCAGTCCCGAATCACACAGCTGGAAATTGCGAGGCTCGATCCGATGCAACGAATTCCAGAGCCCGGCGCATCACCTTCGCTGTTGCCTCCGATGACGGTAAACCCATCGAGAGAGAGCGGCGAATCCTGCCCGTCAACCAATACCACATGAATAGAGTTGTCGTCACCGGGACCACCCTCTGAGTCATCATTTCCTAGGAGGTCGCCGCTGAGAATGGTCAGGTTGGCAATCGGATCTCGTTGATCCGACGACATCTCCGTGCCAAAAAACCCGCCAAGAACACTCATGCCAGATTTCAATTCGAATGAAGCCAGTGTGTCACCACTCCCATCGGGGGACATCAAAGACTCATCCGGCCGGTACGTTCCCGCGGCAACCCACACCTCGACATCCATTCCGCCAGCGGTCATGAACGACGCGTCAGCAATCGCATCCTGCAGAAAGCGATACGCCGCGCCCCAGGTCGCGCCATCACCGCCGGGATTGGCGTCGTCATCTACACGCAGAACAACCTGCGCCAAACTAGGCGCCGTAGTGACTGCTAGGACAACGACAGCGACCATCCGCACCAATACGTTCACTTGGCGAGCCCCCTGCATTCGCATCTTCACATGTGTTTTCGGCATTCAGCCCCTCGACTGCATTTCTAACGGAGTGTTGGCCCTATTACAATGAATACTCAGTAAAATCTCGACGTCAGAATGATGACACCGAGCCTCGCCCTGAGATTTCTTCTTAACGAGCGTTGCGTGCCACCCAAGTCTTCACCATGAGCGATGCCGCGACATCCCGCGAAACTCCCGACTCAGAACCCGATCTGTCGGGCCTCCGAGCTGCATGGTCCAAATCACCTCCAGAACCAGATATCCGTGAATTCATTCACCCTGACAGAGTTTCTCAAAGTGAGTCACTACTAGCGCTTCTGCTGACCGATGTGCTCGAGCGCCAGCGCCGCGGATTGCCCTGGGGGCTCAACCATTTCCAGGCGGTTCTTCCAAACCATGTAAAGCCGGGCAATGCAGCGTCCAGGCTCCTGATTGAACTTGAACTGAAAGAGTCGGATCCGGCCGAGTTGAAGCAGAGACTTGGCGATGTGTTCGAACAAGATATTGACGCCGTTGTCGCAGAGGCCTTCGAGCGAAAGAACGTGTTGTTCTCGGAGGCCGCGGAGACAGCGACTACTCATGGAACAGCGCCGCAGGCGCCTTCGTTCTCAGATTACACAGGCCAGCGAATCGGGCCGTACACCATTCGCACTCGACTCGGCGCCGGCGGATTTGGGCATGTTTGGAAAGCAGACCGCCGCTCCCCCGACATGACGGTGGCGATCAAGCTTCTGCGGCGTGATCGAATGGAAGACGCGTCCCGAGCGCGCTTCATGGCCGAAGCGCAAGCCCTCGCACGCCTCGATCATGGAGGCATAGCGCGCATTTATGAGGCTGGCATTGACGATGGGACACTGGGTGATCCGTACATCGTCATGGAGTACATCGAAGGCGAACCCATCACGAAATACTGCGATCGTCGCCGCCTCTCGATTGACCAACGACTTGCTCTCATGGCGGCTGTATCGGAGGCCGTACACCACGCGCATGTCCGCCAACTCCTTCATCGAGATATCAAACCGAGCAATATTCTCGTAACCGAGGTCAAGCGGGATCCTCGATCGATCACGGATCGAGAGCGGCGGCTCATTGTCGGTCGCGAAGGTGAAATGGCTATCTTCGCGCGCCCGAAGCTCGTGGACTTCGGTCTCGCCAAATCGCTTAGCCCGAATGTCCGCCTGAGCGATCAGTCGTTGACCGAAGATCTCGGCAAGCTCATGGGCACGCTCGAGTACATGGCTCCCGAGCAGACTTCGCATGATCCGCTCACCGTTGACACTCGGGCAGATATCTTTGCGCTCGGCGTCGTTCTGTATGAACTCGTCGCCGGCGTCCTCCCCCTCACACACGATGAACTCGTGCGGCGAGCCCTCGACGAAGCTATTGCAACGGTTCGAAGTTCGCGTCGGCCAGACCCTTCTACACAATTCAGTTCACTTGATGCAGACTCCGCGAATGCCGCAGCGGCTGCGCGAGGAGCTGCCAGCCGTGAGCGACTCGCCCGCTTGTTGCGCGGACGTGTTCGCCACGTCGTTGGGACTGCGATACAAATCGAAAAGGAACATCGCTACTCATCCGCGGCGACCTTCGCACGAGACATCTACAACTACCTTGAAGATGAGCCATTTGAAGAAGCGGCCGCAGAGCCGATCCGTCGTCGACTTTGGCTCACTGTTCGGCGGCATCCTGGGATGTTTGCGGCTTCCGCAGCCGTCCTCATCGCTATTTCGGCTGGGCTCCTTGGTGTCACATGGCAATGGAGGCGAGCATCTGCGCTCAACGATCGGCTGCAAGAATCAAACCGGCACGTGATTGAAATGACGGACGCGGCAGTGGACCTTGCGACACTCCTGGCTTCACCGCAAACCGATCCTTCCACAGGCCAACGTGAAGACCTCAATGAGAGTTTAGATCGCGCGGTCCCAGCGCTTGAGTCGCTCATAGGTCTTGTGGAATTAGCGACCGCGCAAAGCTCAGACATATCCGCGGAGCTTCCCGGCGCCGCTGCCTCCGTTTACAAGCTCGTCGGCAACATTTACGGCGGCGTGCGAGGAGCTAGTCTTGGCGACGCTTCAATCGCACTTGAGTATTTCACCCGAGCGATTGGAGAGCGAGAAAAGGCCCTCGCCATTGCGCCTGACTCGAATGAACTCAAGACGCGCCTTAGTGACGACTATCGACGCGCTGGAGATGCTTTGCGCTCGCTCGGACGCATAGAGGACGCCCTTGAGCATTACAACCGCGGATTTGCAATCGCTGAATCCGTGCCGAACGGCCCTTCCGATCGAACAATGGCCATTGACTTGCTTTCTGTAGCGCAAACTCGATCGCGACTCGGCGAACTCCAACCCGCACTTCAACTTGTGGAGAGGTCCCTTGCCATCCGTGAGCGACGACTCGCCACTGAGGCGACACCACGAGCGCGCCGAGACGTTGCTGTCGCGCTTTCGACCATGGCCGATATTCTGGCGTCGCTTGGCCGAACCGACGAAGCCATTGAAGCGCGAGAACGAGGGATTGTGCTACGCCGTCGATTGCTCAGCGAACTCCCCGAAAGTTCGCGGTATCAGCGTGATCTCGCGATCGCGCTGTGGCAACTCGCCAACGCTCAAAGCGACACATCACCTGTTCAAGCCTCGAATCATCTTGCGGAATCAGCAGCGCTTCTTGCCTCGCTCCACGAGCATGAACCGACCGACCGACGAGTGATGCGAGATCTCGGGTTAGTGCGACTCACGCAAGGGCAGTTACTCCTTGCAGCGGGGCGGCCTATGGAAGCAGAGAGGGAGATTGGGCTGGCGTTGGAGACGTTTCAAGATCTTCTTCAAATTGACCCTGACAACGATTTCTATCGACGTTTGAATGCATCCACAGTTGGGAGTTTGGGGCGAGCTTTTCTCGAACTCGATGATCCAACGAGTGGCATTCTTCGACTTGAACAATCTGCCAAGCTTTGGCGGTCCATTTCAGATGACGCCACCACGAATGCATTCAGCGCGATCGAGGCCGCGCGCTCTTCATTGGTCCTTGCCGAATGCTATCTCGATCAGTTCCAACAAGGGGTTGCAGTCGATTCGAACGAGGATCATTGGATAGCAAAAGCACGATCCTCGTTCGAAATGGCGGGCTGGATTCTTGATAACCGCGCCACTGCTTCTGAGTTAGCGAGTTCTACGGAGCCGATTCGCCAATCAATTGAAGCCGGGCTTGTGAAGTGCAACGAGGCGAAGTCGTCGGTATCCGATTAGTTGATGCACGAATTGTGATCGTTGTCGTTTGACTTTGCACTCAATTCCCGAAGATCTCTGGTCTTCCCACAATGATGTCTCGGATCTTTGAATGAGTGTCGTGCGAGGCGCTCAGCGTATAGCTGCTCTTCCAATCTGTACCGTGCTCTTTCTCCATCTGTCTTTCGGCAGCGGCTATTGTCGCATCATGACAGCTCAAGGCGGCCGCAAATGCGGCCATGAGCTCATCGCCTCGTTCACCAGGCGTCTTTTCCACACGAATCCACTTGCCCACGCGCAGCGGACGTTGTTGATACTCGGGATTCTCGACCAACTTTGTCTTCGGCGCCCGAAGCGCTTGATCCACGATTTTCGAGCATCCACTCGTATCAATTTGCAATGACTTTTTCGATGCAGGAGACTTCGTTGCAGAACTCGTTGTCTCACGCGGCTCTGAATTCGTCTGATGGGGATCTTGTTGCGCTGCGCCAGACGTTGCAATTGGTTGCGAGAGGTCTTCGCCAGTTCCTGGCTCACGGCCACTCGCATGATCGTTGGCTTTCTTCCGCTCGCGGCGCTGTTTCTCAGCAAATTCAGCCGCGTCCTCAGCAACCTGACTCCCATCAATCGGCCGAAGCTCGAAGCCCACTTCCTTGTCGGAGAATTCGAAGGGATCAATCTTTTCGCGCTTGATGTGATGGCCGGAGCCGTATTCGTCCACTGCGAGATCGGCGCCTTGCTGTCGTTGTGACTCCACTGCTTCAATCAACACACTCGACATCGACGGACGCGGCGCATCGATGCCGAACGGGCGCGCAATCGCGGCTTCCGCTTCATGAAGTTGCTCCAGCGTTCCCCCCTGTTCAATGTGTCGCGCAATCGACTGGACCTGTGCTGGACTCACTCGTGCAATTCGCTCCTTCGCCCCTCCTGAGCCTGAACTGACGAAATACACCTCTTCATCGTCCCTAGGAGGGACAATTTGACTCGTGGTCTGATCGAGGTACAGACCTTCGGCCGCGGAATGGCTTGGCACAACTCGGACGCCAGTAATGACGGTTTGCGTGACTCCGAGTTCATTCGGGTTCAAGCGCTTCTTTGACACGAACACTGTTGCGCCTTGACCGCCCTGACGTTGCTGATCGATCTCGTTCAGTCGCTGTTCGACGGCCCACCGGCCCTTGTGATTCTCGACATAGTTTGTCGCATGGACCATGATCTCTGTGAACAGGTGCGCAACGCCGCCGGCGACGCGCCCGGCAGGTGTGCCATACTGAATCGGAGTGTTTTTACGCGTTGGGACGCTGACCGTCACTGAATCTGGTTTGACGGAAAAAGTCTTGATTCCGACCTGAGCCTTCACGCGCTCCCATTGCGCGTTGCTTTCAGTCCCTTCTCCCCGTGCATGATGTCCTGCTACTGCAATGGCGACTCCCGCACAAAGCATCACGACGCACCTTTGCCGACCAGTTTTCATAATTCTGTCCCCTTGCATGACAGCCTGTGACTTCGCGATCCCGTTGTTCGCACCACTCTGGCACGTTGACCCCTTCAACCAACGAATCCATCCACGGTCAATACTGAGTACTCCTCATCCACGCCCAAACTGTGCCAGTCACTTCGCGCTGTACGCCACGCTCAAATCCATGGCCGATTGCGTTGAGAAATGGCCGTGAATCCGCCGCACCGCGTCCTCGACCGCGGCGCGCGTAGCCTGCGCGATGACAGTCTTGGAGAACGCGGAATGCTTCGTCGAAAGACCTGCAATACCAAAGACTGAACTTGAGTTTTCTCGCGTGATCGCTCCGTGCGCACGGGTGGCGCCAACGACGACCCCACGGTCAACATCGACGAGGCGAATCTCAAAGCCAACAACGCCTTCGATGGTCTCGCGGCCCTGTCCGATTGTTGGATTCGCCGCCGCAATTGCGCCGGTCACATCACTCGTGGTCCCACCAGTCACGCCACTGATAATGTTGAACACCGCCCCCATCTCAAAGCGCGAGCCTCGCGATTGCCCAACCACCTGCTCTCGAAACTCGGTCAGATCCACCTTGATGATGTAGTCGGCGCCGGCGAGTTCCCCAGCGGCTGGCAGTTGCGAGGCGTGCATCGCGCCGCCTTCAGCCAGCGTGTGTTCAACAGACAGGTCCGCGAGCGCCTCACGGTCTGCAACGACGAAGTTTGGACTCAGTGCCAGTGTATTGGTCAACTGACTTCTGACGGTTTGTCCCAGATCTCCAAAATATTCGCCGGCTGGTGAGCTCACTACGACAGGCGCCACAGTGATGGCAATCGTCCCCATGTCAGGATCGTGCGGCGGGCTGAATGGCTGATGCTGCAATGCTCGAGAGGTTGATGTCACATCGCGACCAGGTGATCCGGAATGCGTTGAGGCACAACCACATACGGCGCAAAGGAGGCATGGCGCGAGGATTGCACATGGATTCTTCATTGGTCGATCTCCGTACTCAAGGTGCGGACAACCATCTCGGCCGCCCCCAGTCCTATTCAGCCGACACTGAAGACTGACACCGCTTCTGCAATAATTCGAGAATTGCTTGATGGCGCCATTCCTTGCCCATTCCCGCCATAGACAGCTGCCTCCTGACTGCGAATGGACCGTGAACTCGACTTATGCAACACGACGACCCAACCCGACCGCACGAAGAGCGCCAAGAGCGCTTTCCCGCGAGAGGGAGTCGCTCGCAGGATGTACCTCACCGTGGCGAGGATTCCACACGAGCGTCAATATTCCTCCGCCTGGGCGCCGCCAACAGCGAGCGGAGAGAGGTTGGATGGAAAGAGTTTTCTGATCGGTACTCACGCGTTATTCGTGGATACGCACGTTCGCGTGGACTCAACGATCAGGATGCGGAGGATGTCGTTCAGGACGTCTTGCTTGGATTCTTTCGTGTATCGCCGCGATTCGAATATGACCCCGCCAGGGGTCGATTTCGCGGATTCCTGATGCGAGCGACGCAAAATGCAATTCGCCAGCGATGGCGCCGCGAACGCCGGCATATGCACGGCCAGGCATCCCCTGAATTTGTCGGTGACGAAGTCGATGTTGATGCCTGGGATCGCGAATGGACCGATCAAGTTCTCCAACGAGCGATGACAAACGTGCGCGCGCGTTTCGAATCCAAGACTGTCGAAGCCTTTGAGCTGCAGGCCTTGCGGGGCGTCAGCGCGACAACTGTGGCCGCTGCGCTCGGCATGTCTGTTGATAGCGCTCACCAGGCGAAAAGCCGGGTCCAGAAAGCGGTGCGAGCGGAGATGGACGCCATCAAGCAGCTTGAGGGGTAGCACCACACGATTGGTCCATTTTTCTGAGGATTGATGTCAGGGCAAGGCTCACGCCGGATAGATGCGGCAGACACGCATCTTGAATAGGAGCCTCGCCATGAGATCGAAGTCACGACATTCCAGTTGCATGCCTCGTCTTGCACTCGGCAGCTTCGTCCTGGGGATGACCTTGACGTCAGCGCTGGGCGGATGCGCTACGGACGAGTCCATCTTGAATCACGCTCGCCAATTCAATGAGCAGCTGGTCTCGAACAAAGCGGTTCAGGTCCGCCATCCAAAGATCCAGTCGTATGTTGACCGAATGGCGGAACAGGTGCGACTCGCCGCTCGGGACCGCAAGACCGCCATCTCTCCCGAGGAGAGTTGGGTCTTTGACAAGTTTGACGCTGTCGTCGTGCTTGATTCACAGATGAATGCAGCCGTTTCAGGCGATGACATCGTTCGTGTGCACAGCGGACTCTTGCTGGACTTAGAGTCGCCTGATCAACTCCTTGCCGTTCTTTGCCACGAATTCAGTCACAACGAGCTACGACACCTGAAGTCCGACATCAACAAGTCAAGAGCAAATGTAGCCTTGGGCATTCTCGCCATCGGCGGCGCCATTGCTGGCGGAAACGTGGGCAGAGCCACTTCGGCAGGCGCCTCTGGTGCGATCGTTGCCAACAATCTCGCCCATCGCGGCTTCTCGCGTCGCGATGAGCTCCAAGCCGATGCCGCAGGTTTCGATCTCGCAATGCGTATGGGGATTTCTGTCGAGTCGTATAGACGCCCGTTTGAAATCATGCTCGCGAAGTACGGTGATGGCGGCGGCGGCACGCACCCTCGAAACTCTGAGCGAATTCGACAGATCAACGAACTTGCGAAGGGTGGGCATTCAGAGTCACTGGCAAAGATCGCTACCGAACACAGCTGGAAGCCAATTGACGCCGCAGCGTTTGTGAAGCCGTCAGCTTCACTCGACGAGTTCCGTGAGATTCAGCGCATGGTCGGATATGAAGAAAAGACCTTCCTGAAAGGCCGAGCGACGGCGCTTAACTCCAAATTACTGAAGGGCTTCAAGAGCTGCTTCACGTACAACTACGGCAAATCAAGCAAGAAGAAATAGCGCCCGAATCGATCTTGACAATGCAGTTTCCTTGTTCAAAGACCAGCGCGGCGGGGCAGCGCTGGTCTTTTCATTCAAGACTCGCAGAGACTCTCTCGATTGTTTCAGGAGAGCTGCGATTGGTCGAGTCGCAATGAACAACCGTCGAAGCGAACCTCCAACAACAATCGCACACTTCTGTCTGCCACTGCTTGAATCTCCTGGCGAATGTGGCTGGAGATTTCGAAACTCCGTCTGTTTCATAGCTTTCGAGTGTTCGTTTCGAACGGCCCAGAAGTGCATGGCATGCAAGAGGCCGTCGGTTCGAGCCCGATCGGCTCCACTCGCGTCAGACACGCTGAACGCCTGAAGTCGCGCGTGCCCTACGTTGTGTCAGGGGGGCGGCGTCATCGGCGGTCGGCATGCAGCATTTTGGAATCTCCCGATGTCGCCCAAGGCGCAGGGTTTGGAATTCCAAGCAAACCGACTTCAAACAGGCCACCATGCTCCCAATCGCCAAATCTGGCGCTCAGGCTTGACCTCGGTCGATCTCCGAGCGATAGTATCCTTGAGGATACACTTTTCTCACCGTTCTTGAGGCTCTTGCTCTGATCTCACAAACGTCCGAATATGCGCTTCGAGCCGTGTTGTTCCTGGCGGCCCGTCGGGATGACACGCCGGCGTCGGCACAGGACATTTCCGACGCGATTCAGGTTCCGGTGGGATACCTCCAGAAGATCCTTCGGATGCTTTCGCGGCATGACATTCTGACGGCGCATCGCGGCGCCGGCGGCGGATTCGCCCTCGCCAAGGTGCCGACAGCCATCAGCGTGCTTGATGTACTCAAGGCCTCCGATACGCAGATTCAGCGGATTGAACGCTGTCCGCTCGGCATCAAGGGGCACACTCGGCTCTGCCCATTGCATCGTTTACTCGACGCTGAAATGGCGCGAACGGAGCAAACCTTCGCCTCGACGTCGCTCGGCGACCTCCTTGATGGCGACGGCGGCGTCCGTGCCCTTTGCGATTCGACCGGCAAGATCGTCCGATCGGTCGGTCTCGACGTTTCCCCTACTAAGCCCTGAATCCAATCTTCTCCTGAGGGACCAAGGCGCGCCTTGACCTCGTCCTCATGCCCCAGTATCTTTTAGTGCAGTTGTGTATCCACTAGTACACTAAATGCGTGACGGGAGCAGCACGATGGACCCAGCCGCAACACCCCGCGAGAGCCAGCTCATGAACAGCCAGCCAGGGGCCACATCACTGAATCCGGATCCATACAAGTGGCCGGTGATTGGCGCCGCCGTTCTCTTTGCGCTCACGCTGCCCGCGATCATCGCCATCAACGTGCTTGCAGAACCTGAACCGCCCGCCCCTGCGTGGAGTGTTGAGGCGACATCGCTCGACGTTGAGCCGCTCAAGATCACACAAGGCGAAGTGGTGTACAGGAATACGTGCGCCGTCTGCCATGGTCCCGACGGCGACGGCGTGCACGGATTGGGCAAGCCGCTGCACAACAGCGCCTTTGTTCGAGAGAGCTCCGATGAAGAGCTCTTCGAGCTGATTGTGGATGGGCGAAAGATCGATGATCCGCTCAATACAACCGGCGCGCTGATGCCGCCTCGCGGCGCTCAAGACATCAGTAACGACAAAATCAACGCAGTCATCGTGTACCTCCGCGCTATTCAGGAACCGGATGCGGCGCTTGTTTCAATCGAGCCGTGGAACATCAAATCGCGAACGGCAGACGGCGGCGCCCCCGCCATCGAACTCACCGATCATCGTGGCTACGAAATTTTCGTTGCGTCGTGCGCCGCATGCCACGGTCAAGGCGCTGAAGGCGTTGAGGGCCTTGGCCTTCCATTGATCACGAGTGGCTATGTCCGCGGCACAAGCGATCAGGACCTGATCAGCTTCATCAAGCGAGGCCGTCCAATGTGGGACGCCAACAACACGACGGGGCTTGATATGCCGCCGAAGGGCGGCAATCCCGCGATCACCGACGAGCAGCTTCAACACATCATCGACTACCTCCGCGCCTTGCAGGAAGAAGCGATGGGCTCCTGAGTGAGCGCCGTCACGCGTGGCTCGGCATGTTGACAAGACTCCATCAATTCGCCTTTCGAAAGGGCCTCACCATGAAATCTGGATCGGGACGATTCAACCAACTCGCCGCCATTGGCATTGGCCTCGCTCTTGCCACTTTCGGATCGCCTGTCGCTGCACAGTCGATGCGCGATGTGGAGTCAATTGCCAAGGAACGCGGCTTGACCACAGCGGACCTCATCGCCGCAGCAAAGACGTACCTGCCGAGCGGACAGAAGGACGAATACCTGATGTTTGCTTCTGGAGGGCACGCCGGACAAATCTTTGTCGTTGGCATTCCGAGCATGCGACTGCTTCGCTCGATTGCTGTCTTCACACCCGAACCCTGGCAGGGCTGGGGCTTTGGCGTCGGCAATGACATTCTGGCCGAGGGTTTCCCGAACGGCAAGGCCAACTTGTGGGGCGACACACACCATCCCGCGCTGTCGGAAACCAACGGTGACTACGACGGCCAGTTTGTCTTCATCAACGACAAGATCAACGCCCGCGTCGCGGTCATCGATTTGCGCGACTGGGAAACGAAGCAGATTGTCAAAAATCCGCTGACGTTGAGCGACCACGGCGGCACGTTTGTCACTCCCAACACTGAGTACATCATTGAAGGTGGGCAATACGCCACGCCATGGGGATCGGACTATGCCCCAATCTCTGCGTACAAGGATGAATACAAAGGCTCAGTGACGCTCTGGAGGTTTGACCGCAATCGCGGGCGAATCGACAAATCACAATCGTTCGCGATTGAGCTTCCGCCGTATTGGCAGGACCTCTCTGACGCCGGCAAGCTGGCGAGCGACGGGTACTTCTTCATGAACTCGCTCAATACCGAGCTTGCAACGGGCGGCATTCAGGATAAGAAGCCGCCGTTCGAGGCCGGCGCGAGCATGAACGCAACAGATTTCCTCCACATCATCGACTGGAAGAAAGCTGAGCAAGTCTTTAAAGCCGGCAAGGTCGAGCAAATCAAGGGATTCCCAGTCATCACGCTCCAGACGGCGCTCGCCGAAGGCCTGCTCCATGTGACGCCTGAGCCACGAAGCCCGCACGGCGTTGACGTAGCGCCGAAGGGTGATTTCATCGTTGTCTCAGGCAAGCTGGATCCGCATGTGACCATCTATTCGATGGAGAAGATCAAGCAGGCTATTTCCAGCAAGATCTATTCCGGCACAGACGAATTCGGTGTGCCCATTCTGGACTTCGACACGGTGGTCGAGTCGCGCATCGAAGTTGGCCTTGGACCGCTGCATACCCAGTTCGGACCGGACGGTTACGCCTACACCTCGCTGTATCTGGATTCAGCGGTGGCGCGCTGGACCATGGGCGGGCCATACGGCGCACAAACGCCTGAGCCAGACTGGACGCTCGTCCACAAAACGCCTGTGCACTACAACGTGGGACACATCGCCGCGGCTGAGGGCGACACCGTCAGCCCGGACGGGAAATACCTCGTTTCCCTGAATAAATGGTCCGTTGATCGATTCGTGCAAACGGGTCCGCTGCTTCCGCAAAACCTGCAACTCATCGACATCTCGGGCAAAGGCACAAACGCGCCCGTGATCTACGACATGGCGATGGGTGTCGGCGAGCCGCACTACGCCCAGATCATCAAGGCGGACAAGATCAAGGCATGGGCGACGTATCCCCAGGTTGGATGGGACCCGCATGCGCAGAACATCAACCCCATGGCGGCCAAACCCAAAATGGAGCGAGTCCAGCGCAACGACGATGGATCCGTGGACATTTTCATGACGGCCATCCGAAGCCACTTCAACCCCGAGCACATCTACCTCAAGCAAGGCGACACGGTCCGTTGGCATATCACGAATACAGAGCGCGCCGTAGATGCGACTCATGGATTCGCCGTGCCTGTCTACAACATCACCGCCTCGCTTGAGCCCGGAGAGGCTGTGACGATTGAGTTTGTCGCAGACACCCCCGGCACATTCCCCTTCTATTGCTCCGAATTCTGCTCAGCGCTTCACCTGGAAATGATGGGGTACCTCATGGTTGAACCCAACTGATCCATCACCGCAGGGGACGCGACAGCGTCTCCCGCGGCTTCTGACACTCGCAGCCCCAGCCACATTGCACCAGACCAAGGATCCAATCCATGAGTTCGCTCGTTGACCGTCTTCTTGGACCGCGCGTCAGCCCGGCCGATGCGTCACAACACGCGCTGCGCTACGGCGCTCCCGCCTTTCTTCTGCTGGTCGCGCGGATCCTCTTGCTGGTGTCCTTGTTTCTGCCTTACTGGCATATGGAGCTCCAGGCGCCGCAATACCCAGATGGCCTTCATATGACGGCGCACCTCAACGCCCTGACCGGTGACGTCGCCGAAATCGACGGGCTCAACCATTACATCGGGATGCGGTCGCTGTACGAGGCCGCCGAGATCGAGCGATTCGTCGGCGTGTTCATCATGATCGCGTTCATTGTCATGTTGGAGTTGGCCTCACACATCCATACGCGCTGGGCGGCGCTGCTCGTGGCGCCGGTCGTGTTGTTTCCTGTGGTCTTCCTCGTGGACCTGCACCTCTGGATGCGTCACTTTGGCCTCAACCTCGACCCGAATGCGCCGCTGTCCAATGCAGTCAAACCCTTCGTGCCGACCGCGCTTGGGAAGGGCGGCATCGGACAGTTCGTGACCATCGCATCGCCAGGCGCCGGACTCATCCTCGCCACGGTTGCGTCCGTCGTGCTGATCGTCGCCCTGTTCTTCCACCGCCGCGCATACAAGCCGCTCGTCAACCAACGAGACGCCGCGGTCTCGTCGTGACATTGCCATGAACGCCACACGATTCATCATTTTGGTTGCGGTGCTTGTCAGCGTTCCTGGCGTCGCAAGCGTTCCGGCGAACGAGACCCCTCGTCCGATGTCCGTCATCGCTGAGATGATCGATCGCGCGAATCCAGGCGATGAAATTATGGCGCCGCGCGGCGTCTACGTCGGAAACCTCATTATTCGAAAGCCAATTGTCCTGAATGGCAGCGATGGCGTGATCTTTGACGGATTGGGCAAAGGCTCCGTCATCGAGGTGCGCGCTGATCACGTGACGATTCACAACTGCACGATTCGCGCAACCGGAAAGGATGTCACCGGCGAACCAGCCGCCATTCGAGTGACGGCTGCGCATGCGACCATCGACTCCAACGTCATTGAGGACGCGTTGTTCGGCCTCGATCTCCGAGAGGCGCCGAACGCCGTCATCAGGAACAACACGATTGCGTGCAAGGATCTTGACCCGGGACGACGCGGCGACGGCATTCGTCTGTGGTGGAGTCATGGGTGCGTAATCGAAGACAACACAGTGCGTGGCTCGCGCGACATGGTCTTCTGGTACTCCGAGAACCTCTACATCGCACGAAACACCGTGTCTGACAGCAGGTACGGACTGCACTTCATGTATAGCCACGACACGATTCTGGAGGAGAACAACCTCTTCGCCAATTCGGTTGGCGTCTATCTCATGTACAGCAATCGCATCACGCTGAAGGGAAATCAGCTGACAAACAACCGAGGCGCCAGCGGGTATGGCATCGGTCTCAAGGATTGCGATGCCATCACGATCATCGGCAATGCATTCCTTGCCAATCGCGTCGGCGTCTACCTTGACAACAGTCCATCATCCGTTGACTCAACAGGACGGTTTGAGTCAAACCTGATCGCATTCAACGAAGTCGGGCTGCTTGCCACGCCAAACACACACGACAACGTGTTTACCGGCAACGCGTTCATCGAAAATGAAGAGCCCGCCGCAACACACGGACGCGGGCGGCTGGTCAGCAATGCGTTCGCACATGAAGGCGTCGGAAACTATTGGTCTGACTACGCCGGATTCGACCTCGATGGCGATGGCATTGGCGATGTCGCGTACGAACCCCAGAGCCTGTTCGGCGCCATGCTGGCCAATGAACCGAATCTGCGGCTCTTTGTTCACAGTCCGGCGCAAAACGCTGTGGAGTTTACGTCTCGCGCACTTCCTGAATTGCGTCCTGAATCCACGCTCATTGACCCGTCACCCATGGTGTCACCGCCTGAGATTCACATAGCGGCGACGCAACACGCAGGTGAGAACGGCAGCCGCATGGCCCTGGTGGCGGCTGCGCTGCTCTCGTTGGCCACCGTCGGCGTCGTCGTCATGGGCGCCGATCGTGAATGGCGTACGTCGCACGCGAAAGGACTGACATGATTCGCGCCGTGAATATCACCAAACGCTTCGGTCGGGTGCGGGCCGTGTCGGATGTGTCCTTCCAACTTGATGAGGGCGCAGCGCTCGCGCTGTGGGGAAGCAACGGCGCCGGCAAGACAACGCTCATTCGCTGCATCCTTGGCGTCATCCGTTTCAAGGGACGCGCGAACGTTGGCGGCATGGATGTTCGTCGGCGCGGTCGGCGAACAAGGTCGCTCATTGGCTACGTTCCCCAGGAGCTTGCCTTTCACGATGACGCTCGGCTTGGCTCGGCGCTGGCGTTCTTTGCGGGAATCCGCAGGACGCCATTCGAGAACGCACGAGCGTCATTGGAGTTGGTCGGCTTGGCCGGCCACGAACGGAAGCGTGTTCGCGATCTTTCCGGCGGCATGAAACAGCGCCTGGCGCTGGCTGTTGCGCTACTGAGCGATCCCCCACTGATCATTCTGGATGAACCGACCTCCAACCTGGACGCGTCCGGGCGCGGAGAGGTCGTCGAAACCCTTCAACGCCTTCGTCAGCGAGGCAAGACGTTGCTCTTTGCCTCACACCGACCGGATGAAATTGTCGCCCTCGCCGACCGAGTGCTGGTGATGGAGCAAGGCCAGATTGTCCAGGACACGACGCCCACATTGCTATGGCCGACTGAGAAACCCGTCCAAGTCATCCGGCTGCATCTGGCCATGGCCACTGAGGCTGCGGCCGCGGACGTTCTTCGCGAAGCCGGGCATGCCGTTCATCTGAATGGTCGTGGCTTGTGCGTCGCCGTCCCCAGCAATCGAAAGGCCGAGCCGATCTCCGTACTCGCCCAATGCAAGATCGACGTTCGCGACATCGAAGTTCTCGATGACATCGAACCACAGGAGGTCAGTCGATGACTGCCACCGCTGCATCCATATCGTCAACGACCAGCCAGTCATTGTGCGCGCCGTCGTGGTTTCGTGGCGTCCTGCGTTTTGCGCGCCGTGAGTTTCGCGACGCCGTCGCCAGCAAGTGGTTTGTGCTGTACACGATTTCGTTCTCGGTGCTTGCGGTCGGTGTGTCGTTCCTTTCGTTGAGCGGAATTGGCTCTCATGGATTTGCCGGGTTTGGTCGGACCGCCGCAGGCCTCCTCAACCTCATCATGCTCATTGTGCCGCTCATGGCGCTCACAACCGGCGCCGGGACGATTGCGAGCGAGCGCGAGCGAGGCACGCTCTTGTACCTGCTCGCTCAACCTGTGTCTCGCACGCAGGTCTTGCTTGGCAAGTACCTCGGCCTGGCGCTCGCCCTCGTGTGTTCGTTGTGCATCGGCTTCGGAGTCAGCGCTGGTGTGCTCGCATGGCGCACCGGCGGCGTCGGCATTGGCGCCTATCTCATGCTCATCAGTTTCACCGTGATTCTCGCCCTCGCCATGCTTTCCGTCGGTTTGCTGATCTCCATTGCTTCCCGGCGAACCGCGGTCGCAACGGGAATCGCGCTCTTTTCATGGCTGACGTTTGTCTTCGTCAGCGATCTCAGCCTGATGGCGAGTTCAGTGCTGCTCAAGCTTCGCGTTCAAGAGATTCTTGGTTTGGCCATGGTCAATCCGCTCCAGTCATTCAAGATGGCGGTCATTGTCAACATGAATGCATCGCTCGATGTGCTTGGCCCCGTGGGGGCGTACGCATCACACACATTTGGAAGCACGCTCCCATGGGCGCTCGCAGCGTCCATGGTGGTGTGGATTGCGGCTCCGCTTGGCGTCGCCATCGTCCTCTTTGAACGACGGGGCTCGATATGAGATCCGTCGCCCTTGCATCCATTGCAGTCGCCGCGCTCTTCGTGATCGTTGGTTGCGATGAGCGTTCCGCAACCGGTCCCCCATCGGTTCGGCTGGGCGACTCGGTTTGCGCTCAATGCAACATGATCATCAGTGATGAGCGGTGGGCGACAGCGACCATCATTGAGGGCCCTCGAGGCGGTGAGCCCCGCCTCTTTGACGATTTTAATTGCCAGGTCGCCTTTGAATCTGAGCACCCTGACACCGCGGCGCTGGCCCGTTGGTCGCATAGCTTCACCACAAGCGAGTGGATTCAGACGCAGAATGCCTATTTCCTGATGTCGCCAAACCTCCGTACTCCAATGGGCTCTCAAGTCGCTGCATTCGCAACACAAGCAGAGCTTGATGGCGCAAGACGCGAACTGACCGGGAACGAGATGACATTCGATGGCGCGTGGCGTCACCTCAGCCGCGCCCACACCACCAACGCGGATTCCTCCAACGAGGGAGACACACCATGACACGAACGATCTCTCCAGACATGACGGTCGGCGCCATTGCGACGAAGCATCCCGAACTTATTCCGGAACTCGAACGTCTCGGCATCGACTACTGCTGCAAGGGCAGCCGCACCTTGGCCGCGGCCTCGGCTGACGCGGGATGCAATGTGTCCGAGATCATTCGCACGCTCTCGGAGCACGACATCACGGAGGTGAACGCCGACGATGTCCTGGATGTCTCCGTCATGACCATGACGCAGTTGACGGATCATATTGAGCGCACCCACCATGCTTTTGCACGGTCATCCCTTGAACGGCTCGAGACGCTGTTGGAACAATGCGTCGCGGCGCACCGCAACGACGACCCACGGCTCATCGAGTTGCAGCAGGTCTGCGCTTCACTGGCCGATGACATGCATGACCATTTCATCCGCGAGGAGCGCGTGCTGTTTCCCTGGCTCCAGCGCCTCGAACGCAAGACGGAGATTCAGGGCGGACCGCCGTGGAGTGTTCGAAGGCCGATCGATTGCATGATTCACGACCATGACGATGTCGGCGAAGCGTTTCATCGAATTCACGAACTCACCGATGATCTCCATGCGCCGGAGAATGCATGCTCGATCTGGAAAGAATGCTATCGAGTCGTCGCCGACCTTGAACGTGACACGCATATTCACATTCACAAAGAGAACAACATCCTGTTCCCCGCGGGGATCGAGGCCGAGAAGCGACTTGAAGGCGCCGCCCGGCATCCCTAGTGCCTGACTGCGTCAACCGGTCAAAGCAAAGGCGACATGAGCTTCGGATCCATGTTCGCCTTCATGGGGCCAGAACCGTCGCCTCTTGGCGTCAGCCTCCTTGCCAATCGACCGAACGGTCGTGGTGATGGCCTGCCGCGTCGTGATACCTTGAAAAAACACCGTACGATGTTTCCTCATTCGCCCGTACTTGACGAGCGCGTTTAGGAGGCAACCGGACAGTGAAACGACGAACCCGCGCGACGACTCGATCGAAGCGACGCCGCATCCGCAAGCTGGTCGGCATCGCGATAACCAGTGTGATGGCCATTGGCCTTGCCGCCGTTGCCGGGTTTTACGTCGGGTGGACTCGCTTCGCATCCGCATTGCCGGAATTGCGGGGATGGCACCTAGACGAACCCGCCTCCGAATTCACTCAGGATGATGAGCAGGACGGGTATACGCTCGACGACTACCTGGCGCAGGAAGCGCAGGTCTTTGATGAGTTGGATCAACTGATCGCGCAGGATTGGTCGCCGACCATCGACGGTCGTTATTCGCGATTCCTGATCGATTCGCCCTCCAACCCTGACCTGGTCTCAAACCGGAACTGGAATCGGTCGCTGCTGCTGACGCCGGAGCAACCGATCGGCGCCGCGGTCTTGCTTCATGGTCTGAGCGATTCCCCGTATTCCTTGCGCGATGTTGGAATGCGTCTGTATGAGCAAGGGTGGTCGGTGTTGTGGCTTCGCGTGCCGGGGCATGGCACTTGCCCCGCGGCGTTGGCTGAAGTCGATTGGCAGGACTGGACCGCCGCAGTTCGCGTGGCCGTCAAAGGCATGCGAACGAAAGCGTCCGCGGACTCCCCGCTGATCATCGTCGGCTACTCCAATGGCGGCGCCCTTGCGGTGGATTACGCCGCGACGGCGTTGGATAATCCGGATCTCCCAGTTCCCGACCGTCTCATCCTCATGTCGCCGATGATCGGCATCTCATCGCTCGCCAGGCTGACCGAGTTTCATTCCATCGTGGGTCGAATTTCGGGGCTTGAAAAGGTCGGTTGGCAAAGCGTCAACGCGGAGGTTGATCCGTTCAAGTATTCGTCGTGGCCCATGAATGCAAGCGTGCAGGCCTTTCACATGACGAAGCGCCTGGAGCGCAAGCTGCGGCGATTGAGCGATGCAGGCCAAATGGAGTCATTCCCGCGAACGTTAGTCTTTCAATCCGTCATTGACGCCACCGTCGTCGCACCCGAACTCGTCAAGCGATTTCTCAGTCGGTGCGTTGGCCCGGGCAATGAACTCATCGTGTTCGACTCCAACCAGGACGCCGAGATCGCAAACCTGGTTCGATCAAAGTTTCGAATTGAGCTGGCGACCATGCTGGAGGACGCCGGCAGGCACTACGGCTTGACCGTAGTGACGAATGAATCGCCTGATACACATTCCGTCGTGGCGAAGCGATATACGAATGAAGGCGTCGTCACTGAGCCGCTGGAATTGGAATGGCCACGAGACGTGTTCTCGCTCTCGCACCTCGCGATTCCAATCCCGCCTGATGATCCGATTCTGGGCGATCGACCTGCGACGCGTTCTCGACTGCCCCTTGGTTCGCTATCCATTCGAGGGGAATCGGGCGTGCTCATGATTTCTGAATCACTGATGTTTCGCCTGCGCCACAATCCCTTCTATGACTTTCTAGCGCAGGAACTGTTCCGCTGGCTCAGCGGGGTCAACGAAACGCAGGACGCACCACCGACGCCGACATAGCGCGGCGACTCAACTCCGCCACTTCTCGACCACAACGCCATCGCGAATGCGGACGAACGTGATCATCTGCGGCAGGCTCGGACTCTCTTCATCCGCATTGTTGATGACGGACGCGATGGATGTGTCGATCCCATGCTCGCGATAGAGCCATTTCCAGATCTCATCGCCTTCCGGAAGCACATGGCGCTCCTGCGGCTCGCCGAAGAGCGCGAGCACCATCGCGTCGCCGGTGTCACCCGGCTGCACACGCTCATAAATCGAATCGCTGATGAACACGCCCTCATAGCGCATCATCGGCCCCTGAAGTTGAATCGGACCGTCAAACGCCATTTCCATCCGCATGGTTCCGCACCCGGTCGCCGCAACGAGCGCCGTGCCAAGAGCCATTGCGATGATCGAATACCGGACGAATTTTGGAGGGACATGTTGTTGGCTATTCATTGTCCTTGTCCTTGCTCTTTGGTTCAACGGGTCGGAGTGCTCGGAGCACCAGAAACGCAAACACGGCCGTCGCCCCCGCAACGAAATAAAACCCGAGACCGGCGGCCAGACCAATCGCGGCGGAAACCCAAATCCCCGCGGCTGTCGTCAACCCTTTGACATTCTCTCCACGACCTTGAATCACGGCGCCGGCGCCGAGAAACCCGACGCCGCCGACGACGGCAGCCAGGATGCGATACGGATCCACGCCAACGTGGTCACTCGTGAACATGCCGCTCCAGGTCGCCTCGACGGCGATGACGGCAAGCACGGCGGCGCCAAGTCCGACCATGATGTTGGTGCGCAACCCCGCTGGCCGATTCGCCGTCTCGCGTTCCCACCCAATCGCCGCGGCGCATGCGCACGCCACTAGCAGCCGGATCAACACCTCGTACCAATCAAGCACATTCGGCATGGCGACCTCGTTTCATCAGACGGCGCCAATGCGCTGAGCCGCGCTGACGAGCAATCGGGCAGAGATTCACGACCATCATATGGCGAGTGCTCCAGTCATTCCGCACGTGATGCAACCAGGTGATGCGTAAAAAGTCCCGGTCCTCCCAAGGGAGCGGAGCGACCGGGACCTGGATGAACGCATTGCAACGCGCAGCGGCGTCAGCGGCACAGTCATCCGCTCTCCTCCTTCAGATGAGATGCGGATCGCCAACACCGAAGGTGAGCCGGCGCGCGCAACGCGGAGGTGGAGGTGATTGCAATCAGCGCAATCGACGTCGCAATGATGCAGCGCCGAGCAGGCCAGCCATACCAGCCATGGCGGCAGGCGGCATCGGCACCACGGTTCCGACAAACACATCCATGTCGGCGTTGCCGTCGAAACCACTCGCGTCAGGCCCGAACTTGAATGTCAGCAACGAGCCAAACAGCGGTTCGCCGGTCAGCCAGTCAGTGACATCAACGCCGCCGAACTCATTGCCGTTGACCAGACCGCTGAACGAACCCTGCTCAGTCAGCGCATCGATCGTGAATGGACCGGGGCCGGCGCCGCCAGGATTGGCCGCTTCATCGACATCACCGGTTCCAGCGAGCATGGTCGTGTACATCGAACCATCCATGAACGCGATGGCCAATGACCCGCCAGTGACCTGACCGTTCGCGAGGTCAATCGAGCCTTTCATACTCGCTATTTCCGGATTGGCCGGCTGCACGGTCCCATCGATCAGGATGCTGGCGAACGAGGTCGTGCCATCATCACCAATCGACAGCGTGCCGGTGTGGGTCAGTCCGCCAAACGGACCACCCGCATCCACCGTCAGCGAGTTCAGGTCGATCTGAAGGATTGGCGAAGCGGATGATGTGGCGGCAAACGCCCCGGCAGCCATCAAGCTCACAGCTGTCCACTTCGAGCCCCTGTTGAATAATTGTGTCATGGGAGTCTCCTCTATCTAACTGCGCAACAACGTGCTGCGTATCTATGAGGAGATGGTGCATACGAATATGAATCTGGAGAAAAGCAATGCTGAAATCGTTTTCATGTCGCGTGCGCCCGCCGGCTGCCTGCGTCGTTCACGATTGACGCGCTGGTGAATCTTCCGAATTGTCTATGTCGCTCGAATGTTCTTCCTGGTGAAGCTCAATGCGGCGACGCGGAAGAAATGCCCCATTCGCTTCCTCGCGCAGCCATGCAAGCATGTTCTCGCGCACGCGGCAGCTCAACGACCACGCCGCGCTCGAATCTTCACCCGCGCAGGTCAGCCGGACGATCATCGTGTCGTCTTTGATGTCCGTCACCAGCGCTTCCGGATGATCGCGTTCACTGGCCCAGTCTTCATCATCACGAATCATGTCCAGAAACGTCTCGCGAATTCGATCCACATCTGCGCGATAATCCACTTCGAGATACACGGGCTTCGTGATAAACGGATCTCGCAGCGACCAGTTCTCAATCCAGTTGTTCACAAAGTATTTGATGGGCAGCACGAGACGTCGGTCGTCCCAGGTCTTGACGATGACATACGTGTACGTGATGTCTTCAATGACCCCCCAGTTGTCCTCGATATACACCGTATCGCCGAGCGTGAATGGCTGTGTTAATGCAATCTGGATTCCGGCAATCAGGTTGCCCAGCACCGTGTGCCCGGCTATGCCTAAAATGACCGCCGCGGCGCCGGCGGACGTTAAAAGCGTCACACCAAAGGCTCGCATCATGTCCAATTGCAACATGATGACGCCCACAGCAACCACCGCGACCAACAGCATGAGAGCGTGCCTCGCGACGGTCAGTTGTGTCAGCATGCGCTGACGATTGGCCGCATCCTCTTCATGATGACTGCGCACCACATCTTTGGCGATGTGCTCAACCGCGTAGCTCAGCAGCCGCGCGGCGATCCATGCGGCGCTTGCCACGACGGCAATGATCGCGAGTGGGTCCGCGACCGCGGCGATCGAATGGGGAAGGGATAATCCCCACTCAAGCACAATCCACACCATGATCGCAGCGACGAATTGTGCGATCGGCCATGCGAGCATGTTGCCAAGCGTGCTGCTTTCCGTGGCAAATCGATCGAGTCGTCGCTTGGCGAAGAATGTCACGCCGCACCCGACGAGCGGCGCGATGACCATGGTCCCGGCGAGCACGATCCACTTCCAGATCGCCACGCGTCCCCACCCGCGGGCGCGGGCCCAGTCCGGCATGTTTCGATCCAGCCAACCCGGGCCATACTCGCTGTACAGCGCATCAATGTTGTCAACGGTCTGCGCGGAAAACAGCCACACTGGCTCGTTCCCTGTCGCCTTCACACGATGCACACGAATCGGGATGTCTCGGCCATCAAGCTCGACATCGCCTATTCGAATGCTTCGTCGATGCGAGCCGATCATTGGGTCCGTGTTGCTTCCAAACCCATTGCCTTCGAGCATGCCGTCAGGACGATCCGGCAATGAATCCCAATCAATCCAAAGGCGTTGATTCAGCACAAAGAACAGTTTGCGGGCGGCCTCGGACGCCTCGTGCGATGAGACATCGCCACGTAAACGAAAGTCCAGTGATCGCGCCGCGCTGGCAAAGTCGTCGTCGCGGCACGCCAACATAAAGTGCTCCACCGCCGCCTGGGGCGTCTCCAGATTCGGGGGCTCCATCGATGGCGGTAGCGACGGATTGACTGCATCGACGTGAAAGACAACTGGCTCGTCCTCTGCAGCACCCGATGCAACGCCAATGCACAACGCCGCACACATGATGAACCAATGTCGGATCATCGAGCGGCCTCATTGTGGTGTTCGGCGTCTTCCAGGCCTTCAGCGATGAGTGCGGCTTCTTCCTCGCGATCCGCCGCCGTGCGCGCGCTGGCGTTTGATTGGCGCCCCTGCACTTCAACGCCGACCACAACCGCAAAGTGATCGGATCCCGGGATGCTGAGACGCTTCACGTCTCGTACGGCGCAGTTCGGCGAGAGATACACGTGGTCAAGCGGATATCGAAGAAATGGATGATTGGCGTCAT
>MRWG01000501.1_pt1 | contig 43012 bp, 48 predicted proteins | sample 1013341 | NCBI WGS metagenome assembly MRWG01 (sample SAMN06117577, study PRJNA244670) | biofilm metagenome | biome: Water; feature: Cathode Biofilm; material: Biofilm; isolation source: microbial consortium enriched at the cathode of a solar microbial fuel cell | place: USA: District of Columbia ... | reverse complement strand
TGCAATCCCCTCCCGCCCCTACGCCGAATGGCCCCTGACCGAGGCGGCGCAGGACGTGATCGCAAACGGGCGGGGCTATAATCTGCGCGGCTATCGCGATGCGCGCGGCGTTCTCGTCATGGGCGCGTGGGTGTGGGATGACAGCCGCGATATCGGCGTCATTACCGAGATCGAGGTCATCGACGCGCTGGCAGGGGCCAACCAGGCCCGCGCGGTGCTGCGGGTGTTTGCCGTGGCGATGGCCCTGTCCTTCATCCTGCTGGCCGTGCTGTTCAGTGCACACAGGACGATCACCCGGCGCCGGGCGCAGGCGACGGCTGCGGCGAACCAGCGCCTGTCGCAGATCCTGATGACAGCGGCCGAGGGCATTTACGGCATCGATGGCCAGGGCGTGCTGACCTTCATCAACCCGCGGGCCTGCCAGATGCTGGGCTATGACGAGGGAGAGCTGATCGGCCGGGACATCCATGCGGTGATCCACCACTCCCGCCGCGACGGTTCGCTCTATCCGCGCGAGGAATGCCCGCTTCACCATCCCGGCACTCCCGGCGAAACGGTCGACGGCGATGTCTTTTGGACCAAGAGCGGACAGCCCATCCCGATCGAATCGGCAAGTTCGCCGCTCGATCCGTCCGACCCGGCCAAGGGCGCGGTGATCACCTTCCGCGATATCACCAATCGCAAGCGCGACGAACTGGCCCTGCGCCGCTACGCCCAGGAACTGAAACGGTCGAATTCCGAGCTGCAGGAGTTCGCCTATGCCGCCTCGCACGATCTGCAGGAGCCGCTGCGCAAGATCCAGGCTTTCGGCGAACGGCTGAACAACAAGTGCTATGACGCGCTGGACGATACCGGCCGGCACTATCTGGAGCGCATGGTCGATGCGGCGACGCGGATGCGCCGTCTGATCGACGATCTGCTGAGCTATTCGCGGGTCAATTCGAAGACGACCTCCTTCCTGCCGGTCGAGCTGGCGACCGTGCTGGCGGATGTCCTGTCCGATCTGGAGCCCCGGATTGCGGCAGAAGACGCCAGGATCCGCGTCGGCGAGCTGCCGGCGATCGAGGCCGATCCGGGCCAGATGCACCAGCTCTTCCTCAATCTGATCGCCAATTCCCTGAAGTTCCGCCGTCCCGGCGTCCAGCCTTCGATCTCCATCGAGGGCAGTGTCGAGGTCGGCGAGAACGGGGCCATGGCGCGCATTGCGGTTGCCGACAATGGTGTCGGTTTCGAGCCCCGCCATGCCGAGCGCATCTTCGGCATGTTCGAACGCCTGCATGGTCGCGACGAGTTCGATGGAACCGGTGTCGGTCTGGCGACCTGCCGCAAGATTGCCGAACGTCATGCCGGCGAACTGACGGCCTGGGGCGAACCGGATGCGGGCGCGGTCTTCACCCTGTTGCTGCCGGTACGCCAGGGCAGTGTAACCTGACGGGAGGCGCGGGGCGGCGCGTCCCGTGACATGCTCATGAGCCAGCCGGACCTGGACAGGGCAGGACTGCAGCAGCGTATCGTGCCTGTGCTGGCGGCGATCTGTCTTCTGCTGGCCGCCGGTGCGGGCCTGCCACTGGCCCGGGCAAACCCGGCTGCGCTGATAATTGTGCTGTCATTGGTCGCCTTGCTGCTGGCGCTGGTTGTTATCAGCTGGCGGCAGGCAGACCGGGTATTGACCCGGCAGCGCGCGGACCGGGCCCGGATCGCGCGGCTGGAGTCGGAAAACGCGGATCTGGAGATTTTCGTCAACGCGGCGAGCCACGATCTGCACGAACCCCTGCGCAAGATCCAGGTTTTCGGCGACCGCCTGCGCGATCAGCTGGGTCTCCTGCCCGATCCCGCGCTCGCTCAACCGCTGGACCGGATGACCGCCGCGGCCGGGCGCATGCGAGACCTGCTTGATGCGCTGCTGGTTCATGTCCGGGTGCGCGATGACCGGACGGTTATCACGTCTGTCGACCTGGATGCTGTCCTGGCCGGGATTCTCGAGGATCGTGCGTCCGGCATGCAGGCAGCGAAGGCGAAGATCGAGGCCGGCACGCTGGGATCAGTCGAGGCCGACGCGAGCCAGATGCGGACACTTCTGGAAAATCTTGTCGATAATGCCTTGAAATACCGGCGTTTGGACGCGAGTGTGAATATTCTTATTTCCTCTCAAGCCGACGGGGGCGAGGCAGGCGGGCGCGTGACGATCGAGATCAGCGATAACGGGATCGGCTTCGAACCGCGCCATGCCGAGCGCATATTCGGCCTGTTCGAGCGCCTGCATTCGCGCGATGCCTATCCGGGGGCAGGAGTGGGGCTTGCCACAAGCCGCAAGATTGCCGAACGTCACGGCGGGTCGCTTTCCGCCCGTGGAGAACCCGGTTCGGGCGCTTGCTTCACCTTGATCTTGCCCCGCCGACAGGCGAACCTGTTATCCGATCCGGCCCGCAGGGCCGACTAATTCGACGAGGCTTTCATCATGAGCCAGGACAACCGGCTTTTCACCATTCTCATGGTCGACGACGATCCGGATGATCGTCTGCTCTTCAAGGAAGCCTGCGAGGAAGTGCGCCTGCGCAATCCGCTGGAATTCCTCGAGAACGGCGAACAGCTTGTCGATTATCTCAAGCGCCGCGGTGCCTATGCGAACCTTGAGGGCACGCCCTATCCGGGGATCATCCTCCTGGACCTCAACATGCCGCTCAAGGATGGCCGCGAGGCGCTTGAGGAAATCAAGAACGACAATGAGCTGCGGCATATCCCGATCATTGTCCTGACCACCTCGAAGGATGAGGACGATATCCTGTCCAGCTACGGGCTGGGGGCCTCCTCCTATATCGTCAAGCCGATCTCGCTCGACCGGCTGATGCGGGTGGTGAACTCGATCGGCGAGTACTGGGTGCAGATTGTCGAGGTGCCGGCGGCGGAACGTTCGGCCGAGGATCTGGACGACGAGGAATAGCGCCGCCCCGGCGAATCGCCTTTCGCGCGAGCGGTCGCGACTTCGACGCAATTATTGTCTAGTGTCCCTCCTTGCGGCCTTCGGGGGAGGGGATTTCCATGCTGTTTGCACGTCTGTCCAAGATTTCGGCGACGCTGTTCGTGTCCATGCTGATGGCCATGGCCATGCTCGCCCTGCTCTGGTTCTACCTGCCCGAATGGCTGGGCTGGGTGCAGGATGGCGCCGATCTTGTCGAGGACGGGGTGTCCTCCATCCCCATCCCCGAGCAGTACAACAATCTCGTGCGCATCTATGCCAGTGACGACAAGATCGTCCTGCTGATCTTCACGGTCATTGCGCGCTTCATCCTGGCGATCTTCGGGACGGCTTTTACCGCCACCACGCGGGCCGCGAAAATCCGTGTGGCCGAACCGCCCTTCATCAGCCGCATCTCCTCGATGATCGCCACGCTCTTCCTGTCTTTCGTCGTGGCCATACTGATGCTGGCCTTTATCGCACTGACCATGGAGCATGTGCTGCATTCCATGCTCGATATGGCCGACTGGGTGGAAGATCAGCTTGCGCATCTGCCGCTGGCCGGACGCTGGCGCTCCGGCGTGCGGTTTGCCGTGTCGGACGACAAGATCCTGCTGCTCTTCTTCACCATCATCGCCCGCGTGCTGATCGCCCTCGTGGCGACCGGTTTCACGGCGGCCTGGAATTCGATGACGGGTGGCAAGACCGAGACGATCAAGGTGCCGGCATAATTCGTCCCGGCGCCGGGTAAACCGGTTAAATGCGGTTGTCACTTTACCGGGGCAAGCTGCACGGCGTGTCTCTTGCTCCGGAGCTTTTCATGTTCGTCCGTGTCGCGTGTCTTGCTGCCATGCTGGCAGCTTCCGGGGCGGCCTTCGCTGACGGAGCAATCAGTGCGCTGGAGGCGGTTCGCCAGTCGATTGAACGGCCGCACACACCGCTCGAGGCCCAATGGATCGAGATGGATGTGTGTGGAGCCGGCGAGGACGGCGCTCATGGCTTTCTCAACTCGGTTCGCGACTATCGCAGCCGTGACTCCCTGAATGTCGAACTGTTGCCGACTGTCCGGGCACGCTTGGAGCAGCGGCTCGGGGGCGACCCGATTGCCGTGCTGCGCGGCCAGCGGATCGCTGTCTTCGGGCCGGTCCGGCAGGTGCAGATCAACCTCTACGATGGCGGTGTGCCGACCGGGCGCTACTATTTCCAGACCCAGATGCGGCTGGCCTCCGCCAATCATCTCGAGGTGCTGACCACGGACACCGGCGAGCCGCTTGCCGCACGGTGCGGAGCGCTCATCGTCTGAGGGGTGTCAGGCGCTGAGGCGTTCGGCGAGGAAGGGCAGGGAGCGGTCCATGCGGTAGTCGATCGAGGAGTGGTTGTCCGGGAACTCCTCATAGACATGGTCGATGCCGCGGGCGGCGAGCGCCTTGTTCATGCGGCGTGCGCCATAGACCAGATTGTACTGGTCGACATCGCCGCAATCGATGAACAGGCCCTTCAGGGATTTCAGCCCCTCGGCATGGGCGTCGAGCATTTCCAGCGGATCCCATTTCATCCACTCGGCCCAGCGCTCGGGAATGCGTTCGCAGGTGTCGGTTGTCACCGGCAGGCGGATGCCCAGGAAGGCGTCGGGATCGGGGTCGTAGGTCGCGCCCATGGCCAGGATCATCATCGCGTGCAGATCGTCGCCATTGACCTTGTCGGAGGCTTCGAAGGCCTCGACGAAATCCTGGATATTGCCGCCATGCTTGGCGAGGCGCCGCAGGGTGAAGGCGAAGTCGGCCGCAAACATCAGATCGAATCCCATATCGCCGGAATGGCAGGCTGCGGCCGACCAGAAGTCGGGATGCAGCAGGGCATGGACCATGGCGCCATAGCCGCCGGAGCTCTTGCCGAACACGCCGCGCCGGCCCTCACCGCCGCAGCCGAAGGTTTGCTCGATGAACGGCACGGCCTCCTGCAGCAGGAAATCGTCCCAATTCCCCATGGCCACAGAGTTGACGTACTGATTGCCGCCCAGGCGCGTGAAGCAGTCCGGGAAGGCGATGACGCAGGGCTTCATCTCGCCGTCGTCGATCAGGCGCTGGGCGCGGCTGGGCGCGCTTTCCCCGAAACTCTTCCAGTTGGTGTGGGCGGGGCCGCCGCCGGTGAAGCCGACCAGGTCGACGAGGAGGGGCAGGCCCGCCGGATCGTGGCCGTGCGGGATGTAGACATCGATCCGCCGCGTCAGGTCCTCGCCGAGCATGTTGTTGGCGATCGCTTCGCTCTTCACGAAATGCGTGGTGACCGTACCGGCCGGCAGGTGACGTTCTCGGCGCATGGCTTTCCCCATTGGTTTGCGCGGCCAGACTAGAGTGCATACGCTTGCGGGCAAGTGCTTGAGATGTTGTGCGAAGCGGGTGATCCTGCCGCATGGTCCAGGACAAGCGCTTCATCTCCGCCAACGGGCTTCTGGTCGACAGTATCCGGCTGGCGCGCCAGATTCACGATGCCGGCTTCCGGCCGACCCATATCGTCGCTGTCTGGCGGGGCGGCGCGCCGGTCGGCATCGCGGTGCAGGAATATCTCGAATACCGGGGTCTGGAGACCCAGCATATCGCTGTGCGCACGGCATCCTATACCGGGATCGATCAGCAGGCGCCGGTCGTGCGCGTGTTCGGCGAGGGCTATCTGGTCGACACGCTGAATGCGGAGGACCGCCTGCTCATCGTCGACGACGTTTTTGACAGCGGCCGCTCGATCGAGGCCCTGCAGCGCGTGCTGCAGGAGAAATGCCGCCGCAATTATCCCGGCGAGGTGAAGGTGGCCACGGTCTACTACAAGCCGGCCCGCAACCGCACCGGCGGCAAGCCGGACTTCTTCGTCGAGGAGACCGATGACTGGCTAGTTTTCCCGCACGAGATCTGCGGGCTCAGCGAGGACGAGATCCGCGCCAAGGGCGCAGCGGTGCTGGACTAGCGTTCAGGGCCAGTCGCGGGCGCCGTGAAGGACGCGCAGGATCTCGATGCCGTCGCCGTTCTGCCGGTAGATGATGAGATAGGCCGTTCCCGGCAGGGCCAGTTCCCGCGTCGATGCGACACGCCCGGTGCGGCCCATCGAGGGATAGGTGCCCAGCATGCCGACGGCTTTGAATATGTGATCGCGAAGACGGGCGGCGGCGTCGATATTGTCGGCGGAAATCCGGGTGAAAATGGCAACCAGGTCGTCCTTCGCGCGGACGGACCACGCGATGGTCATGCCTTGCGGGCCGTCTCGATCAGCGCATCGATCTCGTCGACGACCTGGTCATGCGGCACGGTCTTGCCGGCATCGGCATCGCGGATACCGTCCCGGATGGCTTCAACCATCCAGTCTTGCTGATCGAAATACTGTTGCAGGGCTTCCTTGACGATCCAGTTGCGCGACCGGTCCTGCGCCTTGGCCAGGGTGTCGAGCTTGTCGATGGCGGCATCATCGATGCGGATGGATATATTTTTCATAATCCCGGCTTCGTAATCACATCTGATGAAGTGTATCACGTCGCCGGAACCCGCAGAAGACGTGTTCCCGCCGCCCCTATTTCACCCGGTAGAGCGCGCAGAGCTTGTTGCCGTCAGGGTCGCGGACATAGGCCAGGTGCATCGTTCCCATACTGGTTTCACGCGGGCCCGGAGCCTCTTCGATCGAGGTGCCGCCATTGGCGATACCGGCATCGTGGAAAGCCTTCACCTGTTCCGCTGACGTGCACTTGAAGCCGATCGTGCCGCCATTGGCACCGCAGGCCGTTTCGCCGTTGATCGGTTCGGAAATGCCGAACGTGTTGCCGTCATGGCGGTAGAAATAGCGCACATGTCCCGTCGGCGCTTCATTGCGCAGGGCCTCGCCGGCACCCAGTGTGCCCAGGACGGCATCGTAGAAGCTCTTCGAGCGCTCGATGTCGCTGGCGCCGACCATGATGTGATTGAACATGTGTTGCTCTCCCCTCAGGCCTCGTCCAGGCCGATATCGAAATTGGGCGCCGAATGCGTCAGCGCGCCCACCGAGATTACATCGACGCCGGTTTGCGCGATATCGTGCACCGTGTCGAGATTGACCCCGCCGGATGCCTCCAGCGTGACCTTGCCGCTGGCGGCGGCGACGGCGGCGCGCAGGTCGGCGAGCGAGAAATTGTCCAGCAGCACGCTTTCGGCGCCGGCACCGATGGCGGCGTCGAGCTGGTCGAGCCGGTCGATCTCCACGGCGACCCGGGTCATGTGGCCGGCATGGTCGCGGGCGGCCTTCACGGCCTCGGCGACCCCGCCGCAGACGGCGACGTGATTGTCCTTGATCAGGATGGCGTCATCCAGCCCGTAGCGGTGCAGCGCGCCGCCACCGGCCTGGACGGCCTGGAGTTCGAAAGCGCGAAAGCCTGGCGTGGTCTTGCGGGTGTGGGCGATGCGGGCCTTGGTCCCCGAAATCGCGTCGACATAGCGGCGGGTGAAGGTGGCGATACCGCTCATCCGGCCCAGAAAGTTCAGGGCAATCCGCTCGGCCGAGAGCAGGGCGCGGGCCTGACCGTTGACGGCGGCGAGCACCTCGCCGGCCTTCACGCTGTCGCCATCGCGCACCTGGACATTCACCAGCGCGTCCGGATCCATCTGCCAGATGGCTTCCACGGCCGGCTGCAGGCCGCAGATCACACCGGCTTCGCGGGCGACGAAATAGAACTTCGCTTCCTGGATTTCCGGGATGCAGGCCAGCGAGGTCACATCGCCGCGGCCGCCCTGGTCTTCGGCGAAAGCACGGGTGACGGCGTCGGTGACGATGAAGCGGGGCAGGGGGGAAACAGGCATGGCGTCCTATTCGGCGGGTTCGCGGTAGCGGGCCGGAATCTCGGTGCTGGCGGCAAGGTCGGCCAGGGTCATCCGGGTATGCTGTGCCACGGTGTCCGTGGCGGGGCAATCGGTGCGGAAATGCCCGCCCCGGCTTTCTGTCCGGTTGAGGGCGCCGGTGACGATAAAGCGTGCCGAAAGCAGTGCATCCGCGTCACCATGAGCGCGCATAAGACCATCAATAAGGTCACATAGCTGCACCATGGCTGCACCATTGCGCTCCACACCGCAGGCCCGGCTCATGGCGGCGCGGAGTGCTGCGAGTGCGTCGGCGGGAAGGTCGGGCGGGCACAATCCTTCCCCTTGATGGGGAAGGTGGGCCGCGGCGAAGCCGCGTGTCGGAAGGGGTGGGGGCGAGCGTCTGGCTTGCATGGCATCACCGGGTTTCACCCCCTCCACCACGCCTGCGGCGCGGTCCCCCTCCCCCATCAAGGGGGAGGATGAGAGAGCCCTGGCCACCCGCGCCGCACTCACCAGACCCTCGGCCAGCGAGTTGGAGGCGAGACGGTTGGCGCCATGCAGGCCGCTCGAGGCGCATTCGCCGATGGCATAAAGGCCGGGGATGCTGGTCGCTCCGTCGATATCGGTCATCACTCCGCCCATATGATAATGGGCTGTGGGGGCGACGGGGATAAGATCGCGGCGCGGATCGATACCCGCCTGCATGCAAGCCGCGAAAACGGCAGGGAATTCCTCCGGGAAAGCCGCGCCGATCGCGGTGCGGCAATCGAGGAAAGCGCCCTTGCCGGAGAGGTTCTGCCGGTGCACCGCCCGGGCGACGACATCGCGCGGGGCGAGTTCGGCATCGGCGTGCACGGCTTTCATGAAACGATGGCCCGTCCGGTCGACCAGGGTCGCGCCTTCGCCGCGCAGGGCCTCGGTACACAGCGGTGCCGGATCGAGACCGGCATTGAGGGCCGTCGGGTGAAACTGGACGAATTCAGGATCCTGGATCACCGCGCCCAAGCGCGCTGCCATCGCCATGGCCTGGCCCTGGGCGCCGGCCGGCGTGGTAGTCAGTGCAAAGAGGCCACCCGCCCCGCCCATGGCGAGGATGGTGGCGTCGGCTTCGATGGCTTCGGTCAGGCCGTCTGGCGAGCGGGCCAGCACGCCGGTGCAGCCGGCGGTATCGCCCAGCAGTGTGGCGGCTTTCCAGCCATTGCGGATCTCGATGTGCGGTGCCTGGCGCACGGCGTCGATCAGGGTGGCCATGATTGCGGCACCGGCGCCGTCGCCCTTCACCCGGGCGACCCGGTGGCGGGCATGGGCGGCTTCGCGGGAGAGCGACCAGACCTCGCCCCGGCGCTCGAAAGGCGCGCCCAGGGCGGCAAGCTCGCGGACTTCCTGCGCTGCACCTTCGGCCAGCGCGCGCGCTGCGTCTGCGTCGACCAGCCCGGCGCCGGCCGTGATCGTGTCGGCGGTGTGCAGGGCGGCGCTGTCATCGTCGGCCAGCGCTGCCGCGACCCCGCCCTGGGCCCAGCCGGAGGCTGCGCCTTCACCCAGCGGTGCGCCGGTCAGCAGCACGACGGGCCGCGGCGCCAGCTTCAGCGCCGCCCACAGCCCGGCAATCCCGGCACCGCAGATGAGAACGGGGCGGGTCACGGCCGTCCTCCTAGATCGAGACCAGGTCCACGGGCTTTTCCTGCTTGGCCGGGTCGAAGCTGGCGGGCTTGTCGGGCTTGGGCAGGTCGAGCATGGCCTGGACGGAGCGGCGGGCGCCGTCGATCACATCGTCGGGCACGGTCACTTCATGCTGTTCCAGACGCAGGCAGTCATAGATGTTTTCCAGCGTGATCCGCTTCATGTGCGGGCACAGATTGCACGGCCGGATGAACTGCACCTCGGGCACCTCGACGGCGACATTATCGCTCATCGAGCACTCGGTCAGCAGCACGGCCTTCTTCGCGCCGGAATTGCGGGCATAGTCGGCCATGGCGGCGGTGGAGCCGGCATAGTCGGCGGCCTGGACCACGTCGAGCGGGCTTTCCGGGTGGGTGATGATCAGCACGCCGGGATGGGCGTCGCGCAGGTCCTGCACGTCCTGGGCGGTGAATTTCTCGTGCACTTCGCAGCTGCCGGCCCAGGTGAGAATGCGCACATCGGTCTGGGCGGCGACATTCTTGGCGAGATACTGGTCGGGCAGCAGGATCACCGTGTCGGCGCCCAGGCTCTCGACGACCTGTACGGCATTGGAGGAGGTGCAGCAGATATCGCACTCGGCCTTCACATCGGCCGAGGTGTTCACATAGGTGACGACGGGCACGCCGGGATAGGCGGCCTTGATACGGCGCACATCCTCGCCGGTGATCGAGGAGGCGAGAGAGCAGCCGGCGCGGGTGTCCGGGATCAGCACTTTCTTCTCCGGCGCGAGGACTTTTGCGGTCTCGGCCATGAAGTGGACGCCGGCCTGGACGATGATGTCGGCCTCGCTCTCGGCGGCCATGCGGGCCAGCGCCAGGCTGTCACCCATCAGATCGCCGACGCAGTGGAAAATGTCGGCTGTCATGTAGTTGTGGGCGAGAATGACGGCGTTCTTTTCCGCTTTCAGCTGGTTGATGGCATGGATCAGCGGCGCCTTGGCCGGCCATTCCATCGGGGTGATGATGTCCTTCACCTTCTCGTAGAGATGGTCCGTCGCAGCCTTGACCTCATCCGTGTACGCCAGTTCCGGCCGGGACTGTTCAAAGCCTTCAGGCGTGCCGTCCCAGTTCAATCGGTCCATTCTCTCCTCCCTTTTGCTCAATATGAGCAATATTGGGGCCCGAAAATGGGCGGCTGTTTTGAGGTGCCGCCCTTATGCTCGAAATGAGCTTTAACGTGATCCGTATATATGCTCACCCTGAGCACAGTGCAAGACGCAGGCGTGCGACGCGATGCCTCGCCATGCGGAATTCATGCAGGGGAAGACGTCAGTGTGCGGTGCGGTGGCGCAGGCCCGACAGCCAGACGCCGGTGCCCAGCGAAGCCAGGGCCAGGGCCAAGGCAAAGGCAGGCGCCAGCGGGATGCCGTTGACCATCAGCACTTCTACGGCCGCCACGCCGAGCGCGGCAGGCAACAGAATCTGAATCTGGATCAGGCGGTTGCGCGGGATGATCGCGACCGTTGCGGCCACGACAAGAATGAAGGGGATAGCCGGCAGATAGAAGCCGGTAGCGATGAAGCGCAGCGCCAGCACAATGGCTGCGCAAACTGCCAACGCCATGAAGGCGTTACGGATAGCCGTACCGCTCAAAATGTACCCCCTCAGCGAACTTGCGCTGTCGTCAGACGCCTGCATTGTAAGCCTGAACAACTCTCAGCTGCAACTCTAATTAGCCGTCGCGCAACCTGGGAATGGCCAGGCCCAGCGATGGCAGACCCGCCAGTGCTTCGCGGCGGTAGCGAAAAAGTTCGGCTGGCCGGCCGCCCGTGCGGCTTTCCATCCGGCCCGTACCCTCGACGAATCCGGTGCGGTCCAGTGCGCGGCGGAAGTTCTGCTTGTGAAGCCGGTATCCTGCAATAGCCTCGACCACCTGTTGCAGTGCAGACAGTGTAAAAAGATCGGGCATCAGCTCGAAGACGATGGGGCGGTATTTGATCTTTCCGCGCAGCCGCGAGATCGCCGTCGCCAGGATGCGCCGGTGATCCGAGGCCATCGAGAGGCCGAAGGCCGGGCATTGCGACGGGTTTTCCACTTGGCCGTCGCGCGCCGCCTCGGCGACGAGCCCGGCTTCGTAGAGCAGTTCGTAGCGGTCGAGCACGCGTTCCTCGTTCCAGCCCCCGCCGCCGACACCGAAGACGGTCTTCAACCGGTCATGGCGCGAGGCGCGGCGGCCGGGCACGCCGGCCTCGTCGGCCCAGGCCGACAGGCGCGGGATGATCTCGGTATCGATCAGCGCCGGCTTGCCCTCGCGCCAGTCTTCCCAGGGGAAGAAATCATACCAGCCGCGCCAGCGTCCGCCGCCATCGGGCGGGGTGCTGCGGTCCGGGGTCAGGGCGAGATAGCCGATCGACACGATGCGGGCGTCCCCGGAGCCGGACATCGCGGCCACCGGCGCCTCGCGGCCGCGATCGCCGAAAGTGTAGAGCTGTTCCACATAGCCCAGCTGGAAGTGGGCCTGTTCGGCCACCCAGCGGCGCAGGCCGATCTCGAACGTGCGGTGCCGGGCGGGGTCGAAGGGGCCGAAGGGCAGGGCCACCCCGCCGCCCTCCTGCGGCACGATGAGAAGCTGCGGCGTATCGCCGTCGACCGAGAGGATCACCGCGTTGAGGCCGACGGAAATGGACTGGCCGGCCGGCTGCATCAGCGCTGTCCTTCGAACTGGCTCAGCACCGTCTCGAAGCGGTCGAGGAAGAGGATCTGGGCCTGTTTCACCGATTTCGGCACGATCTCGATTTCCAGCCCGGCCGGCGGGCGGCCGAAGAATTTCAGTGACTCATCATGGCTGAAGCCGGCGATCTGGGTCGCCTCGAAATAGGCGCAGATCACATCGGCCCGCTTGATCTTGCGCTTGGTTTCCTTCGGCAGTTTCGGCGGCAGGCCGAAACGCAGATGGATCGCCGCTTCCAGCCGGTCCTCGAACTCGCGATAGTTCACGCCCAGCGCCGCCTTGAACGGGCTGATCATGTCGCCGATCACGTATTCCGAGGCGTCGTGCAGCAGCGCGGCCAGGCGCCATTTCTGTTCGAGGTCCGGATAAAGGTGATCGAGAATGTCGAGCACGACGACCGAGTGTTCGGCGACGGAAAAGGCGTGATCGCCATGGGTCTGCCCGTTCCAGCGCGCCACCCGGGCCAGCCCGTGGGCGATGTCCTCGATCTCCACATCGAAGGGCGAGGGATCGAGCAGGTCGAGCCGGCGGCCGGAGATCATGCGCTGCCAGGCGCGCGGTGCAACGGCTTTCTTGCGGGCGGCAGCAGGCATGCGGGTCGGACCTCCGGTTTGGCGGAGAGCGGAGATAGCACCGATGCTGCCATCACTCCACTCTGCGCACTGTCAGGCAGGGCTCCGCGCTGTAGAGAAGGCCGCGCCGGGCCGTCTTGCACCGCGCGGTCATGGGGTTCACTCTGCGCCGACCAGAACGGTTCGTGAGACCGGAACTCCGGGGGAAAAGATGCGACTGATTGCGATGATTGCGGCGCTGGCGGCCTTCACGGCGCCGGCCCTGGCCCAGGACTATTCCAACTATTCCGAGGACGCGCTGCGCGCAGAGCTGGCGCGGATCGCGACGGCCGAGACGAAAGTCCTTGTGCCGATGCGCGACGGGATCGGCCTGTCGACCGACATCTATCGCCCGCGCGAGGCCGATGAGGACGTGCCGGTGATTTTCTGGCGCACCCCGTACAATTTCAACACCCTGTCCGGCAGCCGCCTGCGCATGGCCGTCGAGGCGGTCAATCGCGGCTATGCCTTCGTGATCCAGAATGAGCGCGGCCGCTATTTCTCCGAGGGCGAGTTCGAGATTCTCGGCTATCCGCGCACCGACGGCTATGACGCGCTCGACTGGCTGGCCGCGCAGGACTGGTCGAACGGCCGGGTCGGCACCTGGGGCTGTTCGTCCTCGGCGGAGTGGCAGCTGGCGCTGGCGGCGATGGACCACCCGGCGCATGCCGCGATGGTGCCGATGGCGTCCGGCGCCGGCATCGGCCGGGTCGGCGAATTCCACGAACAGGGCAACTGGTATACCGGCGGCGTGCCGCGCAATCTCTTCTTTGTCTGGCTCTACAATGTCGACAATCCGCTGCGCGCGCAGATCCCGGCCGGTCTCGACCCGCAGATGCGCAGCCGCATCGCGCAGTACAATGACCTGGCGACCGACAAGCCGGATGTCGACTGGGCCAGCCATATCTCCTTCCTGCCGGTCTCCGAACTGCTCTCCACGCTGGGCGAACCGCCGGCGACCTTCGAGGAATTCATCGTCCGCACCCCGGCCGATGCGGGCTGGTATGAGGGCGGCCTCTATCATGACAATGAGGACTGGGGCGTGCCCGCGCTCTGGTTCAATTCCTGGTATGACGTGTCGATCGGCCCGAACATGGCGCTCTACAACCATGTCCGCGCGAACGCCTCCGACCGCGAGGTGCGCGACAACCAGTATGTCGTGGCCGGCCCCAATGTGCACTGCAACTTCTTCAATTACGGCCCGGATACGGTCGTCGGCGAGCGCAATATCGGCGATACCAGCTTCGACACGACGGGGCTGATCTTCGCCTGGTTCGACCGCTGGCTGAAGGGCGAGCGCAATGCCTGGGACCGCGATACGCCGCGCGTGCAGTACTACGCGATGGGTGCCAATGAGTGGCGCGGCGCGGAAGAATGGCCGCCGGCCGCGGCTGAGCCGGTGCGGCTCTATCTGCATTCCGGCGGCGACGCCAACAGCCGCTATGGCGACGGGCGTCTGAGCTTCGAGGCGCCCGGCGGCGAACAGCCGGCCGATACCTATGTCTACGATCCCATGGTGCCCGTGCAGACCATTGGCGGCGGCGATTGCTGCAATGGCGGTATCGTGCATCCCGGCGCGCGCGACCAGCGGCCGGTCCAGGTGCGCGACGATGTGCTGATCTACACCTCCGACGTGCTCACCGAACCGCTGGATGTGACCGGCTTCATCGATGCCGTGCTCTATGTTTCCTCGGACGCGCCGGATACCGACTTCGCCGTCAAGCTGGTCGATGTCGCCCCGGACGGCACGGCCTGGATCGTCGACGACACCATCCTGCGGGCGCGCTATCGCAATGGCTATGACACGCCCCAGATGATGGAAGAGGGCGAGGTCTATGAACTCGACTTCACGCCGATGACGTCGAGCATCGTCTTCCAGCCGGGCCATCGCATCCAGGTGGAGATCACCTCGTCCAACTTCCCGAAATTCGTGCGCAATCTGAATACGGGCGGGAATAATTACGACGAGAGCGAGGGCCGCGTGGCGACGAATTCGGTGCACCATTCGCCCGAGCGCGCCTCCTATATCGAACTGCCGGTCGTGCGCTCGCGATAGGGACGGCAATACCGGTCCTTCCCCTTGATGGGGAAGGTGGGCCGAGGCGAAGCCTCGGGTCGGAAGGGGTGTTGCCCGGTGGCGGCGCTTTGAGCACAAAGTCTCGGAGACCGTGCCCCCACCCCATCCACCCCGCCTTCGGCGCGGTCCCCCTTCCCATCAAGGGGCAGTACGGACGCGTGCGTGAGATCGCCGCATCCCGGCCGGGCGGATTGACCCGCCCGCAAAAACGGGGTGCGATAACACCGACTTGGAACAGGAGACCGAGATGGGTCTGACACGTGTGGTGATGCGGCTGGGCCGCAATCCTGACGCCGGCTATCCCGATGGCGACGAGCAGCATGGTTATGTGATCGTCGCGCCGCTCGACAAGGACGGCAAGCTGGACCTCGAATTGTGGCGCGCCCACAAGGAAAAATGCACCGTCGACCGGTTCTCGCCCGATCCGGACGAGAAGGCCGATGGCTGGCTCTCCCATCGCGGTTCGCACTGGTATTTCCGCTATGACGAGGAAGACGAGGGTCCGGACGAGCCGGTCTTCCGCCTCGGCGACCACACCATGCGCGTCGGCGATTATCTCACCATCCACGAAGCCGATGGCGACGACCTGACCTACCGCATCACGGAGGCGGTCGCGGTCTGACCGGACCCGCTTTCGCTAGTCCTTGGCCGCCCGCTGCGTGTCAGCGGGCGGTTTTATTTTGTCGATCAGCCGCCGGCCGGCTTTCAGGAGGGGCATCTCGACGGCGATATGGGTCAGCCAGCCCAGGGTGATGCAGGCGGCCAGGGCGAGGAGGTAGAAAAGCGGGCTCCACAGGCTTTCCGGCAGCAGGCGCGCCAGGGCGCTGATCGCCAGGAGATGGCCCAGATAGATCGCATAGGACCAGTCGCCGATGCGCGCGGCGAGGGCGGGCGGGTGCGGTTTCCAGGCCAGCCAGGCCGCCGTGATGCCGATGGCGAAGGGGGCAAAGACGGGCACGCGCAGGGCGGCCGCGTCGATCGCCTCCAGCCCGCCGCCATGGGTCCAGACCAGCCCGCCGATCATCCCGGCCAGCGCCACGACCGTGAGCGGCCAGCGCCGGGCGGGCAGCCGGTCGCGCAGTACCGAGAGTGCAATGCCGGACAGGAAGAGCAGGTTGAACGGGCTGAAGGCGACGGCGAGCCAGGGCGAGACGTCCCGCGGCATCAGGGCGGTCGCGGCAATTGTCGCCGCCGCCCACAGCGCGGCTGCCCGCACTCGCCAGGCGGGCGGCAGGGCCAGCGCCAGTCCGAACAGGGCATAGAAATAAAGCTCGTGCGTCAGTGTCCAGCCGACCAGCAGGATCGGCAGGTCGTGATGCGGGAACAGGGTCAGCGAGGCGATCAGGTCGAGCTCGGCAAAGGAGCGGGTCAGGCTGCCGGCGAAGACGAGATAGCCCGCCAGCGTCAGCCCGGTGAAGATCCAGTAGAGCGGGAAGATCCGGTTCAGCCGCTTGAGGAAATAGCGCACATCCAGCCCGCGATAATCGCGGTAGAGATGATGGATGATGAAGCCGGACAGGACGAAGAAGACGTCCACACCGGCGAAGCCGAAATAGGCCGTCTGGTCGAACAGCGTCGTGGTGAAGAAACGCGCATCGGCCTGGTGGATATGGGCGAGCACGACGAGCAGGACCGCGACCATGCGCAGGTGCTGAATCTCGACGATGGTCGTGTGCCGCCCGTGTTCCTGCATGATCGCGGCGCCGGCTATTCGCCGGCCGGATCGTTCGCGACGAGGGCGATATGGCGGCGGTCCGGGCTGACGGCGAGGCGCGTCACCCCGTCGATCTCGTGCACGGCAAGATCGGCGACCGAATGCCAGGGGGCGTCCAGCGTGCGCGTCATCAGCACATTCTCATCGACCGCAAAGAAACCGTCCGAGCCGTCCGGCAGGGTGAAGACGGCATAGTCCTCGGTCTCGCCGGGCAGGTCGAAACGGTGCTCCGGCGCGGCCCCGTCAAAGCCGGTCTCGTAGACGGCAAAACCGCCATCCTCGCGCGGCAGGGTGAAGTAGACGCTGTCATGGTCCGGCGCGGCATAGAGGGCCCGGCCGATGTTTTCGGCGACGGTGGCAATCCCGGTGTCCTCGAACCGGCCGAAGACTTTCAGCGGGAAGCCCTCGTCCAGGCTGAACACGGCCAGCCGGGTCATGTCGGCATTGAAGGCGTAATAGCCGTTCGGGCCGACGCCGGAGGCCGAGCGGGCATTGCCGCCATCCGGTGCGTCCAGCCAGACCTCGCCGCCATACCCGCCGGGCGCCTGGTAGATGTAGGAGAGGGCGCCGCCGGCCGGGGTCGGCCGCGGCGAGTATTCCCCGGCATCGGGCGTGTCGGTGATTTGCGTACGCACCGTGCAGTCCAGGCTGCAGCGCCAGATATCGGTGTGCTCGCTGTCGCCCGAGGTGAAGTAGAAGCCGGTACCGTCTTCGGTGAAGGCGGGCTGGTTGTCATAGCCCGGACGGGCGGTGGCATTGGTCAGCGTGCCGATGGCCGGAATATTGCCGACCCAGCTGAGCGGGGCGATGTAGATGTCGACACCCGGCAGGCCGGCGGTTTCGGCCTCAGCGTCCGCCTGGGCGGCATCTTCTGCGGCCTGTTGCGGCGCGGCGGTATCTTCCATGGCGTCCGGACCGTCGGCGGCTTCCGGTTCGGGCGCGGGGTCGGAACAGGCAGCGATCAGGCTCAGGCCGGCCAGTACGGCCAGGGTGTGTATCGGGCGCATCAGCGTTTCCTCACGGCAGCCGCGCCGACACCGTAACCGGCACCAAAGGCGCACATCACGCCGGTCTCGCCGGCTTTCATATCGTCGGAATTCATCTGGAAATTCATCACGACGGACGAGGAGGAGGTATTGCCGTACTCGGTCAGGATGGCCGGTGCATTCTCCTCGGTCCGGTCGCGGCCGAGAATGCGTTTGGCGATCATGTCGACCATGCGGATATTGGCCTGGTGCAGCCAGGTGCGGCGCACATCCTCCGGTGCCAGCCCGATATCCTCCATCAGGGTGCGCGCAACGGTGGGCGCAAAGCCGACCACATCCTTGAAGACGCGGTGACCGTCCTGGTCGAGATGCGGCTCATAGTCCGGATCGACCTGGCGTTCGGCGATATTGATGAAGCCGAAATCCGAGCGCAGCGCCGAGGACCATTTGTTCTGCGCATGGGTGCCCAGCACGTCCCAGCCGCCCGGCCGGCCGTCATCGGCCTCGACGATCATCGCTGCCGAGGCATCACCGAAGATGAAGTGCACTTCGCGGCGCGAATGCACATTGATACAGGTCATCAGCTCCGGCGAGCAGATCAGCAGGCGTTTCGCCTGGCCCGAGCGGATCATGCCATTGGCGATGTGCAGCCCGTAGAGCGCCGAGGCGCAGGCCATGGTCAGGTCGAAGGAGAAACCGTCCGAGCCGATGATGTTCTGGATCTCGCAGGAGACGCCGGGGAAATTGCGCTGCTGGGCCGAGGAGGCGACGATGACGCCGTCAATGTCCGACCCGTCATAGCCGGCCGCCTCAAGCGCCGGCTGCACCGATTTCATGGCGAACTCGGCCTGCACAGAGACATCCTCGATCGGGCGCGGCGGGATTTGCGGCACCATGCGGTCGATATCCAGAATGCCGGACTTCTCGTAGACATGCCGGCGCTGGATGCCCGAAGCGTTGACGATGAATTCGGTGCTGGACAGGGGGACAGGCTCGATCTCGCCAGCCGCAATAGCTGCGGCGTGTTCCGCGTTGAACCGCCCGGCATAGGCATTATAGCTCGCGACGAGCTCGTCATTGTCGATGACACTGGGCGGGGCCCAGTAACCGGTCGCCCGGATGACGCTGTCTGTCACGGTTCCCGACTCTTTCTTCCCGACTTTTCGCCAGCGTAAAGCATGCCCGCCCCCGATCAATCCATGCGCGCATTGCCGGGCCCGGACTGCCGCCCGAAAAACGAGCAAACCTGCCCGATTGTGCAGCGCACACGGTGCAAAACCGCGAAATTCTTGCGGCGAAGTCGACTCCCGGAAAATCCGGCGCCTAGCTTTTGGCCAGATAGCAAGAAGCAAACAAGCGCTCGCCGGAGGCCCCGCATGGACACTGGAAACAATGCCTGGATCCTGACCTCGACCGCCCTGGTCCTGTTCATGACCTTGCCGGGGCTGGCGCTCTTCTATGCCGGCATGGTGCGCCGCAAGAACGTGCTCTCCACGCTGATGCAGAGCGTCGGTGCCGCCGCCATCGTCACCGTGTTGTGGGCGCTGATCGCCTATTCGCTCGCCTTCTCCGATGGCGGCGCGCTGAATGCCTTTGTCGGCGGGCTGGGCCGGATCGGCATGGCGGGGATCGCCCCGGACACGATGTCCGGCGATCTGCCGGAAAACCTCTTCCTGATGTTCCAGCTGACCTTCGCCATCATCACCGTCGCGATCATCGCGGGTGCGGCGGTCGAGCGGATCAAATTCTCCGCCTTCATGGTGTTCTCGGCCGTCTGGGTGGTGCTGGTCTATGCGCCGATCTGCCACTGGGTGTGGGGCGGCGGCTTTCTGGGTGAGGCGGGTGTGCTCGACTTTGCCGGCGGCGCCGTGGTGCACATCAATGCCGGTGTGGCCGGTCTGGTGCTCGCGAAATTCGTCGGCCCGCGCCGGGGCTATCCCGGATCGAACCTGGCGCCGGACAATCTGGTGCTGACGGTTGCCGGCGCCGGCATTCTCTGGGTCGGCTGGTTCGGTTTCAACGGCGGGTCCGCGCTGGCGGCCGACGGCGCGGCGGCACACGCCCTGGTCACCACCCAGCTGGCCACCGCGACCGCTGTCCTGGTGTGGATGGGTCTGGAATGGATCCTGCGCGGCAAGGCCAGCGTGCTCGGCGCTGCCTCAGGTGCCGTGGCCGGCCTGGTCGCGATCACCCCGGCCGCCGGCTTCGTGCCGGCCTGGGCCGCCTTCTTCGTCGGTGCCGGCGGGGCCTTTGCGGCCTATTGGGGTGTCACCGCCCTGAAGAAGGCGCTGAAGATCGACGACGCACTCGACGCGTTCGGCCTGCACGGTGTGGGCGGGCTGGTCGGCGCCATCCTGACGGGGGTTTTTGCCAGCGAAGCCATCGGCGGCGCGCCGGGCGCCATCGAAGGCAATCTCCTGCAGATCTGGACCCAGACCTGGGGCGCGCTCGCCGCGGCGGTCTATTGCGGCGCCGTGACCTTCGCCATCCTGTTTGTTCTCTCGAAGCTGATGCCCCTGCGCGTCGACGAGGAATCCGAAGTCTCCGGTCTCGATACCAGCCTCCACGGCGAGTCCGTCGGCGGCTGACACCGGCTCATGGTTCGGCCGGTTGGGGGCCGGAACGGGGGTGGGCGCTGTAAGGGGTTGCGGCGCTCGCCCCCGACCTGTTTTGAACCGTTTCGCGTCCAGGCCATGTCCTCCCCGGCCTCGAGACGTCAGACTGACCCGGTTCGCTGCGGCGGACCGGGTCTTTTTTGAGGGCCGGCGACCGCGGGAGGGATCAGGGCGCAGGGCATCCCTCGGGCGTGCACGCCATTGCGGAATCGCTTGTGTCCGGCGCGGAGACGGGATCGCCCTCGGCGAGGAGTACGCCGATCGCGGCGCCGAGTGCGAGATCGGTGACCGCACCGAAACTGTGCCGCCTGATGCGGCCCTGGCGGTCGATCAATATCGTTGTCGGCGTGCCTTGCATGGCATAGGCGGCCATGGTGCGAGGCAGGCCGCCCCGCTCACCGGCCGCCTCTCCGGGCGCATCCATCGCGACGGGAAAGGCGATCCGGTATTCGTGCAGGAAGGCGGCCAGGGCCTCGCGGCTGCCCTGGGCCTGATGATGTTCGAACACGCTGTGCAGGCCGATCACGGTGACGCCGTGCGCGGTGAAGTGTTCGGCAATACGCCGGGCCTGCGGCAGGGAATGCGAGACACAGCCCGGGCACAGCATCTGGAAGGCTTCCAGCAGCACGATCTGGCCGCGCAGGCCGGCCAGGCTCATCGGCTCCGCAGTGTTCAGCCAGCCGGACACGGTGAGTTCGGGGGCGGGTTTGAGTTTCATCTCGGTATCCTCCGGATGGATGCCCGCCGGCAGCAGCGCCGGCGGGCTATCCGTTTTATCAGGCCGCCTGGCGGGGTTTGACGCGGGGGAAGTCGACCTCGACGCCGAACACGACATTCACATAATTGGTGAAGAGGTTGAGCGCGACATGGGCGACGATCTCGACGATTTCCTCATCGTCGAACCCGGCCGTACGCAGGCGCTCGACGGCACCGGCGCCGACATGGCCGCGTTGTTCGACGACGGCGAGCGCGAAGTCGAGGGCGGCCTGTGTGCGCGGATCGGCGGCCTTGCCGGTGCGGGCGGCTTCCATCGCGGCGGGTGTTTCGCCGGCCTTGGTGCCCAGCACGGTGTGGGCGGAGAGGCAGTATTCGCAATCATTCCGGTTGGCGATCGCCACGGCGATCTTTTCGCCCAGCGCAGCATCGATGCGTCCGCCGCCCAGCGCCTGGAAGCTGCCGAGCATGGATTTCAGCGCGGCCGGCGAGTGGGCGACGGTGCCGAACATGTTGATGACGGCGCCGAACTGGCCCTTCACGGCGTCCATCAGCTGCTTGCGTTCGCCCGACGCGTCGGCGTGCGGGAAGGGGGTGAGGTGGGGCATTGGGTGTCCTTTCGTTCCAAAAGTATCGACTCGATACATTGCAAAGCTAGGAAGCGGATCCGGGGTTTGCAAGACCTGTTTTGACTCGATACGTTCAGGCATGTCCGGACACTCGCCGACCACGCATCTGCTCGAACGCCTGTCCCGCCTCATCCAGAACGAGGCGCATGCAAGCGGGCTCAAACCCGTGCAGTGGGAAATCCTGCGCTTCCTGCGGCTGGCCAACCGGTTTTCCCGCACGCCCTCGGCCGTGACCGCCTATCTCAACCTGACGAAAGGCACGGTGTCGCAATCGCTCAATGCGCTGGAAACCAAGCAGCTTGTGACAAAGGAGCCGGTCGCCGGCGACCGGCGGCGCCTGTCTCTGGCCTTGACGGCGGCGGGGCGGGAAATGCTGGCCGGCGACCCGATGGACGCGCTGGATGCGGCGGTGCGGAGTGTGGAGGCCGCGCGCGGCGAGGATCTGTCCGGCGGATTGCGGGCGGTGCTGTCAGACCTTCTGCGCCGGCGCGGCGGCCGGGCCTTCGGCGTGTGCCGGACCTGCCGGCATTACCGGCCGGAGCCCGGCGGGGCGGGTCAGGCGCGATGCGCTCTGTTGAATGAGACGCTGGGCCCGGCCGACAGCGACGCGATCTGCGTCGAGCATGATGGCTAGGGATACAAGCCAGTCAGTGGTGCCGGCGGCCTGTGCCTGCTAGGTCAGGTAGAGACAAGGGTGGGGGACATCGAATGTGGCGTTATCTAGCGATCCTGGGAGTGCTGTGTCTGACAGCAGCGGCCCTGTCACAAGATGAACCGCAGTCTGGCGGGATCGAGGCGTTTCTCGACCGGGCTGTTCCGCGGGCGGAGGCGCCCGGTCTGGCCTATGCGCTTGTCGAGAATGGCGAAGTGCAGCTGGGCGAACGTGGTGAGCGCGTGGCGGGCAGTGGCCTGCCGGTCACCGAAGACACGCCCTTCGCGCTCGGCTCGATCTCGAAGAGTTTCACGGCGCTCGCCATCATGCAGCTGGTCGAGGCCGGCCGGGTCGAGCTCGATCGCGGTATTGGCGACTATCTGCAAGCGTTCGACGGCGAGCCCGGCGGAGCGGTCACGATCCGCCAATTGCTGAGCCATACGAGCGGCTATTCCACATTGCAGGGAAACCAGTCCCATACCGACCGGGCCGGCGAGCTCGACGGGCTGGCCGCCCGGGTCCGTCAGCTGGCAGCGGCAGCGCCTGCCAGCGAGGCTGGCAGCCGGTGGCAGTATTCCAATGCGAATTATCTCATCCTCGGGGCGCTGATCGAGACGATCAGCGGTCTGGAATTCGGCGACTATATCGAGACGCGGATCCTTGCGCCGCTGGGCATGGAGGACAGTTTCGTCGCCGATGGCGAGGCGCACGAAGCGATGGCCATCGGCCATACGCCCTGGTTTGGCGGCCGGCGCCCGGTGGCCGATCGCCGGACCGTGCGCGGCATGGCGCCGGCGGGGGGCGTGATGGCCAGCGCCGCCGACATGGCCCGTTATCTGGCGATGATGATGAATGGCGAGGACGATCTGATCAGCGCCGAGCACAAGGCCCTGATGTTGAGCCCGGCCAGTGCCGCCTCACCGCATTACGGGTTCGGCTGGTTCCTCGATGCCGAGGCCGACGCGGCCTACCACACAGGACTGACCCCCGGGGTCGAAACCATCGCCGTCCTGTCCCGCTCGGAGCACAGGGGCGGGGTGGTTCTGGTCAATGCCAACAGTGGAATGGGGTTTGGCGTCACCGGAGACATTCTCACCGGCGTCGCGGCGCTCGCGCTGGGGGACACGCCACAGAGCGGCGGCCATCACCTGGGGGCGAAGAGCCTTTATATCATGCTGCTGGTGCTGCCGGTTCTCTTTCTGGCCGGCATCGTGACGGCGTGGGTGAGACGGGATGGCCTGCGGGCAAAATCGGGTGCCTTCGACCTGTTCAGCCTGGTCTTCCCGTTGGTGGCGACCCTGGCGATGGCCTGGGTGTTTCTGCACCTGCTGCCCAGACTCTTCGGCGTTGCGCTCGCGACGCTCAATCTCTACCAGCCGGATCTGGCGGTCCTGCTGGTCGCCGGCTCGGTGTGCGGCGTTGGCCTTGCGGTTTTCAGGCTGGCGGTGGCATTCAGCGGCCGCAGATAGGCCGCTGAATTACCGGCTCAGAGCTTCTCGACAAACACCGTGCCGGCCGAGTAGCCCGCGCCGAAGGAGCAGATCAGGCCCTTCTCGCCGGCCTCGAACCCGTCATTGTGACGGTGGAAGGCGACCAGCGAGCCGGCCCCGGCCGTGTTGGCGAACTCGTCGAGGATGACCGGTGCTTCGTCCGGCTCGAACTCGCGGCCGAACACTTTCCTGGCGACCAGCATGTTCATGTTGATATTGGCCTGGTGCAGCCAGAGGCGTTTCATCTGGTCGGGCTTGAGGCCGAAACTCGCCATGTCGTTGAGGATCATCTCGGCGACCATGGGACAGACTTCCTTGAAGACCTTGCGGCCTTCCTGGACGAAATAACGGTCGTCGAAATCCGGTTCCGGATCTTCGGAGGCGTTGAGGAAGCCGAAATTCGACCGGATATTGTTCGAGAATTTCGTCATCATGTTGCGGCCGAGAACACGCCAGCCTTCGCCGCCGGCGACATCCTCGTGCTCGATCAGCACGGCCACGGCGACATCGCCGAAGATGAAATGGCTGTCGCGGTCGCGGAAATTGAGCTGCGGCGTGGTGATTTCCGGCACGATGACCAGCACGGACTTGGCCATGCCGGTATCGATCATGTTGATCGCATTGACCATGCCGAACGTGCCGGAGGAACAGGCCACGGTCATGTCAAAGCCGAAGCCCTCAATGCCCAGCGCGTCCTGCATCTCAATCGCCATGCACGGATAGGTGCGCTGCATCGACGTGCCCGAACAGATCACCGCATCGACATCCTTCGGGTCGCGCCCGGCGCGGGCCAGCGCGTCGCGGGCGGCGGCAACGCCGGCTTCCGCGGTCAGGGCGAGCTCGTCATTGGCGCGCGGCTTCACTCGCGGACGCATGCGTTCGACATCGAGCACGCCGGCCTTGTCGATCGTGTAGCGCGACTTGATGCCGGAGGCCTTCTCGATGAAGCCGGAGGAGGAGGGGTTCTTCGCCTCGACCGAACCGCGCGCGATGGCGTCGGCATTCTCGGCATTGAAACGTTCGACATAGGCGTTGAAGCAGGCGACGAGTTCATCGTTGGAAACGGATTCGTCGGGGGTCCAAAGGCCTGTGGACCGGATAACCGCGCTCATTCACATCACTCCGGGACGTACGCAAGAGGCGCGAAACTAGTCCGGCAATCCCGCGGCGTCACCCTTCTAGCGCGGTTGTCCGGTCCGGCAGGCCAGGGATGACGTCTTTGACCTCGCCAGCCGGGGATGCGAAAGACGTCGCCAGTCGTGAATCAGGACAGTCCCGGGAGAGCTCCATGAAAACGCGTGCCGCTGTCGCCTTCGAAGCCGGAAAACCGCTCGAGATCGTCGAGGTCGACCTGGAGGGCCCGCAGGCGGGCGAAGTGCTGGTGGAGATCAAGGCGACGGGGATCTGCCATACGGACGAATTCACCCGCTCGGGCGCCGACCCGGAAGGCGCCTTTCCGGCGATCCTGGGCCATGAGGGCGCGGGTGTGGTGGTGGAGTGCGGTCCGGGCGTGACGGGGCTCAAGCCCGGCGATCACGTCATCCCGCTCTACACGCCGGAGTGCCGGGAGTGCGAATACTGCCTCAATCCGAAGACCAATCTGTGCCAGTCGATCCGCTCGACCCAGGGCCAGGGCGTGATGCCGGACGGTACCTCGCGCTTCTCCTACAAGGGCGAGAAAATCCTGCACTATATGGGCTGCTCGACCTTCTCCAACTACACCGTCCTGCCCGAGATCGCGCTGGCTAAGGTCCGCCCGGACGCGCCCTTCGACAAGATCTGCTATATCGGCTGCGGCGTGACGACGGGGATCGGCGCGGTGATGTTCACCGCCAAGGCCGAGCCCAATTGCACCGCGGTCGTCTTTGGTCTCGGCGGGATCGGCCTCAACGTCATCCAGGGGCTCAAGCTGATCGGCGCACGCCAGATCGTCGGGGTCGACATGAACCCGGCCAAGGAAGCCATGGCGCGCCAGTTCGGCATGACCGATTTCGTCAATCCCAAGGATGTGACCGGCGATCTCGTCGGCCATCTGGTGGAGCTGACCGGCGGCGGGGCCGACTACACGTTCGAATGCATCGGCAATGTCAATGTGATGCGCACCGCGCTGGAATGCAGCCACAAGGGCTGGGGCACCTCCATCGTCATCGGCGTGGCGCCGGCCGGCGCGGAAATCTCCACCCGTCCCTTCCAGCTGGTTACCGGCCGCAACTGGCGCGGCTCGGCCTTCGGCGGGGCGAGGGGCCGCACCGACGTGCCGAAGATCGTCGACATGTACATGGAAGGCCGCATCGATATCGACAGCCTGATCACCCACAAGCTCAAGCTGGAAGACATCAACAAGGGCTTCGACCTGATGCACGCCGGGGAGAGCATCCGGAGTGTGGTGGAGTATTGATCCACGCTTGGGCCTAGCCTGCGGACCTGCTATGATATCATCCTGATATCAGGAGGCACGCATGGGCCAGGTCATCATCCGCAATCTCGACGATCATGTGGTCGCCAACCTCAAGCGCATGGCGGCGCGGGAGGACAAATCGCTGGAGCAATTCCTGCGGGAGGTGCTGTCGGAAACGGCCATGCGTGACAGGCAGGGCTTTTTCGAATTCGCGCGGAGCATGCGCGAGCGGTGCAAGCCCATCGATATCGACCCGACAGATCTGATCCGCGAGGACCGGGACCGGTGAAGCCGGCGGTCTTTGATGCCAGCGTGGCCGTGAAAGTCTTCCTGCCGGTTGCCGGATCCGATGCTGCGGAGGCCGTCGCCAAAACCCATGCCATGGTGGCGCCGGAACTGGTTCTGGTAGAAAGCGCCAATGCTTTCTGGAAGTATGTCAACAAGGGGCTGGTGCCGCTCGAGGACTGTCTGACGGCGATCCGGAACCTGTCCGGTTTTGCCGATCTGCGGCCGGACCGCACGATCTTTCCCGAAGCCCTCGCGCTGGCGAGCCGGTTGCAGCACCCCGTCTATGATTGCGTGTATCTGGCCCTGGCGCTGCGCACGCAGTTCCCGCTCGTCTCGGTTGACCGCAAACTCCTCTCGCTGGCGCGCGACAGGCTTGGTATCGAGACCATCAACCCGTCCTGACCGCCCATCCCTTCATCCGAAAGGACATCGCCTTGACCCTCCAACCCGTTTCCAGCTGGACGTCTTTTGGCGGCACGCTGTCGGTCCATGATCATGACAGCGAGGCTTGCGCCTGCACGATGCGCTTTGCCGTCTTCACGCCGCCCCAGGCCAAGGACGGGCCGGTGCCCGTGCTGTGGTATCTCTCCGGGCTGACCTGCAACTGGTCGAATGTGATGGAGAAATCCGGCCTGCAGCGCATGGCGGCCGAGCTGGGCCTGATGGTCGTGGCGCCGGACAGCTCGCCGCGCGGCGAGGATGTGGCCAATGACGACGCCTATGATCTGGGCCAGGGGGCGGGCTTCTATATCGACGCCACGGAAATGCCCTGGGCGCCGCATTTCCGCATGCAGCAATACATCACCGAGGAATTGCCCGCCCTGATCGGCTCGGCCTTCCCCGCCGACATGGAGCGGCAGGGGATTTTCGGGCATTCCATGGGCGGTCACGGCGCGCTCACCCTGCACTTCAAGCAACGCGCCCGCTATCGCTCGGTCTCAGCCTTCTCGCCCATCGTGGCGCCGTCGAAAGTGCCCTGGGGCCGCAAGGCCTTCCAGGCCTATATCGGCGATGAATGCCCGGCCTGGGGCGAGCACGATGCCTGCGAGCTGGTCAAGCGCCAGCCCTCGGACGCCCATATCCTGATCGACCAGGGCGAGGCGGACCAGTTTCTCGAGGAACAGCTGAAGCCGGAATTGTTTGAGGCCGCGTGCCGCGAGGCGGGACAGTCACTCACCCTGCGCCGTCAGCCGGGCTATGACCATTCCTACTACTTCATCGCCAGCTTCATGGAAGACCATCTGCGCCATCACGCGAAGGCGTTGAAAGCGCAGGGCCCACGCACGCCTTCCAATCCTTCCCCTTGATGGGGAAGGGGGACCGCGCCGAAGGCGTGGTGGATGGGGTGGGAGCGAGATGCCTGCCATTTCGCTCTTCGCAAGCGCCACCGGGATTCACCCCTTCCGACCCGAAGCTCCGCTTCGGCCCACCTTCCCCATCAAGGGGAAGGACGGCTGCCGCCGGCCAGCTTCCGTGTCGATGAGGCCAGCCGGATCAGTTGTCCTCGACGCGGTGCCGCGGCCGGGTGCGCTGGAAGGGGCTGTCGCCATTGTCGCAGATCCACTCGCCCGGTGCGGCCGCGTCCTGCGGTCCGGCCTGGCGGCAATCGCCGGCGCCCAGCTCGGAGGCCGAGGGCAGGTCTTCATTGCGGCCGCCTTCCAGATAGGCGCAGCCGGTGAGGGCGAAACTGGCGGCAAGAAGGGTGAGAAGACGGGTCACGGGGCGGCTCCGGTTCATCGGGTGAAGGAGCCGGAAAACTAGCGCCGCGCCGGCGCGTCTGTCACGTGAAACCCGCGTTACATCGCCGGGCGGCTGGCGTGCCGGAGGCAGGACAGCCTGTCCCGCCCCCGGCACACGGGATCAGCGCTGGCCGATCTCGGAGATCGACAGGGTGGCCGGAGCCATCTGGCCGCTGGAATAGGTCGCGACCCAGATCGCATAGCCGCCGGTACCCGGACGGCTGATCGTGACCTGCGGGTTCAGACCCGGACCGGAATCGTCGTCGCACAGGAAACCCCCGCCCGGCAGACCCACGATCAGCGTGGTGTCGGTGTCGGAGGTGGCGGAGATGGTCAGCGGATACTGGCCGGCCGTGTAGTAGAGCACATAGGTGCCGTCGCCCGTCGTCCAGCCGCGGCATTGCGTGCCCAGTTCGCGGGCGGACTCGTACGTCCCGCCGGCGACGACATTGACCCGGTAGGGATCCGGCGTGAAGCCGGCCTGCAGGGAGACCGAGCCGAACACGCCATCGATCCGGCCGCCGCCACCGCCACCGCCGCCGCTTCCGGACGTGCTGGCGCAGGCGCTGACCGCGAGGGCCAGCGCCGGAATGAGTGCAAGATGATGCGCCTTCATCACTACTGCCGTCCGATCTCGGAGACCGACAGCGTGGACTGGGCGAATTCGCCCTGGCGGTAGGAGCCGATCCAGACCGAGTAGCGGCCCGAGGTCGGATTGCCGATCGTCACCATCGGGTTGAGACCGTTGCCGCTGTCGTCGTCGCAATACCAGTTGCCGTTCGGCGCCTGGATGATCAGCGTCGTGTCGGCGTTCGAGCTGGCCGAGAAGGTCAGGTTGAAGCTGCCGGCGGTGTAGTAGACGGCGAAGTCGACATTGTCGGCGACCCAGCCGGTGCAGTTGTTGAACAGGCTGCTGGCCGCGATCGAACCGCCGGACGTGACCGTCGTGCGATACGGGTCCGGCGTGAAGCCGGCGCGCAGATTGACCGAACCGAAAGTCTGGGCCGAGGCCGGCGCAGCAAGGCCGATGGCGGCGATCATGGCGAAGGTAGCAAGGCGTTTCATGGTGTCCCCTCCTTGGAGCGTTCAGGTCCCTCACAACGAAGGAAAGCCTAGGAGCGGGACTGTGAGGCCGGTATCCCCGGTTCAGGGGAGGGCCGCCGGGCGGGGCGAAAAGTCCGTCTGCAAAGAGATGGGGAGGCGATGCGGGACCCACCGCACCAGTCTTGCGAGGGTGCGAGGACGCTGGGCTGGTGCGGCCTTGGAGGTCCCGCATCGCACGGCCACCGGGACCGGGATGAGGTGGTGGCCGCACGATCACGACTAGACCTGCGCGGCCAGCCCTACGATCCCCCGTTCGGGGGAGAGGGGGCTAGCGCGCCAGCCGTTTCACCGGCTCATGCCGGTGGCAGCGGGGCTCGTGGTCATTGACCATGCCGACGGCCTGCATGAAGGCGTAGACGATCACCGGACCGACGAATTTGAAGCCGCGTTTCTTGAGGTCCTTCGACAGGGCCTCGCTCTCGGCGGTCTTCGTGGGCGTGTCCTTCAGCGACGGCCAGGCATTCTGGATCGGTGCGCCGCCGACAAAGCTCCACAAATGGTCCGAGAAATCGATGCCGCGCTCGCGCATGTCCAGCCAGGCCTGCGCATTGCCGATGGCGGCCTCGATCTTGGACTTCGAGCGGATAATGCCCGGATCGGCCAGCAGGCGCTCGCGGTCGGCATCGGTATAGCGGGCGATGATCTCGGGCTGGAAACCGTCGAAGGCGGCCCGCATCGTCTCGCGCTTGCGCAATATGGTGATCCAGGCGAGGCCGGCCTGGAACCCGTCCAGCATCAGCTTTTCCCACAGGGCCCGGCTGTCATACTCGGGCACACCCCATTCGGTGTCGTGGTACTCGGCATAGATCGGATCGTCGATATTCACCCATCCGCAGCGCTGGAGCATGGCCTGGCCTCGTTTTCGTGTCCGCCACACTCCACCCTGCCTGCGCCCGCCTGCCAAGCCAGGATGGCAGGGCGTGCTGACAGCGTCGTGGCAGGAGTGGCTCCAACCTCCCTCTCCCTTGGGAGAGGGATCGAGGGAGAGGGGGAAGGCGCAGCCGGAGCGCCGTACTTCCCGGGAAGCCCAAAGCGTCATTTTTTCCCGGAAGCGCGAGAGCGCTGTCTTTTCCCGGAAGCGTGCAGCGCTGTCCGGGATCTACGGGAGACTCATCGCTTGGCATCGCGCTCTGTCGATCCCGGCTTCTTCAGCCCGCTTTCGCGGGCTTACGGCCGGGAAAAATGGTCCGGTTTGGCGGGCTTCCAGCCAGGAGACGCGCTCAGGTGTCGGGCGCTGAGGCGAGAACGGGTGCCGCTTCGTCGAAATCGCCGCGGATGTCGAACCACAGGTCTTTCCAGCCGGGGTTCATCGCCTCGATCAGATTGATCTTCCAGGCACGGCGCCAGCGCTTGAGGAGATATTCGCGCCGGGCGGCGGTCTCGAACCCCTCATGCCATTCGAACCAGACGAGCTGTTTGATCGCGTAGCGGCGCGTGTATCCGCGCATCGCACCGGTGCGATGCTGCCAGATGCGCCAGATCAGATTCGTCGTCCGTCCGACATAAAGCGCTCCGCGCGGCCGGCTCGCCATGATGTAGACGGCTTCGGGTGCATTGCTCATGAGTGCAATTATAGGTTTATAATCTTTTCGGTGCAACTCGTTCCTGAGCCGCTTTTGCGGGAGCGCTGTCCCGCTGTCCGGGGCCTGCGGGAGGTTCACCGCTCGAAATGATCTTCGGTCGGTCCCGGCGTCTTCAGCCCGCCTTTGCGGGCTTTCGGCCGGGAAAAATCCTGCGATTGGAGAAGAAAAAGCCTAAGGCAATTCCCGCAAGAAATTCTCCACCACTTTTTTCTCGCCGGCCTTGTCGAAGCGGACGGTGTATTTGGCGCCGTCGGCTTTCCTGACCGTGCCGTAGCCGAACTTGTCGTGGAAGACGCGGTCGCCCGATTTCCAGCGGCCGTTTGTGTCGCCGCTTTCGATCAGGGTGGCCTTGGCGTTGATGGTGGGCGGGGCCGAGCGGCGGCCTTCGGTCTGGCTGGCCTGGTAGCGCTTCCAGCCGGGGCTGGAATAGCTCGAGGCCATGGCGTCGGGCTGCTGGCGCACGCTTTCAAAGCCCGGACCGCCATCATAATAACCGGTCTCCGAGCGCGCCTCGACATGATCCATCGGCAATTCGTCGATGAAGCGGCTGGGGATCACCGTCTGCCAGCGGCCATAGATCATGCGGTTGGCGGTGAAGGTGATGATGGCGCGTTCGCGGGCGCGGGTGATGCCGACATAGGCCAGACGGCGTTCCTCCTCCAGCGAGCGCGTGCCGCCCTCGTCCAGCGAGCGCTGGGAGGGGAAGACGGTCTCTTCCCAGCCCGGCAGGAAGACGAGCGGGAATTCCAGCCCCTTGGCGCCGTGCAGCGTCATCAGCGAGACCTCGTCCTCGTCGGCGGCGCGGTCGGCGTCGGTCAGCAGGGCGACGTGTTCCAGATAGGCTTCCAGCGTGTCGTACTCGCCCATGGAGCGCACGAGTTCCTTGAGGTTCTCCAGCCGGCCGGCGGCCTGGGGCGTCTTGTCCTCGCGCCACATCGCCGTATAGCCGCTTTCGTCGAGCACGATCTCGGCCAGCTCGTCCAGCCGGCTCTGCCCGGCCTGGTCGCGCCAGCGTTCCACGTCGCGCAGGAAAACCTGCAGCGCGGTGCGGGCCTTGCCGCGGATCTCGTCCGTGCCGACCATGACGCGGGCGGCCTCGGTCATCGGCACGCCCATCTGGCGGGCGGTGACGGCGATCTTCTGCACGGTCGTGTCGCCGATGCCGCGCTTGGGCACATTGACGATGCGCTCGAAGGCGAGATCGTCCTCGGGCGAGCGCACCAGGCGCAGATAGGCGTGGGCGTCGCGCACCTCGGCGCGCTCGAAGAAGCGCGGCCCGCCGATCACCTTGTAGGGCAGGCCCAGCATGATGAAACGGTCTTCAAAAGCGCGCATCTGCCAGGCGGCTCGCACCAGCACGGCGCTGCCGGAATAGGCGCGGCCCGAGGAGACCCAGTTCTCGATCTCCTCGGCGACATAGCGGGCCTCGGCCTCGCCGTCCCAGATGCCGCGCACGGCGACTTTCTCGCCCGGATCGTCCTCGGTCCACAGCGTCTTGCCCAGGCGCGAGCGGTTGGCGGCGATCAGGCCCGAGGCGGCGCCCAGGATGTGGGCTGTGGAGCGGTAATTGCGCTCCAGGCGGATCGTCTCGGCGCCCGGGAAGTCCTTTTCGAAACGCAGGATGTTGTCGACCTCGGCGCCGCGCCAGCCATAGATCGACTGGTCGTCATCGCCCACGCAGCAGATATTCCCCGTGCCCTGGGCCAGCAGCCGCAGCCAGAGATACTGGGCGACATTGGTATCCTGGTACTCGTCGACGAGGAGGTAGCGGAACTTGTCGTGATAGATCTTCAGGACATCCGGATTGTCCTTGAAGATGTGCAGCGTGTGCAGCAGGAGATCGCCGAAATCGCAGCAATTGAGCGTCTGCAGCCGCTCCTGGTAGATGGTGTAGAGGCCCTGGCCGCGGCCTTCGGCGAAGGACCATTTGTCCTCCTCGCCCAGCTGCTCGGGCTTGAGGCCGCGGTTCTTCCAGCCGTCGATCAGGCTGGCCAGGTGACGCGGCGTCCAGCGCTTCTCGTCGATATTTTCCGCCTGGATGATCTGTTTGAGCAGGCGCAGCTGGTCGTCCGTATCCAGAATGGTGAAGCTGGATTTCAGGCCCGCCAGTTCGGCATGGCGGCGCAGGATCTGGGCCGAGACCGAGTGGAAAGTGCCCAGCCAGGGCACGCCCTCGACCGCCTCGCCGATGATCTGGCCGACGCGCTCCTTCATCTCGCGCGCCGCCTTGTTGGTGAAGGTGACGGCGAGGATTTCCCACGGCCGGGCGCGGCCGGTGGCGAGGATGTGGGCAAGGCGGGTCGTCAGCACGCGCGTCTTGCCCGTGCCGGCCCCGGCCAGCACCAGCACCGGCCCGTCCAGCGCTTCCACCGCGGCGCGCTGCTGCTCGTTCAGCCCTTCAAGATAGGGCGTCGGCGGCGCCGGACGCGCCATGTCGGAAATGGAGAGGTTGGACATCGTGTCTTGGGTGCCGCCTTCGAGTCGCAATGACTGGTCAGTCTGGACCGATTGGCCCGCAATCCCAAGACCGGGATGTGCAATTGTTCGTATTTTGTTCGGGGTCTTTGTGCGCGCTGCGCGCTCTGCGGTGCTGCGCACCGCCCCCTCAGTCGGCTTTGCCGACAGCTCCCCCGCAAGCGGGGCGAGCCCTGTGCCAAGGCTTCCCCTGCGAAGCGGGGGAAGTGGCCGAACCCGGCCAGGGGCTGGGTGAGGTCGAAGGGGGTGAGTCGGCTCCTCGCTACCCCGCCATCTTCAGCGGCATGGTGGGAGCGTATTTCATGTCGATGCCCTTGATGTGGGCGGTCAGCCAGAGCTTGAGGAACATGAGGAAGCCGGACGGGACCTCGCCGCCATTGGCGCGGATCGTGCCGGCGTGGTCCGAGAACGTCTTCAAGAGGTCGGCATGGATCAGCTTGTGCGAGGCGAGGCCGGCGAAATTGACGCTGGCCATATAGGCTTCCTCGTCGCGGAAATGCTCGATCGTCACATGGGCAAGCGCGTCGACGAGCGCGGTCATGGACGCACCGGTTTCGCCGGTGACGGCGCGATCGTGGATCGCATTCATCAGGTCCAGGATCCGGCCGTGGTCGTCATTCATCGACTCCACGCCCACATCGAGCGAGGCATCCCAGTTCATGATCGGCATGGTCGGTCTCCGGTGTCTGTCTTCGACCGAGCTATGACTCGCCGGCGGCCAAAACACGGTTAACCCGGCGGAGCAAAACCGGCCGGACCGGTCAATATTATATGAGATTGCGGGGCGCGGAGGTCAGCCGAACAGGGCGTCGATACCGGCCTGGGCGGTCTCGTCGGCGAAGTCGTCCTCGCCTTCCTCGCGGCCATGGATCGTGCCGGACGCGGCCGCAATCAGCGGCTTGATCTCTTCGGTGGCCAGGGATGCGACGGCCCGGCAGGTGGCGTCGTCGCTGCCGGCGCGCAGCCGGTCCTGGGCCTCGATCACGGCATTGTCGATCTGCAGGATCAGCGTTTCCAGATGCGCGCGCACGGCCCGCGGTGCCGCGGCATAGGCGAGGATGGCCAGATCCTTGTCCTTGAAGGCGGATTGGCGGAAATGACCGCAATAATCCAGCGGCTGCCAGTCCAGCACATCCTCGGCGCAATCGGGCATGTCCGGCAGCATTTCCATCAGCATCACCACCTCGTTGAAGTGGTTGAGATAGTCCGTGGCCAGACCGGTGACGGGATTGATATTGGCGGCGGCAAGCGCGTCCGCACTCAGCACGCCCGTGCCGAGGGCCGTTTCGTCCTGCGTTGTCATATGCAGCCCGCCCAGTGTCATCCTGCCACCTTAGCGGGACATCCTTTCCAGAGCGCTAACCGGTTCGCGTGACAGGCGAAAACCGTCTTAACGATGTTCTTCCTCGCTGATCTCGGCGAGGCGGCGGGCATAGGCTGCCTGGGCATCGGCCTTGGCGATCCAGCCGATGATGGCCTGTTCCCCCGTACGCTGCCGTACAGCAGCGCCGTCGACCTGTTCGGCATCCAGCACGCCCAGCGCCCGGCCCAGCGTGTCGTCCTCGAAGACGCAGGTCTTGTCGGGGATTTCCGACTTGCCCCAATCGTCCAGCGGTACCAGCACGTCGCGCACACGGACGGTCTGCAGCACCAGCCGGCTCGATCCGCCGGAGAGGTCATAGCCCTTGCGCTGGACCTGCAGCTGGAACAGCGAGCCGCCCAGCGCCGATTGCGACAGCACGGTCGCCAGCGACACGGCCAGCAGTACCGCGACCGAGGCTTCATAGCTGGTGGTCAGCTCGAACACGATCAGCGTGGTCGAGAGCGGCGCGCCCAGCACGGCGCCGGAGACCGCGCCCATGCCGATCACCGCGAAGAAACCCGGTCCCGCCGTGTGTTCGCCCAGCACGGCACTCAACGCGATACCGAAGGCAGCACCCAGCATGGCACCCAGATACATGGAGGGCGAGAACACGCCGCCGGCAAAGCGGAAGCCGAGCGATAGCACGGTCGCCACCGTTTTCAGCACGATGAAGAGGATGAGCTGCTGGAAGGCGTATTCGCCGCGCAGGGCGTTGGAGGTGGCTTCATAGCCCACGCCGAGGATTTCCGGCGCGATGAGCGCGATGAGGCCGATCAGAAGCCCGCCGGGAATGGGCAGCAGCCAGACCGGCAGGTGCATGCGCTCCATCCACTGGCCCAGCCGGGCCGGCAGGAAGATGGCACCGCGATTGAAGACGATGGCGAGCCCGGCTGCGGCAAAGCCCAGGGCGGCCGCGGCCGGGAAGTCCCACACACTGGCCGCGGCCATCTCCGGCAGGCCGAAGACCGGGTCCTGGCCGAAATGATGGCGTACGATGAGCGCACCCACGATGGAGGAGGAGGCGACCGGCGCGATGGTGCGCAGGGCGTAGTGACCCAGCACGACCTCGAAGGCGAAGAGGGCACCGGCAACGGGCGCGTTGAAGCTGGCCGAGACGGCCGCTGCCGCGCCGCAGGCGAGCAGGATGCGGCTGCCGCGCGCGGGCATGTCCAGCCATTTGCCGAATTGCGAGGCTAGGGTGGCGCCCAGATGCACGGCCGGGCCCTCACGGCCCGCACTGGCACCGCCGCCCAGCGAGATCGCCGACATGACAGCGGAATAAAGCCCCGATTTCAGGTCGATCCGCCCGGCATTGACGGCGCGCGCCTCCAGCACGTCGGCGACGCCCTTGCCGCGCGTATCCGGTGACAGGTTCCAGCGCTTGCCCAGCCACAGCATGGCCGCGATGACGCAGCCGGCGGCGAGCGGGATCAGGATGACGCGCCAGGCGGGCAGGTGGGAGGCGGCGGAGGCGAGATGGATTTCCGTGACGCCGAAAGCGCCGCGCTCGACGGCGGAGATGCCCAAGCGGAGGGCGAGGGTGGCATAGCCGGCGACGAGACCGACGCCGATGCCCAGCAGCCACAGCGCCGGGCCCCGGCCATCGCGGAAGGCCTTGGCGATCTGTCCCAGCCAGGATTGCCCATCTGAATCGCTCACATCTCCGGTTTCACTGCGGAATGCGTCAAGCGTCAAGCCGATCCGCGGCGGTGCTTGACATGAAACCAATTGGTTCCATATAAAAGAAACCAGATGGTTTCATATGGAGCCCCCGCATGGACAGACCGGATATCTTCAGGGCAATCGCCGACCCGACACGGCGGGAAATTCTCGCGCTTCTCTCCGAAGGCGCGATGACCGTCGGGGATGTGGCGGAACGGTTCGACATGACCCGTCCGGCCGTCGCCAAGCATCTCAAAGTGCTCTCGGATGGCGGGCTTATCAGCGTCGAGGCGCGCGGACGCGAGCGGTTCAACCGGCTCAACGCCGCCCCCCTGCAGCAGGTCGCCGACTGGGTCTCCCGCTTCGACGCCTTCTGGGACGACAAGCTGAGCAAATTGAAAGCAGAAGTGGAGAAAGAGCATGGCTGAGGCCAAGATCGAGAAGTCGCTATTCCTCAAGGCGCCGCGTGAGCGGGTCTGGGAATTCCTCACAGACAGTGCTTGCCTGGGGCGCTGGTTCCACCCGTCGGATCGCCCGCTGGACACGCCCGGACCCTACCGGCTCGTCAAGAGCACCGAGGAACCCGATGCCTGTGTCTGCTGGGGCGAGGTCATCGAAGCCGAGGCGCCGGCCCGGCTGGTCTACACTTTCACCCACAAATGGCTGGGCGAGCATGTCACGCGGGTGGAATGGACGCTGAGCGAGGTTGCGTCGGGCACGCTGGTCAAGCTGGTCCATGACGGTTTCCAGGGCGCGCCCGTCGATGTCTTCGAACAGCTGTGCGGCCATGATGCGGGCTGGGACGAGCATTTCGTCAAGCTGCGGGTCCAGGTCGCCGAACCGGCCATGGCCGGCTAGCCGGCCCGCTTGCCTCTCCCTGCAGGCACGCTAGGCTGCGGCACCTGCAGGGGGAGAGCGGAATGACGAGACGGATCATGATTGCGGCCGCGCTGGCGGTCTCGCTGGCGGGCGGAGCTGCGGCCCAGTCGATCGACAGCACCTATACGCGCATCGACGAGACCTGCACCGAGCGGCAATTACCCGACGAGCCCGGAGTTGAGATCCGGTGCGCCGGTCATGATGGCTGGTCGTTCCAGATCGCGGCGGGCGAGCACGGGGCGGCCATCGCCTACGCCCACGCCGGCGGGGCGATGTCGGACTTCATCGCACCGCCGATGCGCGGCCTGTTCGGCGGTTTCAACGATGTCGTCGAATGGCGGCTGCGCGATGGCGCGGCCTTCGCCACCATCCACCGCTATATCCACTATAATCCGCCGGAGATGCTGGAAGTGTCCGGCGGGCTGGAAGAGCCCAACACGCTGATCGTCACCACGCTCGACCCGCACGGTCCGGAAACGGCCTGCGCCATCGCCCATGTCGACGCCTCGGCCCTCCGCAATGCCAACCTCGTTGCGCGGGAGGCGGCTGACCGGCTGGCGCCGGGCTGGGATTGCGGACATCCGCCGGTCCTGTTCGACGATACCAATCCGGATGTCGGGACCTGGCTGGCGCGCAGCCACTAAATCCGGTCAGCGCCCGGCACGCAGGCGTTCGAGCACCCAGACCCGCATGGACGAGGCCAGCGGATCCTCGCCGCGCGCCTCGTCGATCTCGGCGACCAGCCCGGCCAGCGAGCGGCCGTCCTCGGCAATGGCCCGGTCGATCTCGTCCCAGAATTCCGGTTCGAGCGACAGGCTGGTGCGGTGACCGGCGAGGGAAAGCGAGCGTTTGACAAGCGGCATGTCCGGTTTGTCGCCCGGCGCGTGCGCGCTGGCAAGCGCGGGCCGCCTCAGAAGTGCCGCCCAGACCGCCGGTCCGGCAGTCCCGTCGGACGCCAGTCCGGTCTGCGTCTGGAAACGGCGTAGCGCACGTTCCGTCGCGGGACCGAAATCGCCATCGGTCCGCACATCGCATCCCGCCTGTTGCAGCGCATATTGCAGGCTGGCGACCGCCGGGCCGCGCGCGCCGCGCTGCAGCACGGGATGCGGCGCCGGGCGCCAGTCGAGATTGCGGCCCATCGCGGCCCGCATCCGGGTTAGCCGCTCTCGCCGGTCGGCAAGACCGTTGAGCCCGCCATTGACGGCATAGGTGACGGCAACCAGATCGTCGCGATCGGCATGGATGTTCAGCTGCCGGTCCTGCCAATAGGCACAGGCCGTGCGCACCGCGATATCGGGATCGGCGGCGCGCCGGGGCTCTGCTTCCAGACCGAGACCCAGCCGGCGGCCCATCCGGCGGTAATTGGCGCGGCCGGTCAGCTGGATCAGGCCGCGGCCCTTATAGCGCACCCCGTCGCCGGGCCGGGTATTGCCCAGATCGGCCCGCCCCTCATAGGCACGCCCGCTGGCATATTCGGTCAGGGTGGCGAAGCCGTCGCTCTCATGCGCGATCTGGGCGAGAAAATGCGCCTGCCGCAGGGGCGTATCGATCGCGGCGGCGGCAAGCGCGCCCGGCAGGTGCGGCCGGATGGCGGCGATGATGGCGGCGCTCTGCGGGCGCGCTGACGCCACGGCGTGAAAGGTGGCGCGGTTGAGTTCTGGCATGTCCGTCTCCCGTTTCCATCCAGCCTAGGCCGGGCCGGGAGGGGCGGGGACAAGTTGCGCGCGGCGAAAACGGTGCCATATCTGGCTGACGAGGGGAGATGCGGCATGAAAAACTTCAGCGAGATCGAGGCGATGGCCCGGATGCACCATCCCGATCTGGACACGCGCCTGGCGGCCCATGGCCACCTGCGCACGGCGCAGGAAATCGCGGATATCCCGGACGATCGCTGGCTTTCCACCATGACGCGCTGCGTCTTTCAGGCGGGTTTCGTGTGGAAGGTGATCGAGGCGAAATGGCCCGGTTTCGAGGCGGCTTTCGACGGGTTCGACCCGGTGAAGGTCAGCTTTTATTCCGACGATGATGTGGCCCGGCTGGCCTCGGACGAGCGTATCGTGCGCAACGGCCAGAAGATTCTCGCCACCGTCCACAATGCCGGCTTCGTCGCCGATGTTTCACAGGAGCATGGCGGGTTCGGCCGCTTCATGGCCAACTGGCCGGCCGGCGACCAGCCCGGCTTGTTGGAGGTGCTGAAAAAGCGCGGCTCGCGCCTGTCGGGCATGACAGCGCAGTATTTCCTGCGCTTTTCCGGCTGGGATGCCTGGATCCTGTCCAGGGATGTCGGCGCGGCGCTGGTAAGGGAGGGCGTGGTCGACAAGGCGCCGACGTCGAAAACGGCGATTGCGAAGGCGCAGGCGGCGATTACGGCCTGGTCGGAAGAGAGCGGCAGGAGCCAGAGCGAGATCAGCCGCATTCTCGCGCTCTCGACCGGTTGATACCTTGTGCAGCAGCGTTAATTTCCTGATTACCGGATCGGGCAAATTTGGCAGGATCAATTTGGAGGCGTGAAGCCACGCCTTGCAGGAGAAGCCGGAATGAAGCGCTGGCACAAGCCGGTCGCCCTGTCGCGTTTCAATACGGAGATGGTCCCCGATGTACCGGGGGTCTACGTGCTGCTGCGCGACGAGCGGGACATTTCCTCGGTGCTGAAGATCGGACCGGCCCGCTCGCTCCGGCGCGCCTTCGCCCGCGAGCTCGAACCCACCGCCGAGCGACTGCCTGCCATCCCCACGGCGATGATGTTCCTGGAATCGCGCGCCGATGCGGAAGAGGCCCAGCGCCTGATTAACGAATACCGCCGCAAGCACGGCCGCGTACCGGTGCTGAACTCGCCGTTTTAGCGCGCATCTTAAGTGTCATCCCGGATGGATGCCCGGCCTGGGGCCGGGCGGAAGTCCGGGACCCATAATCACGGTGTTGATCCAGCTTTCGCAGGCATCGGGCCTGCTTTGGGCCGTCGCCGACGTGTATGGGTCCCGGCTCTGCGCCCCGCCTTCGCGGGGCATTCGGCCGGGATGACAGCGTGCGTTGTTGCTATTGCCCGTCCGTCTCGTCCCGCCTGTGCCCGTCCAGCGTCTTCGACGCCATCTCCGCCCGCGCTTTCGCCAGGTCCGAGACCGCTTTCGGCGTGCCGTGTTTCACACGGTTTGCCTCGGCGGCCGCGGCCTTGTCCTCGCGCTGCTTGCGCTTGCGGTACTGGCGGAGATTGACGGGCTTGGTCATGGCAGACGCCTTGCAGCCTAGTCCTTCGGCCCCAGCATGTTTTCCGGGCGCACGATGGCGTCGAACTGTTCCTCGGTCACGAAGCCCAGCTTGACGGCTTCCTCGCGCAGCGTGGTGCCGTTCTTGTGGGCGGTCTTGGCGACGATGGTGGCGTTGTCATAGCCGATGGTCGAATTGAGCGCGGTGACCAGCATCAGCGAGCGTTCCATCAGCGCCCGGATATTGTCCTCGCGGGCCTGGATGCCGGTAACGCACTTGTCGGTGAAGGTGTTGGCGGCGTCGGCCAGCAGGCGGATCGACTGCAGCACATTGTAGATGATGACCGGCTTGAACACGTTCAGCTCGAAATGGCCTTGGCTGCCGGCGAAGCTGACCGTCGTGTTATTGCCCATCACCTGGGCGCAGACCATGGTCATTGCTTCGCACTGGGTCGGGTTCACCTTGCCCGGCATGATCGACGAGCCCGGCTCGTTCTCCGGCAGGGCGATCTCGCCCAGGCCCGAGCGCGGACCCGAGCCCAGGAAGCGGATGTCATTGGCGATCTTGAACAGCGAGACGGCGACCGAGTTGAGGGCGCCGTGGGCCTCGACCAGCGCGTCCTTGGTGGCCAGGGCCTCGAACTTGTTCGGTGCGGTAACGAATTTCAGCTTGGTGAAGGCCGCGACCTCGTCGGCAAAGGCTTCGGCGAAACCCTTCTTGGTGTTGAGGCCGGTGCCAACGGCCGTGCCGCCCTGGGCAAGCTCGAGCAGGGCGGGCAGCGTCGCTTCCACACGGCGGATCGAGTTCTTCACCATCGCGACATAGCCGGAGAATTCCTGGCCCAGGGTCAGCGGCGTGGCGTCCTGGGTGTGGGTGCGGCCGATCTTGATGATGTCCTTGAACGCGTTCGACTTGTCGTTGAGTGCATTGTGCAGCGTCTGCAGGGCGGGCACCAGGCTGTGCACGATCTCCTCGGCGGCGGCGATATGCATGGCCGTCGGGAAGGTATCGTTCGAGCTCTGCGAACGGTTGACGTGATCGTTCGGGTGGATCGGATCCTTCGAACCGACCGTGCCGCCCAGGATCTGGATGGCGCGGTTCGAGACGACCTCATTCGTGTTCATGTTCGACTGGGTGCCCGAGCCGGTTTGCCAGACAGACAAGGGGAAATGGTCGTCCAGCTTGCCTTCGGCGACTTCCAGCGCAGCCTGCGCAATGGCGTCTGCGAATTCCGGTTCGATATTGTCCAGGCGCTTGTTGGCGAGGGCGGCCGAACGCTTGACGATGCCCAGCGCACGGATCAGCGGTTTGGGCATGGTTTCCGTGCCGATCGGGAAGTTGATCAGCGAGCGCGCGGTCTGGGCGCCGAAGAGTTTTGTCGACGGAACTTCCAGGGGGCCGAAGCTGTCGGTCTCGGTACGCATCTCGCTCATCAGGGGAGGCTCCTTGCAGGCCGCATAGTGCGGGAGGAATATGGCTGTGATCCGGGGGAACGTGTATCACCGGCAGATGAACGATCAAGATAGCGATGCGCAAGGCCGCAGATCGGGTGCCCGCGGGGGGCAGGCGCAAAACTGGGTCGGTAGAGGGAAGGTTCAGGCCTTGATGTCTGGCGACGAGCTGAATTTGCGCGTGGACGCACTGACCACGCAGTCGCGGCGTTTCAAGGCGCTGATCGGGGAGTTCTTCCGCCTCGAATTCAAGCGCGCGCGCCCGAAATGGGGCCCCTACGAGGTCGTGATCGAGATCCAGCGTACGCCGGACAGCCCGACGCATGATGTCGACAATGTCGCCAAGGCTGTGCTGGACGCGCTGACCGGCGTGGTCTTCCATGATGACAGCCAGGTCGAGCGCCTGCTGGTCACCAAGACCGAAGGCGAGCGTCCGCGTATCTGCGTCACGGCGCGGCCGATGAAGGATGTGAAAGTGCTGGAGGAGGCCTAGCGGCGGCCACCAGCCAGACGCGCCGCTTCGGGCCGTGCGCGCAGGCGGGCCATCGCGACCACGCCCAGGAACGGACCGATCGCAAGCGGGGCAAACCCCCATTGCCACCCCGCAAAGCCGATCCATATCGGCAGGACTTGCACGACGACGGCGGTGAGGGCGAAGCCGAGCGCGGTCTGCAAGGTCAGCAATGTGCCGGTGAGTTCGGGCGGCGAGAGTTCGGCCACCGCTGCCGAGAATTGTGCGCTGTCCGCGATCACCGCCATTCCCCAAACCAGAAGCACTGGCACCACGACGATTGCCGGAGCTTCAAACGCCAGTCCGGCCAGAATGGCGCAGCTGCCAGAGATGGCCATGGCGCCGATGGTGATGGCTGTGCGGCCGATACGGTCTGCCAGATGTCCGGCAATCAGGCTGGCCGGCGCGCCGATCGCGATGACGGCGAATGCGGTCATGGCCGCTGCCTGTCCGCCCGCTTCGTGTGTCGACCAGTAGGCCAATGCGAACGGTCCGATCCACGCCCACATGGCGTAGAGCTCCCACATGTGTCCCAGATAGCCCAGGTTCGCCAGACGCAACGCCGGATCCCTGAATGCCAGAAGAACGGCGCCGGGCCGGAAAGGAGGTGCGGGGCGCAGGCCGGGCCCGTCACCGGCGCCGAGGATCAGGGCCGCCGCGCCCAGAGCGGCAACAGCTGAAATCGCAAACGGAGCCTGCCAGGTGACGCCCGGACCGTCGGCACTGAAGACAAAGGGGAGCGCCTGTCTC
>MRWG01000500.1_pt1 | contig 43014 bp, 64 predicted proteins | sample 1013341 | NCBI WGS metagenome assembly MRWG01 (sample SAMN06117577, study PRJNA244670) | biofilm metagenome | biome: Water; feature: Cathode Biofilm; material: Biofilm; isolation source: microbial consortium enriched at the cathode of a solar microbial fuel cell | place: USA: District of Columbia ... | reverse complement strand
GCGGTCGTGGGGTGGTCGGGGCGAGAGGATTCGAACCTCCGACATCCTGCTCCCAAAGCAGGCACTCTACCAGGCTGAGCTACGCCCCGGACCGCAGTTTTCCTAGGCTTTTCCGCCGTTTTCCACAAGCCCCAAATCGCCCCCGAGGGGACAAAAAGGGACCGCAGGGGCCATAGAGAGTCTCCATAGAGTCACCTCTGCTTGGCGCCCGTCCCGTCACACCGGCCCTGCGGGCCGTCGAGACGGGCGCTGCACGGCCCCCGGCAGCGCATCGCGCAGCAACGTCGCGAAAGGGTCCCGCTGCCGTGCTATTCTGGCGGCATGATTCGGACCCTCGCCGCCCTGCTCCTCGCCGCCCTCGCCGCGATCGCGCCGGCGCGGTCCTGCCCGCCGGGCGCCGGCGCTGGGCTGCCCTGGAAGGTGGAGCGGGTGGTGGACGGCGACACCGTGGCGGCCGGCGGCTACCGGATCCGGCTCTACGGCCTGAACGCGCCGGAGATCCGCGGCGTCTGCGATGAGGAAAAGGCCCTGGGGCGCCGCGCCAAGGCCCGCCTCGAAGCGCTTATCGCCGGCGCCGGGGTGGTGGAGCTGCGCCCCGCCCCGCCCGGCAAGTACAGCCAGATCCAGGCCTGGCTGCTGCTGGACGGCCGCGACGCCGCGGCGCAGCTCATCGCCGAGGGCCTCGCCCGCCCCTACCACGGCGGCGCCAAGCGGGGCTGGTGTTGATTTTTCCGACCTCCCGGGAGGGAGCAAAAATCAACATGCTCCCCGCGCAAAGAAAAAGGGCCGCTCCCGTGAAGGAGCGGCCCAGTGGTTTAGGAGAGATAAACGCCCAGGCCCAGCCACAGGCCCGGCCGGTACGGCGACCACCGCACCGGAGAAGGCGGGCGCCGGCCCGCCCTCCCCGCTGAGGCGCCTGAAAGACTCCCTAGCCGCCCAGCCTGAGCTGCGGCGGCGCCTCGATGCCGATCATCGCGGCAAGCTGGTCGCGCTTCTCCGCCAGGCGGCCGCGGCAGGCGGCCCAGCCCTCGGCCAGGGTGAGGGTGTCGGCCTCGATCGCCTTGGCGGCGGCTTGGGCGTCGCGGAACATGGCGCCGGCCAGCAGCGCCTGGCCGCCGGCGGTGCGCAGCCCCCGGGCGATGCCGCGCCAGTCGAAGACGGCCACCGTCGAGGCGAGACCCAGGGCGCGGTCCCTCACCGGCCCCTCGACCGCGCGGACGATGTCGACCACCGTGTAGAACATCTCGGTTTCGAAATAGAGCGTGCGCTCTTGCGTCTGCAGGCGCGCCACGGCGGACTCCAGCCGCGAGACCGAGCCGAAGGCGGCCTCCAGCTCGCCGGGCTCGGCGCCGTAGTAGCGCAGCCGGTAGCTGTAGACCTCGGCCGCCACGCTGGCGAAGAAGCACACGCGCAGGGCGCGCTGCTCGGGGGTGCCGGCGGCCACGATGTTGTCGGCCATGCGGTCCAGCAGGGACTCGCCCTCGGGCGCCGCCTGGGCCTCCTGGGCCTGGCCCAGGGCATCGGTGGGGGACAAGCCGGCAAAGCTGCAGCCGGCCAGCAGGAAAAGCCCCGCAGCCAGGGCCAGGATCACACGCATGGATCAGATCTCCTCGTCGTCTTCACAGGTTGCGGAGGGGTCGGCCGAGCAGTCAGCCGCCGGGCCGAGGACGCTGCAGCCCGCCGCCGCCAGAAGCAGCGCCAGCAGGATGCAGGCCGCCGCGCGGGTCACGCCTTGGGCTTCGGCAGCAGGGTGGCCTTGGTGGACGCCGAAACGCGGCCCCAGATCACCAGCAGGGCGCCGACCGCGCCGAAGGCCTTGTCGATGAAGCCGGCGCCTTCCTCACCGATCGAGGTCACGTCCTCGGGCGAGAGGTCCAGCCCGAGGGCCGGACCCAGCACCGGCAGCGCCATGATGATGGCGCCCCACAGGGTCTTTGACTTCACGATCCACTTGCTCTGGTCTTCCATGGTCTTGTCTCCGGTAGTGGGGAGGGGGTAGGATTCGCCATCGTCTGAATGACAGCCTCGATCGGCACGTCACCCGGGAGGGCGAGATGAAACGGGCGGGGGAAAGCCCCGCGGGCCAGGGCCGCAGCCGCGGCCCTTTGCCTGTCCGGGATCAGGCCTCGACCAGCTGGCCGTTGCGGACCCAGCCGTGCCAATGCCCGAGGGTGTGAACGGAGGGGGTCAGGGTCGGGGTGCCGGGGTTGCCGTCCCAGCCCCAGTGCTTGCCGCGCTCGTTGGGGCCGCGCTTCACCGCGAGGCGGATCGGCGTCCAGCCGCTCTTCACCGGGCTCGGAATGCCGAGCCAGATGTGAGTCGGCACGCTGTCCGGCCCTTGCTCCCAGCAGAAGTCGCCGGCCTGCGCGAGGGCGTCATCGTCGGCGACCAGGCGCAGCGGGATCGGCGCGTGGCCGTGGCGAGGTGTATCAGGCATCGTCGATGCTCACTGCTGCGCCGGCGCGAGGCCCAGCTCTCGCGCCATCTCGAGGGCCGAGTCCGCGCTGCCGTCCGTCCAGTTCTTTGCGAGTCCAGCGCGCGATTTCTCGACCTCGCAGAGCGGACACTTCTCGCCATCGAAGGCGGCGAGGCCGATGTCCTCGACGAATTGGCCGAGGATCATGTTGTGGGCCGCCATCAGCGGGTCGAAGTCGTCTTTCGTCGCCTCGCCCCTCGCCTCGCGCGCGAGAGACTCAACGGCCTCCTTTCCGCCGCGCGCGACAAGATGCGTCAGCCCCCGTTCCTCGATCGCAGCCCGTAGGCCGTTCCAGTGTTCTTGGCAGAACTTCATCACCCCAGCCCCTTCATCAGGTCCGCCAGGCTGCCGGCGGGCTTCGGCTTCGCCGGCCGCAGGTCCTGCCAGCCGCCGCCCGGGACCTCTTTGTGGACCCACTGGTAGGCGCGCCAGCGCGGGTCGTCGCAGCGGCCGAGGCCCAGCAGGTTGCAGACCAGGTAGTCGCCCTGGTCGGTGGCGAGCGCCAGCACCATGTGGCCCTGCATCTCGCCCGGCTTGCGCGGGTGCGGGCGCCGGCAGATCACCAGCGCCATGGCCTCCATCGGAAAGCCGCCGTCGTGCAGCAGGCGCCGCGACAGCGGGGCGTAGCCGTTGCAGTTCAGCCACAGCGCCTTGCGCCCGCTCATCGTGGTGAACTGCCGGGCGTCGTCCCACACGCTGTCAGGTTTCGGGTCGAAAGCGCAGTTGGCCTTCAGGTCGCGCAGCAGCCGGACCGTGCGGCGCCAGGCGACCTCGTCCCAGGCGATCAGCCGGCGCCGCCGGGCGTACATCTCCCGCGCCGGCTCCAGCACCTCCATCGGGCGCCCGGCGGGCAGGCGGGGCACGGGGGCGCTCGGGATGGTCAGGGCGGTCATTGCGCCACCCCCCGGGCCAGCAGCCACTGCACAGCAGCAAAAGCCGCCAGGGACAGGGCCACGCCCAACACCGAAATGGTGAACCACAGCAGCATCTTGTGAACGTCGTTGATGCGGCGGTGCAGCTTTTCGATGGAGGCCTTAAGCTCGCCCATCGTGTCGTGGGCTGCCTTCCAGCGTTCTCCGCAGTGTTCCTCGTGTTTGTTGATCTGCTGCCTTGCAAGGGCAGCCGACTGGCGCGCTTCGTGATCCACGGCAACCACGGCGTTCAGCCTCTCAGGCCCGTCTGCCATCTTTCCTCCAGACTGGACCGCTCGCCGGGCGGCTCAGCCGGCATGACCTCGTGCCAGCCGTCCCCGGCTGCAAAAGGACAGGCCAGCCCGCTCGGCAGCGTGATGAAGGCGGTGAAGGTGCCCCCGGGACTGACCAGAACCTCGACCAGCCGCCCGTTGGCCGTCACGCCCTGGTGAGTCAGCGTTTCGCCATGCTGGGCTCCCAGGCGGGCGAACAGTTGGTCCCGCGGCCAGCACTTCAGCTCAACGCCTTGCGCGGCGCCGGCGAGCCCGAGTCCGAGAAATGACACGGCCAAGGCGGAGCCGGCAGCGCGCCGCGAAAACAACGGCTTGCAGCCCGCGCACCGCAAAGGGGCTAGGACCACCCCCAAAAGAACCATCGCGGCAACCACCGCCACGTTGAAAAATCGCCTCGGCATTGGCCCCTCCCTAATAGGGGTTGGTGTCGGGTCCGTCGCCCCTGGGTTAGCGCTTTGGGGGCGGCGGGCCACTCTTGTCTTTCAACCTGTCTCCGCTAGGGTGGGCGGCATGAACGACAACCAAGACCCCGCCACCCATGGCGGCCCCAGCCCGCTCGGCCTGCGCCTGCTCGCGATCCCCTTCCTGAGCCTCGGCGTGATCGCGCTGATGGCTGCCGTCATCGCTGTGGTGCTCTGGTAGGCGCCGCCGGCTGCTTGCCCTCCCATTTCTGGCGGGTGATCACCCCTTCCTCGATCAGCAGCTCGGCCAGGGCCTCCGCCGCGCTGGGCGCCGGGTCCTCGGGCGCCGGCTCGGGCGCCGGGTCCAGGGTCAGCGCGCCGCCGGCCACGCGCCAGTCGCGCGGCCCGCCGCCGGGATGCACCGCCGCGAAGGCCTGCGGCCAGCGCGCCTCAACCCGAGCGACATGCGCGCTTGCTTCCTTGGCGGTGTCGTAGTCCTGGTACTTCACGACGCGGCCCTCCGCGTCCCAGGCGACGATGGCGAGTTGGTTCTTCATATCCTACTCCGCGAAGAGGCGGGCCTTGCCGCCGTCGAAAGCGTCAGTGCCGTTGGAGATGGTCAGGCGCAACGTCGTCGCCTCGCCGGTCAGCGACTTGGAGCCATGAACCAAGCGCGTAAGAGCGAGATCCTCGTAGCTGTCGCCGCCGACCGCGACCCAGGTGTTGGTCGCCGGATCAACCAGGAAAAGCTCAATAATGCCGTGGAATGAGTTGGCGGCGGCAGTGCTGCTGTATGCCAAGGAAAACCCGTTGGTTACGCTCGTGATCACCGCCACGTTGCTACCGTGCGACAAACTCGCCGATCCCGTCGCGTAGCCCGCCGTCTCAATGCCGCCGGAATCGCCAAGTTGCACAAGAGGATTGCTTGTTCCATTGGTCGACAGATCGGACACGATCAGCGTGAGACGCTTCGCGCCCGGCGGGATGGCGAAGTCCTTCGAGGTGCCCGAGGTTAGCGCGGTCGTTGAGCTAGCGCTGATTCCCTCCGGCGCCGTCACCGCCGTGCCGTCCGCCTTGGTGTAGGAGGTTATGCGGTGCTGCGTGGTGGTCTCGGCCAGCACCTCGAAAACGTCGCCCGCCGCCGCGGTGATGTCGGCCCCGCCGGGGCAGATCAGGTTGGCGCCGTTGGTCAGGGTGAAAGCCCCGTCTGCTACCACCCGCCGCGTCGCGCCGGCCTGCGGGGCGGTGCCGAGCCCGGTGATCGTCGCGGTGCCGGTGACGTGGATGGTGTTGCCGTCGCTGGCCCAGATGTTCGTCGTGGTGGCCGAGGCGACCGCCGAGCCCTTGGCCGCGTTCAGCGCCGCCGCCAGCGTGCCGCTGATCGCCAGGGCGGCGCCGGCGTAGGCGCGGAAGGTGTTGGCCGTGGGGTCGATCTGGCCGACCGCGATGTCGTCGCTGCCGTCGTAGCACTTCAGCACCCAGGGGCTGGACGTGGTGTCGATCCAGAGGCCCTTGCCCGGCAGCCAGCCGGGGCGCGAGGTGCCGGCGTTGCTGGCCAGCAGCGACTTCAGGATCTGCGCCAGCGGCACGCAATAGATGTATTTGGTGCCGCTCGCCCAGTTGATCTTCGAGCCGGTCGAGGAACTCAGCAGGTTGCGCGTGAGGGTGCCCGCGCCGGTGTCCAGCACGCCGAAGCCCTCCTCCCACTCCGAGGGATCGGAGGCGTTCTCGCAGTGGTAACCGGCAATGTCCCCGTTGCCGAATCCCGACTGCGCCGAAGCGAAGCCGATGAAGCCCGACTGCGCGCCGGCCAGCGTGTAGGCGCCCGTCCCGGTGATGGTGGTCGTTTCCTTGATTTTCGGACCGAACATCAGGCAACAAGCTCCTCGATGCGCAGGCTGAAGGAGTAGCGCTGGAAGAAATCGTTAATGAACGGCGAGGTGGTGCCGCGCATCAGGCCGTGCAGCATTTCGCAGTGCAGGAAGGTGGTCTCCTCCGGGTTCTGCACCACGAAGACGTCGCGGCTCGCCCCGTGGGTCAGCTGCAGTTGGTAGATGCCGCGGCGCACGTGGAACAGGTCCGCCTTGGTCTGCAGGCGGAACGGCAGGGTCTGCACCCTGTGAGTGGGCCGCTGCAGCGGGTGCAGGTGGCCGGCCACCCCCTCGTCGATCGGCGAGGGGTCGATGATTCCGATGCCGCCGCCGAAGTCGATGTTCACCGAAGGGGCGAAGGCCTCGGCCAGGATCACCCGGCCGATCTGCACGTAGCCGTCCGGGTTGCCGCTGTCGGCGATGTCGATGCGCCACCAGCGGTAGCTCTGCTCGGCGAAGCTCAGCAAGCTGTGCTGCACCTCGCCGGGCGGCTTGCCGCTCGCCGGGTAGGCGTCGACCGCGCCGCTGTCGAAGTCCGGATCGGCGGTCAGGTCGCCCTGGGTGTCCGCCAGGCGCAGCCGCACGGTCGCCGCGGCGCTGAGGTTGTGGCCGATCACTACCGCGAAGGTGAGCGGCTGGGCGCTGCCGAGGTCGCCTTCGATGTGCACCGCCGCCGGCGTGGAGAAGCGCGCCTTGCGGCCCGGCTGCAGGTCCAGCAGGTTGGACAGCGGGTAGTTGGCCGCCACGGCGGTGGAAGCCTCCAGCGTGCCCGCGTCGAAAGTCCGCGACCCGGCGATCAGGATCCGTCCCATCTCACCCCCACAGCACCAGGCCCCCTTCGTTGCGCGACAGCTCCTCGCGCAGGCCGATCACCTGGCAGGTCTTCGGGTGGCCGTAGCGGCCGTTGATGTTCAGCGTCACGGTATCGCCGGCCCAGCGCCCGCGCAGGCCGCCCAGGCGCCCGAAGGTCCAGATGTCGCGGTCGGGCCCGTAGAGCGCCAGCAGCCGCGCCGCCTCCGCCTGGGCGTCGCTCTCGAAGGCGAAGTAGGCCTCGACGGTCAGCGAACGGGCGCCGCGGTGGCGCGCCCGGATGGTCGAGTCGCTGGCCGGTGCATAGCGCCGCGCGTTGCCGTAGCGCGCCTTGTCGGGGGCCTCGCTGGCCAGGTCGTCGGCCGACTGCACCAGCCAGGAGACGCCCCAGCCCATGCGGACCTGCCAGACCGGCGCCACCTCGGCCCGCTCGGGCGGCTGGCGCAGCGCCATGTCGCTGACCGTCAGGGTCTCGGCCGGCGTGCCGGTCAGGTCGAGCCGCGCCACCGTGAACTTGCCCTCGCGGGTGAAGGCGTGCCAGCCGCCGATGGCGCCCAGCAGATTGTCCAGCACCTCCCGCGCGGTGACCTGCGCGGTGCCGACCCAGTAGCCCACCGGGGCGGGCTGGGCCAGCGCCAGGGCGGCAACGGCCAGCTCGTCGATCTCGCCTTCCGAGAGGTTGCCGGCGCCCAGCCGCGTGGCGACGACGCGCCGCGCGATCTCCGCCGTGGTCTCCACGTAGCCGCCCGAGTTGTTGCCCTGCAGGTCCACCGTGATGGCGCCCGCCGGCGAACCGCTCTCGGGATTGAGCCGCAGCAGGCCCAGCGCCAGGCAGGTGTCGTAGCCGCCCGAGGGCGGCGTGCCGGCCAGCAGGGCCGCATAGTCGGCGCGGTCGCTGCCGGCGGTCAGCGCGATGCCCTTGTCGCGCACGGCGTCGATCGCCTCGATGGCGCCGTCGTGCACCTGGTAGACCAGGTTCACCGGGTCGATCTCCACGGCGGGCACGTTGCCGTTGTCGCCGGTCAGGTTGCCCCAGGCGACCGGCTTGGCGAGGCCGGCGATTCCCTCGTGGCCGGCCAGCCCGCCCGAGCCGTCGTAGAGCGCCGCGTTCACCGGCTGGTCCAGCGCGGTCTGCCGGTCGCGCAGCGCGATGGTGAGGCTCTGCTCGTCGAAACCCACGCGCAGGGCCTGGCCGCGCAGCACCAGGTTGAAGTCCGCGAAGGCCCGCGCCCTGGTGCCGCGCCAGATCTCCACCGGGCGGTTGTCCCAGCCCAGCAGCGCGGCGGCATCGTAGGCGCCGTCCGGGTTGGCCAGCTTCAGCGCGCCGGTCACCTCGCGCCCGCTCTCGCCGCCGGGCCGGTCGCCGCCGAAGGCGCGCAGCTCGAAGCTGGCGGTCTGCAGCAGGTCGCTCGGAAACGGCGTCGCCGCCGGGCTGTCGCCCGCGCGGCTGTCGTAGCCCACGTCGCTGGCATAGACCTGCGTCTCGGCGCCGAAGCTGGAGAAGTCCGTCTCCCCGAAGGCGACCGCCCCGAAGGGCGCCGGCGGCCCCTCCAGCGTCACCTCGATCGAGGGGTCGTAGGGCAGGGCCACCAGGGCGATCACCGGGTCGGCGGTGTCGCGCCCGAAGCCGCCGACCTCGACGGCCGTCACTTCGCCGGCGCTCTCGATCGCTTCCGGCGTCACCGCGAAATCGTCGCCGGCATCGACCTCGACGGCCGTCACTTCGCCGGCGCTCTCGATCGCTTCCGGCTCGACCGTGAAGTCGTCGACCGCCGCGAAGGTGGCGAGGCGGTAGATCTTCAGGTCGCCGGGGTCGTCGTCCCAGATCTCGACCTCGGCGTTGCCGTCGGCCTCGACGATGGCGAGGCTGACCGCCTGGTTGCTGCCCGCCACCCAGCTGAGCCCGCTGCCCTTCTTGCGCGCGCCCCAGAGGACCGGGCTGCTGCCCGGCGCGACCGCCCAGAAGACCGCCCCGGTGGCGCCGGCCGGCAGCGCGTGGGTGGTCCAGGTGGCGCTGCTGCCCGGCGTGACGTCCACCGGCACGCTTTCCACCAGCACGCCGGAGGTGAACCAGCCGGTCAGCCACAGCCGCTGCGAGGAGGAGCCGGAGCGCGCCTGCAGCACCTCGCTGCCGTCCACCCCGCAGAGGATCGGCTGGCGGTTGTCGCAGAAGCCGTTGAGGTCGAACGACGCGCCCTTGGCGCGCGCGAAGACGTCGGTGGCGATCGGCCGGAACAGCAGCAGCGCCGCGGCCGCCGGATCGCCGCCCGTGTGGGCCGAAATGTCGACGTCGCGGAAGCCGCCGAACCAGCTGCCCGGCGTGACGTCGACCGGCCCGGTCGGGAAGTCCGCCTCGCCCTGGGTGTAGCCGGTCAGTTCCAGGCTCAGGTCGGCGCTCTGCAGGCGCGCCTCGAAGACCCCGCCGTCGTCGAGCGGCGCCACCTCCCAGTTGTGCCCTTCGGCGTTCAGGTCGTGGTAGAGGTCGCCGCCGCCGCCGTTGCGCCGCAGGCCGTAGCCGCGGTCCGAGAAGGCGCTGTTCTTCACCCGCAGGATCGCGCCGGTGGCGCCGCCGGCCACATGGGCCGAGACGTCCACGTCGGTGTAGACCCCGAAGGTCGAAGGCGTGACGTCGACCGGCGTGATGAAGGCGGGCATTAAACCACGCTCGGATCGCGCAGCGTGTAGCTGCCGCCCTCGATCGTGACGGTCTCGCCGCCGCCGGTGCTCAGCGCCACCGTGGCGGTGCCCGGCACCACCAGCAGCAGCTTGGAGTTGCCGGTATCGACGAAGGCGATGTGGTCGCAGTTGCCGGCATCGTCCACCGCGGTGCCGGGCTTCGAGGTCCAGGTGATCTTGCGCCCGTCGGTGTCGCCGTCCCCGATGGTGAAGTCGCCGCTCGACATGGCGGCATCGGCCAGCGCCTTGCCGCCCGCCGGCGGCGTGGTGGCCTCGGCATAGCTGGCCGGGGCGCCCGCGCAGGCGATCATCTTGTCGCAGTTGTCGCGGATGTAGGCCAGCGCGGCGTCCGGCACATCGTTGTGGAGCGATACGGTCATGCGATCAGTGCCTCGATGCGGTTGTTAAGCCGGGCGTTGTCCTGGCGCAGGGTGACGATCTCGCCGCGCAGCGCCGCCATCTCCTCCAGCATCTGCTGCTGGATCGAGATCGAGGCGGCGAAGCCGTTGTCCAGCGAGGCCACCACCCCGGCCGCGTTGTCGTTGCCGGCGATGGCGCCGCCGACCACCTCCTGCACGCGCGAAAGGATCGACTGGTATTGCGGGCCGCTCGCGTAGGCGCCGCGGGCGCTCTCCAGCAGGCCGCGGCCCAGGCGCGAGAAGTCGCCCACCCGGCCCTGCGCCACCGCCGCCTCGAAGGCCGCGCGCTGCGCCTCCACCGAGGCCGCCGGGCTGGCGCCCGACAGGCTGCCGAAGGTGATCTCCTCGAAGAAGCGCTTCAGGTCGCCGCCGGCCTGCTCCACCACCCGGGCGCGCTCCAGGGCGTTCAGGCGCTCGACCTCCACCAGGTCGGCGCCCAGCGCCTCGGCCTCGCGCAGGCGCTGCTCGGCCACCTGGGTCTGCTGCTCCAGCGCGGCGGAGATCGGGTCGGTCAGCGCCAGGATCTGCAGGCGGATGCCCTCGTCGAAGCCCTCCACCAGGTCGGTCAGCGCCTGCTCGCGCAGTTCTTCGACCTTGGCGACACTCAGCCCCAGGCGCTCGGCGCGCTCGGCCGCGTCGTCGAAGGCCTCGGCCAGGTCCTTCAGCGCCTGCTCGGCCTGGGTCAGCTCCTGCTCGTCGAACAGGGTCTCGTCCAGGATCGCGCGGGCGACGTCGATGTTGCGGGCGAAGTCCTCCAGGTCCTCGGAGATCTTGCCGGCGCGCTGCACCGCCGCGGCCAGGGCGGGGTCGATGCCCTCGAGCCCGAACTTCTCGAAGGCGAAGAGGGTCGCGCCCCCGACGGCGCTCTGCGGGTCGCTGCCCAGCGCGCGGTCCAGCCGGCCGCCGTTGTAGCTGGTGCCGACCCGGAACTGCCCGCCGAAGCTGCCGACCCGGAAGGGCGACCGCCCCGGGAAGGTGGCGCCGAGTTCATCGAGGACGGCGTTGATGGCATCGCCGACCAGGTTGGCGAAGTCCTGCGCGCCCTGGGCGTTGCCGCCGTTGTCCGCCCGGCCCCGGTTGCCGGACAGGCGCCCGCCGCTCACCAGCAGCGTGGAGACCGCGTTGGGGCCAACGGTCTGCCCGTCGCCGCCGAACAGGCCCCCGAAGATGCCGCCCAGCCCGCCGCCGATGAGCCCGCCCAGCAGCGAGTTGAGCGTCGCCCCGGCGCCGAAGCCGAGCCCGGCCCCACCCAGGAAGCCGGCGAAGTCGAAGCCCGGGGCCTGGAAGAAGCCGCCGCCGACCCCCGGGGTGCCGACCCCGCCGGCCCGCCCGGTCGGGGAAACGAGATAATTGTTCGGGTCGAAGCCGTGGCCGGGCCCGAAGAAGGAGTTGAGCCCGGAAAGCGCCTGCCCCAGGAATCCCGCCCCGCTGGTGGTCGTCCCCAGCCCGGCCGCCGCAGTGCCGCCGCCCAGCAGCCCGCCGGTCAGGATGCCGCCGGCCGAGCCCTGGAACAGCTGCAGCGTCGCCAGCTCGGCGGCCAGCCGGATGAAGATGCGCTTCGCAGCGTCGGCCACGTCGGTGAAGCTGCTGATCCCGTTGTCGAGAATGCTCTCGAAGGTGTCCGTGAAGCCGTCCTGGATGCCCTCCAGCGCGTTGTCGAAGGGCCGGCGCATCAATTCGGCCTGCTCCTCGGCCTTGCGGCGCTGCTCCTCGGCGTTCTTCTCCAGGGCCTTGCGCTGGCGCTCGGCCGATTTCTCCGCCTCCCGGGCGGCCTCCTCGGCGCGCTTCTCGGCGGCGTCCTTCTCGATCTCCGCCTTTTCCTTCTGGAAGCCCTCCTCGATCGCCAGCCGGGCGCGGGCGAAGTCCTCCTCCAGGCCCAACTCCTTGGCCTTCTGCTCGCTGTACTCTTCCAGCGCCTGGTCGCGCTTCACGCGCAGCAGGTCGATGCCCTCCAGCCCCGCCTGGGCCGCCTGGTCCTCCAGGCTGGCGATCTTCGCCAGCACCCGCTCGCGCTCGCTGGCCAGTTTCTTGGCCGCCTTCTCGGCTTCCTCGGCGGCCTCCTCGCGGGCCTCCTCGGCAGCCGCGGCTTCCTTGGCCGCAGCGATGGCATCGGCCTCGCGCTGCGCCGTGGTGGCAGCCAGCACGGCGGTCTGCTCACGCCGCCGCGCCTGCTCGGCCAGCAGCTTGTTGATCTCGGCGAGGTCGGCCTTCAGGGTCTCCTCGCTCTTGTAGCCGACCAAGCCGCCCTCTAAGAAGCGCTGGCGGGCGCCCTTCTGCAGGTCGGCAACGGTGCGGTCGCGCGCCGCCAGCAGGTTCTCGCGGCGGGTGGAGTCGAAGCGCTTCAGGAAGTCGTCGACCGCCTCGGCGCCCTCGGTCAGCAGCTTCAGGCCGCCCTTGGCGGTCTCGGCCACGCCGAAGGTGCGGTCGATGGTATCGAGCAGCGCCGACCAGGAATCGCTGAGGTTGGAGGAGACGCCCTCCAGGGTCTTGGCCTGCGCCTCCATGCCGCCGGCGAAGTTGGTCTGGCCCAGCTCGGTCAGCGCCGCGACGATCTCGCCGGCGTCGCGCGTCACCTCGCGGGTGACGCCGCGGAAGGAGAACTTCACCCGGTCGCCCTCGAAGCGGGCGATGATGCCGAACTGCTTCAGCCGCTCGCCCTCGCCGGTCAGCGCCCCGACCACGGCATCGGCGAACTCGGTGATGTCCTTGCCGAAGGCCGCCGCGGTGTCGCCGAAGGCGCGCAGGCGCTCCTCGGTGGGGTCGATGCCCGCCGCCTTCAGCCGGTTGAAGGCGGTCACCAGGTTCTGCACCTCGAAGGGCGTGGTGCGGGCGAACTCCTGGATGCGCTCGAAGGCGAGCGCCGCCAGGTCGGCCGAGCCGGTCACCGTGAGGAGCCGCGCGCGCAGGTTCTCGAACTCCCGCGCGTTGGCGATCACCGCGCTCACCAGGCCACCGGCCGCCGCGCCCACCGCAGCGATACCCGCCGCCGCGGCGAGGCCGCCCGGCCCCAGCGCCGCCAGCGCCGAGCCCAGCGGGCCGAGCCGCTGGGCGTAGGCCTGCAGCTGGTACTGGCCCTCCCGCAGCCCGGTGTTGAAGGCCTTCAGGCCCTGGTCGTTGGCCTGCTTCGCCTGGCGGTCGATCTGCTTCAGCGCCGATTCGCCCGACTTCCCGACCGATTCCAGGGCCTTGCGGACCTGCTCGGCATTGCTGGCGCTGAGCCGGATATTGAAGCCCGAGGAGGGCATGGCGTGCTAGACTTCCCCGTCAACCGAAAGGAGCAGGAACATGAACCTCATCCTTTTCATCGTGGTGCCCGTGCTGGCCGGTGCCCTGGCCCAGCTGTGGAAGGGCCGCCTCGGCGTCGTCTGGGGCGCCCTCGTGCTGCTGCTGCAGTTTGTCGCCTTCGCCGTCCTCGCCCCGATCCAGGCGAGCGAGCCGGCGCTCGCCGGCTCGCCCCACGCCAGCCTGGTGCTGATTCTCATGTCCGCCATAGTCGGCGGCGGCCTCGGCCTCTTGATCGTCGCCACGCTGCCCAGCAAAAAACGCGCGTAAAAGCGCCCGGCTCGACCGAGCGAGAGCGAGGGTGTGACGGGGCGGGCGCCCTAGCCGCGCTTCGCCTGCAAGGCGGACGCGGCGGAACGAATCACGTCGAAACAGGCCATCAGGTAGGCCGGCTGCTCGGCCGGGCCGCCGCCGAAGGGCATCTGCTCCGGCGTGAAGTCGGACCCCCGGCAGCGCAGCCAGAGATCCACCAGCCCGGTCAGTTCAGCGGCGACGAAGCGGCAGGGGTGGACTCTTCCGCGCAGTTTGAGCTCTTCGATGTCCCACCACTCGGGCTGGCCGTCCGCGGTTTCGAGCGGGGTTTCTTCCGTGGCGTCTTCCTGGCCGTCGAAGGCTTCCCGTCGGAAGCGCCAGGCGACGGCCCAGCGGAGTTTTTTTCCGTGTCCGCGTCCGGCTTCAGCAGCTGGTCGACCCGCCCGCCGATCGCCAGGCGATGCGCCTCAGGGATCGCCTGCAGCACCTGGTCGGGCACGCCCTGCGGCCCGCGCCGGAAGTCCGCCTTCACGCCGTCCCAGCCGACCAGGAACAGCCGCGCCGCCTCGATCGCGAAGATCTGCGGGTAGGCCGTGTTCTGCGCGGTGGCGGTGGCGTAGAGCCCGCCCAGCTGCAGGACGTGGTAGATGATCTCGGCCAGGTCCTGGTCGCCCTTCTCGACCTCGGCCAGGTCCTCGAGGAAGCGCTTCCAGGTCGCCTCGTCTTCGTTGCGGTGGTCGTAGTCGCCGGCGTTCACCCGCTGGCCGAAGGCGGCCATGCGCGCGCGCTGCGCGTCGATGCGCGCCAGCAAGGCCTCGCGCTGCTCGGCGTCGTCGCTGTCGGCCATGGCGGTCACCACGTCGGCGCGCAGCGCGGCCAGCAGCTCGTAGGCGCCGTGCCGCTTGCCGCCGTGCCGGGTGACCGCCGCCTCCAGCTGCACGCGGTCATACAGCAGCGGCGCGCGCAGCCGGTAGACGGGGTCTTTTCCCTCGCCTTCCGGCCGCAGCTCGACGGTTTCTCCTGGCTTTAAAAGCATGATGCTTCAACTTTCTCCAAAAGCCTCCCGTCTCGACGCCCCGAAGGGGCGGTGTGACGGGGCGGGAGGCAACCACAGATCGGTTTACTGAGCGCCCTGCGGGCGGTCAGTAAACCGAGATGTACATACCGCTATCCGCCCCGACGCCGTCGGCGAAGGGGATGCCTTCGTGCGCGAAGCCCTCCACGTCTTCGTCCTCGCGCCCGGTGTAGACGATGCCCGGGAAGTAGATCGAGATGCCGTTGCCGGCGCTGCCGTAGCGCACCCACAGCTTCTTGGTGTTGCCGGCCAGGAAGTCGGTGAAGACGTTGCGCACGCTCAGCAGCTCCAGCGGCGGGTTGATGCGCCCGTTGATCTGGCGCCGGGTGATGCCGCCGACGTCGATGCCGTAGGTGTCGCTGGGATCCGGCGCCGCCTGCACCTGGTTGCCGCAGTCGAAGGTCAGCTGGTTGAACTTGGTCGCCACGCTGTCCAGCGAGATGTCGGCGCCCATGAAGGCGACCGGGCGCTGCGCCTGGAAGGTGGCCGCGCCGGGATGCGCCACGTTGGCCGGCGTCGTCCACTTGCCCTGGCCGGTGAACTGCGCCTGGGCGATGCCGCCCACCGGCAGGGTGAAGGCGGCGCCGCCGGCCCAGCCCAGCACCTTGCGCAGCTCGGAGTTGGCGCCGGAGCTGGAATGGAAGTAGTCGTAGATGCTGGCGGTCACCAGGCTGGCCGAGGCCGGCGCGTAGGTCTCCGAGGCCTTCACCGCGTAGGTGGTGGTGGCGTCCGGGGTCACGGTCCAGTTCGGATAGACCGAGGCCACCAGGGTGGCCAGCCCGGTGATGACGCGGGTCTGCCCCGCGCCGGTGCCGCCGGTGGTGACGATGACCTGGCCGATGGTGACGCCGGTGGCGTCCGCCAGGGTGATGGTGCCCGCCGCGCCGGCCGAGGCGGTGCCGGTCAGGTCGGCCGCCAGGTTGGCCCCGGCGAAGCCGCAGGCCTGCAGGTAGGGGTCCCACTCCGGCGCGGTGCCGCCGGCGCCGCTGCCGTGCAGGTTCACCAGCATGGAGTGGTTGCCGGGCCCGCCGCCGGGGATCGGCGCGCGGGCGTCCAGCGCCCCGGTCACCTCGTTGGTGTTCAGCGTGCCGATGCCCGGCGTGGTCTGCGGGTTCTCGCCCAGCACGGCGTTGGAGCCGACCGTCGCCGAGGCGTCGGTGCCGGAAGTGCCCTCCACCTTGGCCAGGATCGTGCGGTTCAGCGTGCGGTAATCACCCATGGCTCATTCTCCGTTTTCGGGGCTGGAAACAGCGCGCCTCGACGCGCGCAGCGCGGTGTGACGGGGCGCGCGCCCCTTCAATGACTGCCCGCGGTCACCCGGCGCCCGGCGGGCGCCGTCGTCACGGGCACGTGGTCAGTCTTCGACGCCGGAGATCTCTGCGGTCTTGGAGTCGGGCTTGTTCTTCGCCTTCTCCTCGGCGCCCGGCTCGACGCGCGCAGCGCGGTGTGACGGGGCGGGCGCCCCAGCTTCCGCCGAAGGCGGAAGCGGATCGCTCGGCAGCATGCGGGGGTCTTTCTTGGGCGGCTTTCCGCTGCCATGGCGCGGGGCGGGCACGGTGAAGGTCGGGGCTTTGGTCATGTCAAGTCTCCGTCAGGTCTGGCCGATGATCTTGCTGTCGTAGAAGTCGGCGACGTACCACAGCCGCGCGCGGGTGGCGTCGAGCAGGGACCCGCCCTCGAATTGCAGGCCGCCGTACCCCGTGGCCGGCACCCAGCCGATCAGCACCGGCCAGATCTCCTCCATGAGGTCCTGCACCTCGTCGGCCCCGGCGTAGCCGTTGTCGTCGGCGGTGTTGTCGACGCAGAGCACGACGCTGGCCTCGTCGCGCAGCGCCTGGGTCACGATGCCGGCGGTCTGGGCCGCCTCGCCCGCGCTGAAGCCGGTGATCACGAAGGCGTGCGGCACCGGCAGCGCGGTCTCGTTCACGAAGGCCTCGTTGAACTCGGCCGCGCCCACTACCCGGTTCGAAAAGCTCGGGCAGTTGGCGCGCAGGAGCTCGATGATGGGTCCGGCTTTCACTTGCTCCCTCCGGGGGCCGCGGCCCCGTCACACCGCGCCTGCGGCGCGTCGAGGCCGCGGTCTAAGCATCCGTCCGGCTGACCGCCCGGTCGGTAGTACGTCCCGAACGGCCCCTCGGCCCGATCGACCCAGGAAAACCAGCTGCCCCATTTCGGCAACGTCAAGTCTCGTTGCGAGCCCGGACATCCGCGCAAGTATCCGTCCAGCCCGTGAGTAAAGCGCACCGGGAAGATCCGGAACACGCGCCGCCATTGCAGTCCCATGCGGTCCTCGCCTCTTGTTAAGCGCCGGCCCGCTTGGCCGCTTCCTCGATCGCCTCGGCGACAGCATTCGAGAGGCTGCGCTCGGTGATCGCGCGGCGCTCTTCCAGGGCGCGGGTGATGTAGGGATAGGCCGGCGTCCGCCGCTGCCCGCCGATGCGCACGCTGCGCCGGCGCAGGCGCAACTGGGCAACGCCGCCGCGGCCGGTCACCAGGCTGCGCTCGCGGCGGGTGATGCGCCGGCCGCCGTGTTCGGTGCCGCCCTCCAGCCACAGGCCGACCGGCCCCTTGGTCGGGCTGGCCTTGGTCTCCACCAGGTAGGAGAGGCCGCCGCGGCCGCGCCGGTGGCGGGTCAGCCGCGCGGTCTCGCCGGTGCGGCTGCGCGGCGCCTGGCCCTCGTCTCTGACGATGAAGCGGGCGCGCTGGGCGATCGCCTTGGCCGCGTCGCGCAGCTCGCCAGATAGGTTGCGGCGGATGTCCGTCGGCAGGCGCTTCAGCACCTCCAGCAGCGCCCGCGCGAAGGAGGTATCGACCTCGATCTTCAGACCCTTGTCAGACATCGCCCCTCACACACCCCTTCGCAACTCCTCCGCCAGGATCTCCAGCCATTCGCGGCTTTCGTCCGGGTCGCCGACCTGCAGCACCTTGAACTGCCGGCGCGCGCCGCTCGGCCCCCATTCCAGGTGGTCCCAGGACCCGGCGTCGCTGCGGTAGCGGATGCAGACGTTGTGGGTCGCCCGCTCCTGGGTCTGCGCCCCCTCGACGATGCGCCCGCCGTAGATCTGCCGGCAGCGCGCCCACACCGTGTCCACGACCGGGTAGGCGTTGGAAGACGACGACCCGCTGCCCGCCGTGGTCGCCTTGTCCTGCAGCTCGACCCGGGTGTCGAGCTGCCCCGCCGTGGGGCGTTGGAACGCCATGACCTAGCGCCCGAAACGCCGGTAGGGGTCGAGCAGCGCGTCGACGGCCAGCGGCAGCTTGCTGCTCGTGTTGCCGATGTCCACCGCCTCGCGGTTGCGATACCAATGCCCGATCAGCAGCAGCATGGCTTGGCGGATCGGCTCCGGCACCGTCGACGTCGGACCCGCCGCCTGGGCATGCCCGGCGGTAAAGGTCACCTTGAAGGCCCGGGTTTCCGCCTGATCCGACGGCGGCTGGTAGTCGTCGACGAAGCGCACGAAGCTGCGGCCGCCCGCGTCGGTCTGCAGCTCGTAGTTCGCGCCGGCGATGGTGTCGTCTGCGCCGGCAGCGCTGGTGACGGTGACGCCGCTCACCGAGATCACCGGTCCCAGCGGCAGCATCAGGTGCCGCGCCCAGCCGTCGAAGTCCTGCCGCCAGGTCTGCTGCTCCAGGCAGATCCCCAGGGTGCCGGCCCAGCCGTCCAGGTGGGTGACGGCCGCCGCCAGCAGCGCGTTGATCAGGGTATCGTCCGCCGTGCCGTCGACGCGCAGGTGCAGCTTGGCTTCCGCCAGGCTTACCGGCGTTGCCGTCGGTGCGGTGACCAGGACCGGGCGGTGCATCATTGCCGCCGCCGCCTCACACCGTCACGAAGCGGAAGGTGCCGGTCTTGGCATTGCCGCCCGCCGCTATGACGATCTTCGCGCGGCCACTCACCGCGATGAGGTCGCTGACCGCTTCGCCATCGGCGGCATAGAGCCGCGCGGCACCCGCCGGCGTGTGCACCGCCTGGCGGGGCGCGCGCACCGCCGAGGCGTTCACGTCGCTTTCAACCCACAGCGACTCCCCGGTATCTTCCAGCGTGATGGTGAAGTCGACCCCGTCGGCGAAATCGCCCTTCACGTATTGGATCCGATCCAGCAGACCGTTCATCTGCTCGCTGTAGAACTCGGCGGAGCCGTCGCTCTCCGTGGCGACCGCCACCTCGTAGACCTGGGTGTGCATCGGCTCAGACCGTGATCACCGGCGGCGCCGCGACGCCGGCCGTGCCCAGCAGCACCCAGCCCACCGTGTCGTCGATGTACTTCAGCGACGCGATATCGCCGGCATCGGCGAAGACGATGGTCGCAAAGCCGGTGCAGGTTGCCGGCGTGAGCGTGCCGGCGCCGTTGCCGTCGACCACCAGCGTGATGGTGATCACCTGGCCCGGCGTGCCGTTGGCAAGGGTCAGCGCCTCGGCATCGGCGCCGGTGGTCTTGGACACGTGCGCATGGGTGACCGGGATGGCGAGCACGTCGGCGGCCACGGCGACGTTGCCGCCGACCACGGGCTCGGCGGTGGACGGCAAGCCGTCGATGAGCAGCGCCTGGTCGCCCTGGCGGAAAGCAGCTTTCGGCATTTCTCAGTTCTCCTTCGCAGGGCCCCGCCCGCGCCTGTCCTCGGGCTTGACCCGAGGAACGGGGCGGGGCCAAACAAAAACTCAACCGATCAGGTATGCGGCGCCAGCACCGGCGGGTTCGCCGTCGCCTGGCGGTCCGGGTGGCCACAGATCCACGCGCCGGCGAGGAACAGGTTGCCCGTGTTCGCCGTCACGTCGTCCACCGTCGCGCGCAGGTAGCGCTTGGTGCCGCGGTAGCCCAGCTTGCGGCAGGCATCGTCCGCCGCGAAGGTGAAGCCCGCCAGGGCCTCGGTGCCGATCAGGTCGTCGTCGGCCACCGCGGTGAAGGTGGTGCCGTCGTCGCTCTCTTCCAGCAGCACCGACCAGGTCGCGTCGGCATCGGTCAGCGTACCGGTAAGCAGCAGCAGGGTGACCGAGTCGTAGCCGAGCCGGTCCAGGATGGCCGACACCTGCGCGGTGCCGTCGGCGACCGCCGCCTTGGGCGGGAAGGCCACGAGGAAGTCGAGGCCGTTCATGTTGTCTCGCATGGTTCAAAGCTCCTTTAGGCTTTGTCGTAGAGAAAGAACGCCAGCGATTCCCGCCTCGACGGCCCCCGCTATGGCGGGGGCCGGTGTGACGGGGCGGGAATCACCCGATCAGGTTCCGAACTTCAGGAACTTCACAGCCTCGAAGTTGACGGCACCGCCGCCGGTGCGCTTCGTGGTGTAGAACTTCACGAAGGGCTTGCTGGTGAACACGTCGCGCAGCACCCGGATGCCCTGGCGGTCGACGATCTGGTAGGCCTGGGCGAAGTCGCCGAAGGCCAGCGACAGCGAACCGCTCGCCAGCGCCGGCATGTCCTCGGCCCGGGTCACCGGATAGCCCATCAGGCTCTCCGGCACACCCACCGCCAGCGAGGGCTGCCAGATGTCGCGGCCAACGCCGTCCTTCCACTTGCGGATCTTGGTGATCACCGAGCGCCGCGTGAGGAAGCGGGCACCCATCAGGTAGGCGTCCTTCAGCAAGCCCATGAGGTCGTGCAGGTTGTCGGTCGGGTTCGACGCCGCGAAGTTGCTGCTCACGCCGGTCACCACGTGGCCGAAAGTGCCCCAGGTGACGCCGGCGCCGCTGTCCGCCGCGGTGGTGTAGCCGGTCAGGCCATGGATCTTGCCGGCCGCGCCGGTGACGAACTCGGCGTTTTCGAAGCGGCCGAACTTGTCGCCCACCTTGTTGCCGAGCCAGGCCTCGATGTTCACCGCCGAGTCGTCGAGCAGCTGCTGCGTCGCCTTCGGCTCGGTGTCGATCCAGTGCACCGGGATGCGCCAGCGGCCGACGTTCGGTGTGGTCGCGTCCGAGCCCTGGCTGGTCTCCCCGGCATAGCCGGCGCCGGCTTCGTTCAGGTCCTCGATGCCCTCCAGGGCGTCGGTCGAGATGGTCTGCTGGCTGCAGATCTGCCGCATCGGCGAGGTCTCGTAGACCTTCTTCACGATTCGCCCGCCCGTGTCCGGCGTCACGTAGTAGCCGCCGTCCGGGTCGCTGCCCACCGACAGGGTCTTCACCTCGTCGGCGGTCAGGTTCTCCTTGCCCTCGCGCAGGTAGTGATCCTGCGCCGTCTTGTAGGCGTCGTAGCCTTCATCGTCGAGCGGCTCGAAGACCTTCTTGCGCGCAGCGGCATTGGCCGCCAGCACGGTGTTGAAGTCCTTCACCTCGACCTGCCTCTTCATCGAGTCTTCCGAACCGCTGAGCTGGTAGCGGTTGAACTTCGCTTCCAGCGCCTCGCGCTCTTTCTGCTCGGCCGCCAAGCCGGCCTCGAGCTTGGCCTTCGCCTCGATGGCGTCGTCGAGCGACTTCTCGATGCGGCCCATCTTCTCGACGTCGATCACGTCGGTCTTCGTCTTCACCTCCTCCAGGGTTTCCTGGAAGGACTGGTGGCTCTCCCCGATCTGGCTGATCAGGGCTTTCACGTCGTCCAGTTCACTCATGGGAGTCTGTCTCCGTCTTAGATGTTGAACGATCGGCGGAGGTGCTCCGCCAGCTCATTCAGCTCGGAACCAGCCTCCCGCTGGTCCAAACCGTCGAAGCCGCGGCGGGCGATCGCCTTGGCCTCTTCGCGGGAAAAGCCTGCCTCCCGCAGGCTGCGCTCCGCGTCCCTCACGGTCAGTCCCGACTTCACGGCGGCGACGCGCGCCTTGCCGTTGGCGGGGAAGGTGACCAGGGAAACTTCCATCAACTCGATCTTCTTCAGCGTGCGCCGAGGCTCGCCGGGCTTGGTGCCCACGCTCCATTCCTTGGCGCGGTAGCCGATCGACAGGCCGTTCAGCGCCGGGCGTGGCGCCATCTTCAGCAGGCTGTAGGCCTCGCGGCCGCGTGCCGTGTCCGCCAGCTTGCCCTCGACATAGAGGCCAGTGTCATCCTCGTTAAGCTCGGTCCAGATACCGACCGGGTTGTCGTCGGATCCGCCGAGGAAACCGCCATGCTGCATCAGCATGGCCGGCCAGGTGCCATCCTTTCGGGCACCGCGGAGGGTCTCCTTGAAAGCACCCTTCTGGATCACGTCGCCATAGGAGTCGACGTTACCGAAGACGGCGCCATAGCCGGAGAAGACCATCTCCTGCGCGCCGGCGTCATCCTCGGCCAGCTTCACGTCGAACTTGCATTCAAGCGCCTGCATCGGCGGAGCCCTCCGGTTTCACGTTGGTCGGCTGCGGCAGTTTGTCGGCCTCGGGATCGTCGCTGCGATCCATGTCCTCGAAGTCGCGCACATCGTTCTGGGTCAGCCAGCCCTTGACGCCGCCAGCGCCCAGGCCCTTGGCGTAGAACTCGGCGCGGTCCTTGGCGGCACCGCGCATCAGCGCGTTGGGCGTGAACTTCGTGTAGTAGCCGGCGGCCAGGTCGCGGTCACTCAGCAGATTAACGTCGGCGCTCTGCTCGATGCGCTCGTAGTGCGGCGCCAGAGAGTGCACCACGTGGGCCAGGAACATCTGCTCGGCGCTGGCGTAGGTCGCCGTCTTGTCGGCGTGGCCGACCATGATCGGCATCACCCCGAAGGCGCGGCAGACCTCCTCGATCTGGTGTTTGCGGCTTTCGACCAGCTGCTTGTCGACCGCGCTCATCACCGTCTGGATGAAGCTCGCGCCCTGGTCGGTGATGAGCGGCTTGCCGTAGCGGTCGCCGCCGGGCAGGTGGCGGTCCAGCCAGGCCGCCAGGAAGTGGAACTTCTCTTCGGGGAGGTTGCCCTCGACCGCGTAGTTGCCGCTGATGCCGAAGCCGTTCTTTTCGGTCTCGGCCTGCGACTGCTCCAGCGCCATCGACAGGCCGACCGCCTCGCGGGCCAGCTTCACCGACTCCAGGCCCATCCAGCCGTTCCACGCGGCCAGGCGCAGGTGCCAGATCGCCTCCTGCGGAAAGTCCGTGAAGCGCCCGTTCTCGCCGCGGACACGATAGCTCAGCGTCAGGTCGGCGTTCTGCTTCACCTCGACACGGCCCGGCACGATCGGCACCAGCTCGCGCACCTCGCGCGCCAGGCCGACGCGGTTCACGAAGACGAAGGCATTGCCGCACAGCAGCAGGTGGTAAGCCAGGGTCTCGCGGAACTCGAAGCTGGTCTGCCAGCCGTTGGGCTTGCGCCACAGCAGGATGAACAGCGGGTGCTCCCGGGCCAGGAGGCGCCGGCCTTCCACTTCCCGGTAGACCCGGAACGGCACCTGGCACAGGCCGTTGGCCAGCACCCGGACGCAGGCCAGCACCGTCGCGACCTCCAGCGCCGTCGCCCAGGTCACCGTCTTGCCGCTGTGCGACGGCGCGTGTCCGTAGATCTCGCGAAACAGGTCGAGCGACGTTGTGACGCTCTCGCCGGCGTCCTTGCGGCCCCAACCCTTCAGGCGATCGAAGATCCCCATCTCAGGCCGCGACGTCCGCGTAGCGCGCCGCCGGCAGCCCCACGTTCGGGTCCTCCCAGAACGACGGGCCGTTGTCGGAGGCCTCCGGGCTCTTCTTCATCAGCTCGAAGGCGTTCAGCGCCGCCAGCAGCGGGTCGATCTTGGCGGAGCCGGCTGTCTGCTTCTCGATCACCTTGGCACTCCCCCGCCATTCCGGTTTCGCGTTGCCCAGCACCCAATCCATCATCGGCTGGTCGGCGTGCACCAGGGAGCGCCGCTTCAGCTTGCGCTCCATCCCGTTGATCGCGCCGTTCAGGGCGTAGCCCTGGCGCACAGCGACCACCGGGCCGCCGTTGTCCGCATTGTAGATCTTGCGCGCCGCCAGGGCGGAGACCAGCGAGGCGACGCCAACCGCGTCGCAGCCGACGCCGTATTTCTCCGGCAGCAGCCCGCGCAGGAAAATCTCCTCGATGATGTCGGCGATCTCCTCGGCGTCCTCCTCGGAGATCCCGCCGGCCACGTCCTCGGCGACCTCGACGTCGAAGAACACCAAGTCGCCGTCCTCGGCGAAGTCGCGCAGCCGAGGGGCGATGTCCTTGCGGATCTCTAGCACAGCGCGATCCGCATAAGCCCGGCACCACAACAGCCAGCGGCCGGTTTCCTTCTCGCGGCCCAGCACCGCCAAGCCGAAGAGGTCGTCCTCGCCGCCACCGTCGGCGCCAACCGTCACCACCTCGCTGCGCTCCAGCAGGCTCTCGAAGGTCAGCGTCTTGTCGACCGCGCCGGGCCAGTGCACCGAGCCGCGCCAGGCGCCGATCTTGCCGCCGATCGGCACGTTCAGGTGCTTGGCCAGGAAGGTCTGCAGCGCCGCCGGTTCGCCGGCCCGCGCCTTGGTCAGTTCGCTCGCCAGCCATTCGGGGTCGATGGAGCGGCCTAGATGAGGGTTGGTGATGTGCCAGTTCGCCGGGTCCAGGTAGGCTTCGGACTCCAGCATCCTGTCCGGAAACTCGAAGAGCACGCCCAGGCTCTTCGGATCCGAGATCTTGCCGTCGCGCACGGCGCGGAAGTACAGCAGCTTTTCCTTGAACACGCCCGCCGCCGGCTTGTCGGCATGGGTGCTGATGTAGATCACGAAGCCCTCGGGCCGGGAGCTGAGGCCGCCGGTCGCCTCCTGGAGCATCGCCGCGGCGTTGGCGCGCTCGCCGAACTTCCACAATTCCTCGACCAGCACGAAGCCGGCCTTCTTGCCGCTCACCGTGTCGGTGTCGGCGGCGACCACTTTCAGCTCGGCCTGGGTCACCAGGTGCTTGATGGTGCGCAGGTTGTCCTGCACGTGCATCAGCTCGCGCAGCTCGGGGTCTGCGCGCACCATCGCCGCCGCCGGCTTGAAGGAGTTGCCGGCCACCTCCAGGGTCGGCGCCAGGATCAGCAGCTCGGCGAAGTGCCGCCAGTTGCGCACCAGCGCCGTCACCATGATGCCCGCCGCGATCGTCGACTTGGCGTTCTTCTTGGCGATCAGCAGCAGGAAGCTGTTGATCAGCCGTCGCGCCGTGGCGTGGTCGTAGGCGCCGAAGATCGCGGCGACGAAGTCGAACACGAAGTCGTCGCAGGCCTCGCCGAAGGTCGGCTGGCCCAGCACGTCGACCATGCGCAGCGACTTGAAGACCTCCAGCGCCGCCTCGGCCTCGTCGGGAAACAGCGGATCGAAGGGGATCAGCGAGCGCCCCTGGACGATCCGCTCTTCCCAGTCCGGGCGGGCCGTCGACCAGGTCGGCGTCACTGGTTGGACACTACCAGCTGCGGCGCCGTCGGCACGGCAAAGCGGCTGCTCTTGCCGCCGCCGATGCGCTCGGCCGCCGCCTGGCGCTGCGCCTTCTTGCCCAGCTTCTCGGGCTTCGGCTCCTTCTGCTTCTTCGTGTAACGCCGGTCCAGCTCGCGCAGGTCATCGTCGGCGATCAGGCGCCCCAACTCCTTGATCATCCCGGCGTTGCCGGCCTCGGCCTCGCGGTAGACCATCGACAGGTGCGCCGCGCGCAGCTGTGCCCGCGCCGCCGCGCGGTCGGCCAGCTCTGAAAAATAATGCTTCTTCAGCGTCGGCACCGAGATGCGCTGCGCCTGCGCGATCCGCTGGTCGGTCCAGCCCCAGGCCACTAACAGCCTGACTTGATTCTGACTTTCCGGCGTCGGGATGTGCGGAGGCCTGCCGCGCTCCCCGTGGTTGTCAGGGACCGGCACCCCGAACAGGTCCAGACGCGGCTCAGATTTCCCAGTCATAGAAAAAAAATCTCCGCATGGGGCCAGCACCGGTCCGGGCTGCCGGGGGTGGGAGAGATCCGACCCCCCCTGGGTGCGCAGTCCTAGCCCGGGGGCGGGGTCAGAAGTCGCAGGGGCCGTCGCCCCGGGCCAGCAGCTGGCGCGTGAGGGCGACCGCCACGTCGCTGTCGAGGCGCAGGTCCTCGGCGCCGATCTCGCCCGCGTCGAAGCGGCGTTCGAGCTGCTGCTTCACCACGTCGTGGTGCCAGCGCCCGGACGGCTGGCGGTTCGCCGGATCCCGGAACAGCCGGCGGTTGCCCTTGTGGGGCTGGATGTGGTCGGTGATCGCGCTGGGCCGCAAGATGCCGACCGCCTTGCAGCCGAGGCACAGCGGGTTGGCCTTCAGGAAGACCCGGCTCTCGCGGTCCCAGCCGGCATCGTAGCCGCGCTGCCGCGCCGAGCCGCGCGGCTCCTGCGGCAGCGCCCCGCCCCCCGACGGCGGCGGCGCCAGCGACGGCCGCAGCGCCGAGAGCCGCTTCGGCTTCTTCACGGCCGCCTCCGGCCATAGAAAAGCCCGCCTCGGCGGGCCGCCGGGCGGGTGTCTGGCGGAGGGTCGAAGCGCGTCATCCGCGCTGCCTCCGGACAACGGGTGAAAGCCATTCCGCTGGGAACTGGACCTTGACCCGTCGATCGAACAGCGTTGCCCATACGGTAATTTCGCGCCCGTTGTCAAGCTCCACGATTCCGGGGAACTCGGCGAAGGGCCCGCCGGGGATGGTAACCGACTCGCCCGGTTTGAGTTTTTCCCGCTGCGCCCCCTCGCCCGGCGCCACCTCCACGATGCCGCCCTCGCCCATCCTCTGGCGCCATTCCGTCACCACCGAATCGGGCAGCCGCTGCGGCCGCCCGCCCGAGGACAGCACCGTGGCGACGCCCTCGGCGGTGTTCACGCCATAGAGCCCCTGCCCCGGCGCCAGCCCGACGAAGAGGTAGCGCGGCAGGAAGGCGCGCAGCACCTTGTGCACCCGCCGCGCGTGGCGCACCAGGGTGCGGTATTGCGGGAAGAAGGTTTCGTAGCCCAGCGCCCGCAGCCTGCGGTCGGCGACCGGCTCGGCCTGGCGGTTGGTGTGCACCACAAACCATTCCAGCAGGTGCACCGCCGCCGAGCCGCAGGCCGGACAGGGCGCCGGCGGCCGCCCGGTCTCGCCCACCGCCAGGGGCCGCCGGTCGGTGAACTCCAGGCCGCAGTCCAGACAGCGGCAGGGCACCAGCTGCAGGTCGCGGCGCTGGGTGGATTTTCTCACCCTGCCCTCCTGGCTTTGCCCTTGGCCCTGTTCGTCCCGGTCGCGCCTGCGGCTCTCCGCGCCTCTTGCTCGCGCTCCTTGCGGGCCTCGCGGCGGGCCCAGGCGCGGGGGTCGGCTGCGGGGCAGAGCACGTAGCCGGCGGCGCGGAACAGCGCCACCCGCCAGGCGTTCAGCACGCGCACACCGTTGTCGTCGGGCACCGCCAGGCTGACGAAGACCGCCGGCTGCGGGGCGGCCCCGGGCAGCGGCTCGCGGCTGCCGGCGCGCTCCTCGGTCCACTCGCCGGCGCGCAGCTCGGTCACGAAGACATCGCGCAGGGTGACCTCGGCGATCCAGGCCGGCGCCCGCTCGCGCTTCAGCGCCGCCTCGACCGCCGGCAGGATGGTCTCGCGCCACTCGGCGGCCAGGGTCCGCTCGGCCTCGGTCTGGTGGTCGGGAGGATCGCCCCCGCCGCTCCCCGCCTCCTGCCCGGGCGCCGCCGTGCCCGGCGGCCCGTCAGGGTCGCCGCCGGGCTCGCGCGCGCGCCCCGTGTAATTAACCGTGTAACCTTGTTGGCGGACACAGGTGTCCGGTGGTTCGCCGCCCTCGTTTTCAGATTCCGCCTTCTCCGCCAAGGGCTTGTCGGAACTGTTGCCATTTTGCACCGGCGGACATTTCAGGTCGCTTTCCGGCCCGGAATGTCCGGTGGCCGCGCTGTCCAGCGGACATTCTGAAGACCCGGCGCCAAGTGCCTCTTGCGCAAAGACTTTCTGCTGCGCCTCGGTGGTCTTCTCGGTGACTAGGTGGCCGGAGAAGTGATTCTCGCAAGCCACCGGACAGTCTGTCCGCTGGCGCCACTGCTCGGGCATCATCAGCACGATGACGTCGGTGGCGTGCTTGCCGTCGGCCCGCTCGCGCTCGAAGATCCGGATCAGGCCCCTGTCGCGCAGCTTCACGTAGTCGCGCCGCACGGTGCGCGCGTCGCACTCCGCCAGCTCGGCGATCTCTTCCTGGGCGGCGAACACGATGCCGCGCGCGCTGGCATCGGCGGCCAGGGCCATGAAGGTCATCTTCAGCGCCTTGCTGCCGGCCTTCTGTCGCGCCGCCCAGCCCGTTGCCTGCCAGCTCATCTCTCCTCCATCTCCCGCCCGGCTCTCGATTGGAACTCCGCCTCGGCCAGAGCGGCGCAGGCCGGGCAGGCGTCGGCGACGGTCTCGACCAGGCGACGCGCGGTAACCCGCCCGCTGTCGGCGCGCATCACGTCGCGCTCGACCTCGCGGCGCACCTTCACGGCGCCGCTGCCGCCGCAGGCGGTGCAGATCGCGAGCCGGCTGCTCATGCCACCCCCTTGCGCCCGTCCGCCACCGGGCTCTGTGCGTTCCCGGCCGCCGCTGCCGGGCGCGGCGCGTCTTGATCGTCCAGCACGCCGTCCACGATGCCGTCGTCCGCCACCACGGCGAGGATCCGCCGCGCCAGTTCGTTCACGCTGATGCCGCGGCGCGCCGCGTGGGGGCGCAGCGCCTCCAGCACGTCCTTGGACACCACCACGGTGCGGGCATTCGCCTCCGCCGGCCGCGGCGCCCGTGCGCTGCCCTCGGCCTTGCGCTTGGCGTAGTCGAGCAGCGAGTGCACGTTGGTCAGCTTGATGCCCATGCGCTGGGCGATGACACCGGGCGGATGCCCTTCCAGCGCCAAAGCTTCGGCGCACTGCCAGCGGCTCGGATAGCCCATGCACGGCTTGCTCATTCCGCCGCCTCCAGCTGCGATGCAAGATGGTTGCAGTTGGCCGCCACCAGGGCGCGGGCGAGCGGCGGGCAGACGGAATTGCCGCACTTCTCGACCTGGCGCGTCTTGGTGAGCGGGATCTCTTCGCCCTCCGGCCCGATGCCCGTCTCGATCGCGTAGTCCGGCGGGAAGCCCTGGGCGGCGAAGAGCTCGCGCGGCTGGAGCATGCGCATGCCGATGTCGACGATCTGCCAGGGCTCGCCGTGCACCATGACCAGGCCGAAGCGCGCCCGGCTGGTGACGCTGTGCAGCGGGTCGCGCAGGTCCTGCCCGGTCGACGCGCCGTAGTACTTCAGCAGGAAGGCGCGCACCTCGGCGAGGTGGGTGCCGCTGGCGGTCACCGTGGCCAGCGGCTCGGTGACCGGCTGGCCGTCGCGGCAGGTGCCGCGCAGCTTCATGATGTGCGAGGTGACCAGCTGGGTCTGGGTGCCCCGCGCGGTGACCGTCGGCAGCGGCGTGCTGGCCGCCACGCCGGTCATGCCGCCAAAGTGCTTGGCGAGGAAGGCGGTGACCAGGGACAGCTCGCCGCGCCGCGCCGTGGTGATGGTGCGCAGCGGTTCGCCCAGCGGATGCACCCGCAGGTCGCCCCGGTGCGTGATCGGCACGATGAAGGGTTCCGCCGCCTCGATGACGAAGCGCTTCAGGCCGCGCGCCAGGCGTGCTTCCGAGTTCTCCACCAGCGGCCGCGGCCGGTCGAAGATGCTCGGGCAGTCGATCGACCAGTCGATGATGTCGGCTGCCGTTCTGTACGGCAGCAGGCCGCTCCCCTCTTGTCCGTGCGTCGGCTCCGGCCAGGCGATCGGCAGGCCGTCGCAGCGCGCGACCAGGAACAGCCGCTTGCGGATGGTCGGCGCGCCGAAGTCGCAGGCGCGCAGCTCGCGCCAGTCGACCCGGTAGCCGAGGCGCCGCAGCTCGCCCACGAAGCGCCGGAAGGTGGCGCCCTTGCGCGCGCCGCAGGGCCGCCCCTCCAGCGACACCGGCCCCCAGTCCTGGAACTCCTCGACGTTCTCCAGGATGATCACGCCGGGCCGCGCGCGCCGGGCCCACAGCACCACCACCCAGGCGAGGTCGCGGATGTGGCGCTTCACCGGGCGCGCGCCCTTGGCCTTGGAGAAGTGCTTGCAGTCCGGCGAGGCCCACAGCAGGCCGACGCGCCGCCCGCCACAGACGTCCGAGGGGTCGACGCGCCAGATGTTGCTGGTCAGGTGAACCGTCTGCGGGTGGTTGGCGCGGTGCAGGGCGATGGCCCAGGCATCGTGGTTGATGGCAACGTCGACCGGCCGCCCCAGCGCCTGCTCGATGCCGGTGGACGCCCCGCCGCCGCCGGCGAAGCTGTCGACGATGAGGGGCGCGGAATCGTCGCGCCGGGAGGGTTCGGGGCCGAAGTCAAAGGGCATGGGAGATCCCTTCTTTCCCGGTCGGCCGTGCCGGCCTCCTCGCCTCTTGGTCCTGTTCGGTCCCTGTCGGCCGTGCAAGCCTCTTCGCCTCTTGCCGCGCAAAAGGCCCCGGCCGCGCGGCGGCATCGCCAGCGCGCGGCCGGGCAGGTTGGGAGAAACGCTCGGCGGCGGGGGCCATGCCCTCGGCCCGCGCCGCCCCCGCAGCCGCCCGGATGGCGGCCAGGGCCCTGAGGCGCCGCTTCTGGCGCGCCCGACGGCGCGCCATCACGGCCCGATTACTTAAATTCCGCGTTTTCAACTTGCATCCTCCCCGGAATTACTTGGATCGGGATCGGGCAAATTGTCCTCGGCGGGGCCGTTCGGGTCCGGCGGGGCGCCGACCGGCCAGTCGGGCACGCGGCCGGAGAACTCGGCCTCCAGGTGCCAGTTCAGCAGCCTCAGGAACCAGTCGACCCAGCGGAAGGCGAACTTGCCCGGCGTCTTGAACTGCACGCCCACCACCTCGGCGCAGCCGCAGCAGCGGCACGGCGCGGCGCGGTCGACCTGCAGGTAGAAGGCGGCGTTGAAGCGGCTCTCGCGGGCGGGGATCTTGCGCGAGGCGGTCAGCGTGCGCCGCGGCGCACCGTCGGGGAGGGAGTCTTTTATAGGAGCCTCCCCTGCCCCGGCTTGGCGGTGGTGTCGAAGCCCTTCTCGCCGGCCAGGCTCTCGCTCATGGTGGCGGTGACGGCGACCGGGCCGTGGGCCAGGTCCGGGTCCTCGGGGTCGAGCTGCACCCAGGACTTCGGCACCCACTGGCGCACCGTCCCGTCGTCCAGCAGCCAGGCCCGGCCCGTGTCGCTCTCGCGCAGCAGGCGGCAGTCGATGTCGACCAGGTCGGAGCGGTTAGTGACCATGCGCCGCTCCCGTCACACCCTCGCCTTGCGGCTCGGTCGAGAGCGGCGCTGGAAAGGCTTCGTGGCGCCGGCCGTCCAGCAGGTTGCCGGCGCGCTTGGTGCCGACGCGGGACACGGTGTCGTCATCCCGCTCGTCGCACCACATCGGGCGGTAGTCTTTCCCCCAGTGATCGCCTTCCCAGTCCCGATGATCAAAGCGGCTGATCTCCGGATCATCGTCGATGGTCCAGCCATCGACAGCGCCGACCTGCGGCACCCACTCCCCCCATTGTTTAAAGAAATAGGGAACGCCGGCCGCCGCGCATTGATCCCGGAGGCCGCGCGCCCAGTCCGGGTGCATCGGCCGCGCGTCCTTGCCGCTCTCGCCGCCGACGATGACCCAGTCGAGCCGCGGGCAGGAGATCTCCTCCGGCGGCGTGTCGGCGGGGTCGTGGAAGTCCACGACGGGCGGCGGCGCGTTCGGGTCGCGCTCGCCGTCGGGCGGTTCCAGCAGCAGCCGATCGTCCTCGTGGGTGCAGATGTAGAGATAGCCGGTGATGTCCACAGCTTCCAGCAGCGGCTCCATGGAGACGCCGACCCAAGGGATGCCCCAGCGCTGCTTCAGGTCCAGCAGGCGCGGGATGTCGCGGTCGGCTTCGACCTGGTTCACAACCGTGATCATCAGCCCGGCGTGCTGCGGCCACTGCCACCCCAGGCCGGTGGTGCGCTCGATCGCCGCCAGGCGCCTTTCCACCAGGCTGATGCGCTTGGTGAGGATCTGCAGGCGCAGGCGGTCGGCCGCCTCGATCGAGACCCAGGCCTCGCGGAACCAGTCGAGCGGCACTTCCTTGTCGAACAGGTCGGCCATCGACTGGATGAAGACCAGCGCGCCGGGGTCGTTGCGGTTGTACTGCGCCAGGGTCGCCACCGCGCTTTCGATCTTGCGGCGCTCCTTCAGCGCGCCCCAGATGTTCCAGCCCAGGCGCTGCGCCCAGGTGCGCGCATAGCAGAAGTCGCAGGCCGGCGACACCTCGGTGCAGCCCCACCAGTAATTCAGCGTGTGCTTCGTCCAACCAATCGCGGTGTTCGCGGCCATGATCGCTTTCCTTTCCCTGTCGCCCCTTCAGGCGCTCCCGAACGGCATCTGGGTTTGTTCGGCCGCGCGCCACCAGGCGTCGCTGCCCTGGGCGGCCTGGTGCAGGAAGTCCCGGAAGGCCTCGGCGGGCATGCCGCTGGAGAACGCCGCGGCCATCATCACGGTGACGAAGCAGTTCAGGATCTCGTCCACCTCGCGGCCCATCGCCGGCCCCTCGATGACGGCGAGCAGCGCGTCCAGCACCGCCTCCTTCTCCGGCGACGGCGGCGCGCACGTGTCGATGTCGATGAAAAAGGGTCCCATGGCTCAGACCCCCACCGCCGAAGCGCCCGCCAGCAACGGCACCATTCTGCGCTTGGCCTTCAGCAGGTCGATGACCTCGTCCATGCCGACGCAGATGTCGTCGGCCAGCAGGTTCATCAGCTCCGGCTCGCCGTCGCTGAGGCAGACGATGGTGCGCTTGCCGGCGCCGGCGCACCAGCCGAGCTCGAGGTGCGCCGAGCGCCCGCAGGGCATCAGCAGCACGCAGGTGTCGCACCACTTCATGGCGCGGAAGTCGGTGAGGAAACCCTGCGCGGCGATGGGGCTCTTCAGCAGGTGCTCGCGGTAGGCCGCCGGCGTCCACGCCTGCCAGTCCGGGTCGATGTCCGACCAGTGGAAGCCGCCCAGGCCGTGCTCCGGGTTGCGGAAATCGTAGACCTCGTGCCCTGCGCGGCGCAGGGCGTTCACGGCCTCAGGCTGCCGCTCGTTGCGCCAGGACGATGCGAGGTAGATGCGCGCCATGGGGGTCTCCTCTCAAAGGCTGTCGAAGTAGGCGGCGCCGCGGTTGACCTTCACCGCCCTCAGAAAGGCGCGCAGGCACGACTCGTAGCAGGCGCGCATTTCCGGGTAGTCGTCATCGACCACCGGCGGCAGACGATCGAAGGCAATCCGCAACTCGCGCATGGCCTCGAACTCCGCGTTCTGCAGTTCAAGGCGCTCGCTGCGGTCAGGCGCCGTCGAGGTGCGCGCCCCGGCCGGCGCCTCGGCCGGCGGGTCCTCCAGCTGCACGCCGTGGTCGGCGATCTGCGCGATGAGCTTTGCGATCTTGCGGTCGAGGTAGTCGAGCGCGGCGGCCTTCATGGCCGCCCGCATTTCGTTCTCGTGCGGCGCCGAGAGGCCGGGCGGCGCCTGATCACGCCACGACCACGTCTCGAAGAATCGCGCACTGGGCTCGAAGCACCCCAAAACCTCCCGCGCGCGCATCAGCTCCTTGCGCTGCTTGATCAGCGCCGCGGCGATGTGCAGGTCGCCCTCGCGGATGAGGGGCTTCGCTTCAAGGGCTTCGGTTGCAACTGGCATCGCTCTCTCCTCTTGGTTACGCGCAGTCGTCGGGGGTGAAGTGGGCCCCCCTTTGCGTCCCTGTCGCCCCTGCGGGGCTCCGCGCCTCTTGTAGCCCGCCCGCCGCGCGGTACAGCCGCTGCGCCAGGGTTCGCGCCAGGCTCCACGGCAGCGGCGTGTCGAAGTCCAGGGCCTCGCCCGCGAAGGCGGCCAGCCTGGGCCCGTGCACCAGGCGCCAGCCGGCGGCGGTCAGCACGGCGACGCTCACGTAATGCCCGTAGGCGCCGACCCACAGCCGCTCGTACTCCAGGGTGCAGAGGCCGAGGGACTCCAGCTTCTGGCCGGCGCGGATCTCCGGCCCGTCCAGCGGCTTGCCCTCCGCCGCCCAGAAGGCGAGGTCCGCCAGCAGCGCGCGGTCTTCGCGGGTGAGCCCGCAGGTGCCGAGGGTCACAGCAGCGCCTCCTGCCCCGCCGCTGCCGGCGGCACGAACACCCCCTTCTGATCCGGGTTCACCGGGTAGTCGCCGGGGCGGGTCAGCGCCTTGCGGCGCGGCGGAATCCACAGGGTGGGCAGGCGCGGCGTGTCCTTCAGCCAGGTCATCCAAACGTAGGCGGTTGCCGAAGAGGGCCGCACCCAGCCGCCCCTGCCCTTGTGGGCTTTAGGGTCCCAATACTTGATGTCCGGGTCGCGCAGCCGGTTCTCGAACAGCATGATGCGCTGCGCGAAATAGGCGATCGCCGTGGGCGGGGTGTCGCGGAAGATCTTCTCGTAGCGCTCTATCCCTTCGCCGAAGGCGCAGCGCACGAAGACCGCGACCCCTTCGCGCGCCAGGTCGAGGGCCTTGGCGATGAAGCGCTCGCCCAGCTTGTAGGGCGGGTTGAGGAAGAACCAGTCCGCCGCCGCCGCCCGCGGAAAGGCCTTTTCCCAGCTCGGCAGCAGGAAGTCCGCCCGGCCGCCGGGCTGGAACGGCGCGCCGTCCGGCAGCACCGCGCGCAGCGGGTCGCTGCCGTAGTCGGCGATGTCGCTGTGGTAGACCCGCCCGAAGTATTCGGTGAGCGGGCGCACCATGTGGCCGCGGTTGCAGCAGGGGTCGACCACCACCCGGTTCTTGAGGTCGGCGTAGTGGCGGCCGGCGAGCAGCGGCCGCAACACGTGCTCGATCTCGCCGCGGGTGCCCCAGGGCGGCGTCGGGAAATCGTCCAGCGACTTGTGTGCCTTGTCGCGGCGCTGCTGCATGACGGCGGAGGAGGTGTTCTGCGGCATCCTAGGCGGCGCCCCCGTCACACCGGCCGGCGCCCGTCGCGGGCGCCGCTGTCGCCCGCAGGCTCTTCAGCTGGCCCTCGACGCCCTCGTAAGAGCGCCCGAGGATCACCGCGATCTCGCCGTGCTTGAAGCCGGCGGCCAGCAGCTTCACCAGCGCGGTGCGGTCCTCCGCGCTCCACCGCGGCTGGCGGCCCCTCTTGTTTCCCGTTGTTTCACGAGAAACGCTGCGGCCCGTCTCCCGCAGGGTGAGGCCGTAGCGCCAGCACAGCGCCCCCAGGCTGCCGGCGGCATAGGGGCAGGCCGCCGCGGGCCCGTAGACCGTGCGCGCCACCACCCCGCGCGTCGCCGCCCACTGCAGCGGGTGCATCTCGGAGTCGCCGTTGCTCTCGGCGCTCAGGAGGGTGATGTCGCGCGAGGCGGGCATCAGGCGTCCTCCACAACCACGGTGTGGAGCGGGTCGTCTTCGTACTCTTCCTGGAGCTCGGCGACTTCCTTTTCGCTGGCGTAGTGCAGCGCCTTGACCACGTCGCCCTCGTGGGTCCAGACAGTGACGTGATAGCGATCACTCATCGCCTCACACCCCCTCGCTGGCGTGCTCGGCCTCGCCGGCGGCGGGGTCCTGTTCGGTCCCGGTCGCTTCGCTCTGCGCCTCTTGCCCCGGCGGATGCTCCGGCACCGCGTAGGTGTTGCCCTTCACGTGGTGGTAGCCGGCCTCCAGCAGGGCGAAGTGGACGTCGTCCATTTCCTCGCCGACGCTGCCGACCGCCGCCTTGGACTTCACGACGTCGAAGCGGCGGCCATCCTCGCTGGGGTAGGCGGTCTCGATCTTGCCGAAGCTGGCCTGCAGGGCGATCACCTTGGCCGCCTCCAGCGGGTCTTCCGACAGGTCCTCGGGGGCGATCTTTACCTTCCCGCCGGTCTCCCCTGCCGGCGGACCTTCGGTCACCTCCCCGGTCTCGGGGTTGATGTGCTCCTCGCCCTTGGCCGCCGCCGGCTTCTTCTTGCCGCCCTTCTTCTTGCCGGCCTTCTTCTTGCCGGCCTCCTCCTGCGCCGCTTCCTGCTGGGCTTGCTTTACTGTCCCGGTCGCTCCGCCCCTGGAGCCTGTCCTCGGGCTTGACCCGTGGGCCTCTTGCTCCTTGGCCGCCTCGCCCAGCGGCGTGCCGCCCAGGCCCAGGGCGTCGCGGTAGACCGCCTCCAGGTCCAGGTCCTCCTGGCTCTTCTGCGGGCGCAGGTGGTCGGCCACGATGGCGCGCAGGATCCTCGGGTCGAAGCCGGACTCCTTGGCCTCGCCGTAGACCTGGGTGATGTCCTCCTTGAAGTTCTGCGCCTCGGCGCGCTTGTCCTTCTCCAGGTTCACGATGCGATTGAAGTAGATCTGCAGGCTGTCGCCGTCGAAGTTGCCGGAGGTCATGACTCGGCCGTCTCCTCTGCGGGGGTGCCAGGCTGGGGGTCCAGGTCGTCGCCCGGCCACAAGCCCTCCTCCTCGTCCTCCTCGTCGTAGGAGAGCAGCGGGCGGGCGGCGTGGTAGGGCCGGTTGTGGCGCTCCACCGTGGCGCGGTCGCAGCCGGTGACGCTGAAGATCGAAGCGCCGCCGTAGAGCTGGCTCGTGTAGCCCTTGGCGAAGTCGCCCTCGGTGGGGATGTCGATGCGCAGGAACTTGGCGCCGAAGCGCTCCACCTCGCAGATCCGCCCGTAGAGCCGGCGATGGCCGAAGACCTCGACGATGGCGAACTCTTCTTCCTCGTCTTCGGTCCCGCTCGCCTCTTGCTGGTCCTCTTCCCCGGCGGCCGCCGCGGTGGGGTCATCGGTGATGGCGCCGATCGGCGCGCCGGCCTCGGCGTTGGTCTCGCTCACGCTTGCGTCTCCTGCTTGGGTTCTGCCAGGTCTTCGGATGCCGCCCGCCGGGCGCGCTCGGCGGCCATGAAGTTCACGATCTTGTCGTGGGTGGCGATGGTGCAGGAGCGCCCGGCGCGCAGCTGGCGCAGGGTGTGCTTGTCCACCCCCGCCTTGTGCAGCAGGCGGGTCTCGCTCAGGCCGGTTTCGCTCACGAAAAGTTGAACGGTCTCCAGGAGGCGCTCCGCGCTGTTCTCCGGCGGCTGCGTCAACATCTGGTGGCACCCCCTAGTGCTTGTGTTCTGCGGTAAGGCAAAACACAAAATAGGGGGAAAAATCCTCCGGGTCAACGGGGAAAGTTATGCACTGCCCCTGGGGGCCGGACTGTGGGAAAAATCCCCCATGACCGGAGACACCCCAAACCAGCGGCCGATATCGGACGTCGCCGGCGTGCTGCGCCGCGTGATGGCAGAGCAGGGCCTGACCGCCTACGAATGGCAGCAGCGCCTCAACCACCACCGCGGGCGCAGCGGGTCGAACCTGAAGAACATTCTTTCCGGCGCCAAGCAGCGCTCGGTGACCCTGGACGTGCTCGACGGCCTGGCGGTCACCGCCGGCTTCGACGACTACGTGCACATGGCCTCGGGCCGCCCGCGCATCGACACCGCCCTGCTGCGCGAAGCCGTCATCGAAGCCGCCGAGCTGCTGAAGAAAGGCCCCTTCGAGATGAGCGCCGAAGACGCCGCCGACCTGGTGATCGAGGCGCTGAAGCACTACAGCGGCGCCGCGCGCGGCCCGCAGGAGCTGCGCCGGGCGATGCAGATGTCGCTCAGCGGCAAGGCCAACAAGGCCCCGGCCGGCTGAGGCGCCCGCCGGCCAGGTCCCGGGCACGGGGCCCAGGCGCGGGGCGGAAACGGTCTGCAGCCCGTCCCCGCCGACGGCGGCACGCACCCGCACCGCCGCCGCGGGCCCGGCACCCGGGCACCCGGCCCGCCCGCTGGCCGCGGCCGCTCAGATCATCTTCCAGTTGGACCCCGGCGGGAACCCTCTATCGTCTTTGATTTGTCATAAAACCTACACACGAGCAGGGGTTTAGAGAGTTCTCCACAGCCTGGGCACAAAGCCGCGATTGACAGCGCATCTAGCCGCTTCAACTATTCACCCCGGTAGACTGTAATTCGGGATTTCGCGCGCCGGTCGCACCCACGGCGCCAGCCCGGCCTCCGTTGCAATCGCGCCGGCGTGCGCCGCCACAGCGGTTCCGCCTGAAGGGGTGCTGCCCGTGACCGACCCGACCCTCCGCCGCCTTCACATCCGCGCCGCCATGTACGAGGCGCTGCGGTGCTGCCGCCCGCCGCGCGGCGACGGCCTGGCCGCACCGCCCGAGCCCGCTCCGACCGCCCCGCTGGACCAGGCGCGCCGCGACGAGGCGGAGGAAGTTTCCCCCGTTTCCGCTTGACGGGGGAAAAATCCTCCGCTTAGACTGCCCCATCTTCCACCGGGATGGGGAATCGCACCATGGAAACCCACTTCAAGGACCTGCAGGCGCAGCGGCGCCCGCGCGTGATCCGCGGCGACGAGGCGGCCGCCCCGCGCCTCCTCTATCTCGACCGCGCCGCCGCCCGCGAGGGCTTCCGCATCAAGTTCGCCCTGGCGCTCGCCGCCGCCTGGCTGCTCGGCCTGGCCACCAACACCCTGCTGCGGGCGCTGTTCTCGTGACCGGCGCCGCCACAGGGTCACCGGACCTGAAGACGATCACCCGGGCGCTCACCGACCAGGGCAAGCTCATCGAGGCCGGCTGGATCGGCCTGCAGGCCAAGTGGGTGAACCCGCAGGCCAGCCCGGAACAGCGCGCCGAACTGCGCCAGGCCTTCTTCGCCGGTGCCCAGCACCTCTTCGCCAGCATCATGGAGATCATGACCGAAGACCGCGAGCCGACCGAAGAGGACTTCGCCCGCATGTCCCAGATCGACGCCGAGCTGCGCGCCTTCTTTCACGACTTCACCCTGAACCACCTGCCAACCGAGGGTCGGTCATGACCGCCGAGATCCTCCCCTTCGCCCAGCCGCTGCCGCCGCGCCGCACGGCGCCGCTGCCGCTCCCCCCGGGCACCCGGGTGCTGGCGCGCCCGCACGTCCAGCTGACCGCCTACGGCCGCATCGTGGGGGTCGCCCGCATGGCCCCGCCGCACTACGACGTGCAGCTCGACAACGGCCTGCGCTTCAACAACCTCCCCGCCGACCGGGTCGAGGCGATCGCAAGAGGCGCGGAGGCCGGAACGGCCGACAGGGACACAACGGGATGATCTCCCTCGCTCTCCATCAACCCTCTTCCCGCGTCCGGCGCCAAAGCCAGAAGCGATCGGGCCCCCGTGGTGGGGGCGCGGCCGCCGCCGCATCCGAACCCCGCTCTCCCGCGGGCCCGGCGGCACCCGCGCGGGAAACGCCCTCTGCGGTGCCTGCCCCAACACGCCAGGCGGGGCCGCCGGAGAGGGCCGGCCCACCCGCCGGCGGCGCCCGCTGCGATTCCCCCGCAGTGCCGCCGGCGGGCGGCGCCGAATCCACGCTCACCTCCGCCCAGCGCAAATCCCGGGTCGAGGCCTGGCTGCAGCAGCCCGTCGCCTTCCTCGCCTCGCAGCTCTAGAGGAGAACGCCCCATGGCCCACCACGGCAGCGACAAGCCCTTCGGCGAAATGCCGGAGGTTCTTCGCAACTCATTGCGCCAGGACTCGCTGAAGGAGTTTCTGAGGACCAGCACCGGCCCGACCGGCCGGCACCCGGAAGGCAAGCTCACCCAGCACGATGAAGGCGAACTGCAGTACGCCGTGGGCGTGCGCGACGGCAAGATCGTGGTGGAGTTCGGCAGCCCGGTTCACTGGTTCGGCATGACACCGGCGCAGGCGCAGGACTTTGCCGAGTTGCTGCTGACCAAAGCGGCGCGGCTCGGCACCATCCGGCCGGTGCGGATCAAGCTGTGATGCCGGACACCGCCCCCGCCGCGCCCGCCCTCACCGACGATCAGCGCGACGCCCTGGACAGCAAGCTGCAGCGCCTGCAGGCCGCCATCGCCGAGATCGAGAAGGCGCGCCGCCCCTTCGACCGCGCCATCGACGTGCTGCAGGAGCAGATCGACTGCGCCCTGGAAGAGGCCGGCATCGACGGCGAGCCGCTCGGCCACTGCGAGACCTGCGGCTTCCTGCTGCTGCCCGGCGACCGCGGCCACCACATCGCCGAGCCCAACCTCTACTTCTGCGAAGAGCACGCGCCGACCTGGAACGACATGCTCGACCAGTACCAGGAGATCGGCCCGGAGGATCTGGTCGACCTGGAGCCGGAGGAGTTCGAGCAGGGCAAGGCCAGCGCCCAGGCCCGGGTCGACGCCGGCGACGGCGATGTGAAGTACGTCTGGACCCTCGGCTGATGCCCGAACGCATTCAGCGCAAGCGCACCAGGGGCTGGCGCATGCCGCCGAACACCGTCTACGTCGGGCGCGGCTCGAAGTGGGGCAACCCCTACGTCGGCGAGGGACCGCACGACGCCGCGCGCATGGCCAGGCTCTACAGCGAATACCTCGCGCGCGAAGAGCAGGTCGAACTGCGCCGGGTGCTGCGCGCCGAACTCGCCGGCAAGAACCTCGCCTGCTGGTGCCCGCTCGACCGGCCCTGCCACGCCGACGTCCTGCTGGAGCTCGCGAACGGATGAGCGACCACGCGCACCGCCAGATCCTCTGGGGCGACGTGCCGGTGCCCTACGCCGCCGCCTGGTCGGCCGAGGAGGGCCGCTTTACCATCGGCACCTGCGAACATACCGGCCGCGTCTGCCTGCTGCAGACCGAGTCGCGCGGCGAGGGCAAGCCGGTCTTCGGCAAGCCGCACAACAATCGCCAGCGCGAGGTGGTGATGCGCGGCCTCTGTGACATCTGCGCGAAGTCGCTGAAGACCTGCACCAAGGTTTCGCTGTCCCACGTGCGGCCCGTCGAGACCCCCCAGGGCGTCATGGTCTCGCAGGTCGAGCCGCTGCTGCACCGGCGCTGCGCGGCGCTGTCGCTGCGCCACTGCCCCAGCCTCCGCCGCGACGTCCGCAACGGTACGCTCTTCGTGCGCCAGGTCACCCGCTACACCGTGCTGCTGGCCGAGCTCACACCGGAAGCGATCGCCGAGTTCACCGGCCAGACCCACCACACCCGCTCCGGCGCCAGGCACACCGGGATCTACGGCCACGCCAAGGTGGCCCTGCTCGACTGGCGTGACCGTGATGAAGCCTGGCTGCGCTTCGCGGAGGCGGCATGACCGAGCCCCGACAGCTCCTCACCTTCGCGCAGGCCGCCGGGCGCGCGGCCGTGTCGGTGAAGACCTTGCGGCGCGAGATCGCCAGGGGCAAGCTGGCCTACGTGCGCGTCGGCCAGCGCGGCGTGCGCATCGACGCCGGCGACCTGGCGCGCTACATCGACGCCGGGCGCTGCACGGTTCAGGAGGAGGGCGGATGCCTGTCTACAAGCCCAAGGGGCGCAAGCACTGGCACTACTCGGTCCAGGCGCACGGTGTTAGACTTCGAGGCAGCACGCGCTGCACGGCGCGCGCGGACGCCCTGAAGGTCGAACAGAAGAAACTGGCTGACCTCGCCGCCGGGCGCATCGGGCCCAACGCGCCACAGCAGTCCATGACCGCGCAGCAGGCCTTCGCCCGCTACTGGGCCGAGAAGGCCCGCGGCCGCCCCGGCGAGGCCGACACCCTGCGCCAGCTCGACACCCTGCTGCGCCACTTCGGCGCCGGCGCCGCCCTGCCGGAGCTCGCCGACCCGGACCGGATCTCGGATTTCATCGCCACCCGGCGGGGCCAGTTCAAGCGGGTCGGCCCCAAGGCGGCGATCTCCGACCGGCTCATCTCCGATGCCACCGTGAACCGGGAGGTCCAGCTGCTGCGCCGGGTGCTGCGCCGCGCCCAGACCGTCTGGCGCCGCGACACCGGCTCGCTGCCCGACTGGGGCCAGCTCATCCTGCCCGAGCCGAAGGAGCGCGTGCGCGAGCTCAGCGCCGCCGAGGAGGCCGCGCTCTTCGCCGCGCTGCGCGCCGACTTCCACCCCATGGTGCGCTTCGCCCTCACCACCGGGCTGCGCCTGGCCGCCGTGATCCGCCTCACCTGGCGCCAGCTCGACTGGGACAGCGCCCAGCTGCGCGTGATCCTGAAGGGCGGCCGCGAGCACGTGCTGCCGATGACCCCGGCGCTGCGCGCCCTGCTGCAGGGCCTGAAGGGCCAGCACCCGATCTTCGTGTTCACTTATGTCTGCCGGAAGGCAGGGGGCGGCCGCGACAAGGTCCGGAGACTCAAAGGAGAGAGATACCCGTTCTCCCCGAACGGCTGGCGCAAGCCCTGGGGCAAGGCCCTGGCCGCCGCGGGCATCGCCGACTACCGCTTCCACGACAACCGCCACACCGCCGCCACGCGCCTCCTGAGGCGCACCGGCAACCTGAAGATGGCCCAGCGCCTGCTCGGCCACGCCTCGATCGCCAGCACCGTGCGCTACGCCCACGTGACCACCGAGGACCTCGCCCAGGCGATGGAAGCGCAAGAGGCGAGGAGCCCGGTCAGGGCGACCGGGACAGACAACAGGCCGGCAGGCCCGGCCGAGGTCGAAAGAGAGGAGAAGAAGGGCAATGGCTAAGATCACCGCCTACGACCTGGCGCTGGCGTTTCACCGCGTCGAGCCGACGCTCGCCCATCCCGGATCGTGCCCCGACTGCGGCGTGCGAGAGCTCTTCGGCGTACCGCTGGACCAGGTCGCCGACGAGCTGAACCGGCTTCACCCGGCGCCGACGACACCGCCCTGCATCGGCTTCCCCTCGATCATCGGCACCATCAACGATGTCATTGCCGACGCGAAGAAGGAACAAGGCAATGGTTGAGGTGAAGATCAAAGGCGGCGGCATGATGGCGGCGGCCGTCGCCAAGGCGAAACCGCAGATCCGGGCCGCCGTGAAGCAGGCCATAGAGGACGCCGGCCGCTGGCCGAGCGGCCGACGGGGCGGCAAGTCCAGCGCAGCGGCCGCTGCGCGGCTGCTCTCGCTCTCCCCCGAGGCCGCCGAGGAAATGCTGCTCACCGGCAATGCCTTTCTCCACTTCGGCGCCGACGGCACGATCGAGCACATCCCCGGCGACCGCCTCGACATCAAGCCAGCGCCACGGAAGAAGAAGGAGGAGAAAGCGTGAGCGTTGACAGCTGGCTGAGCCTGATCATCTTCGTGCTGGTGCTGGTCGTTTTCGCGCACATCTGGGCCGGCCGATGACTGGCACACGGAAGGAGACCGGCAGTGGCTGATGCGCGTGAACTGCTCGACATCGCGCACAGCACCGGCGCGCCGCACCCGCACCCGAAAATCGATTTCGGCGAAGTTACCTTCCCTGCCCGCGAGGGCTGGCAGGTGGTGATCTTCTACGACCTCTTCGATCTCGACTACATTGACCGCTTCATCGCGCCCGATGGCGCGGTGATCGAGCTTTGGAACAACCCGGCCGCGACGCCCCATCTCGACCCGCTACGCGCCTGGCGCGGCCTAGACGACACCGCACGCCTGCGGCCAGACGCCCCCATAGAGTCACCGCCCCCGCCGGCGGCGATCGCCGACGCGAAGAAACAGGGAGAGAGCTGATGACCTTTGCACGCAGCTTGACGCAGACCTGTGTCGGCATGATCATGCTGGTGATCTGCGGCATGGAGATCGGGCCGCCTGCCGAGCACTTTTTGCCGCGCTGGCCATGGTTCTGGGGGATCTTCGGCGCGCTGCTAGTGCTGGGTAATCTCGCCGTTGCGACCCATGACGGTCGGAAGAACCAAGCGCAAAGTCCCGACTCGCGGTCACCATAGAGTCACCGCCCCCGCCGGCGACGACCCAAGCCTCTGACAGGTCTCGCTGATTCCAGGCGCGGTCCCTGCTCCCAAAGCAGGCACTCTACCAGGCTGAGCTACGCCCCGATGCGCGGAAAACCTAGGGAGTCGGGGACCTTTTGGCAACTTCAA